>OGDF01001799.1_pt1 | contig 30811 bp, 30 predicted proteins | sample 1570141 | NCBI WGS metagenome assembly OGDF01 (sample SAMEA4370581, study PRJEB24528) | human gut metagenome | reverse complement strand
ATTCCCAAAATCTAGTCCTATTACTGGTTTCGTCATAATATATTTCTCCTTAATCTTTAGTTCTATTTTCTTCAGTTTTTGAGTCTATGATTTGACAGTTATTGAAATCACAAATTATTGGGCAGTTTTTCATAGTCTCACCACACAGTACAATTTATATATGCAATTTGACATAGTAATATTATATCATCGCCTAAGCGCTTTCCAAAGACGTTCTGTGAATCTTTATGCAAAATAAGCATATTTGAAATCATAAATTTATACATTATTACCTTTAATGCTAGCTACTGTTGTATTTCTATATGACGCATATTATAATAAAAAAAAGAATCTTCAGACATTAAAATATCAAATACGGAGGCTAAGATGATTACAAATATAACAAGCCAAGAATTAGAGTTATTTCTTGCAAAAGAACATCCTACTTGGCATGCTCAAGGTGTGCATAACCGTGCAAACGAGTATTTAATATCCATCGATGAAAGACTTGCTACAGCTGTTAAAGCATTAGTTAAGTCTGGTGAGCGAATTGATTTTCAATATGGTGAATTTTCATTATATTTAATCCAAGCACTTTGTAACAATTGTAGTTATTGGGATGCAATTATTCTTATGGATGCATATATCAAAGATCCATTAAATGGTAAAGCATTAATACTGAGAAGGTAATTATATGAGTATCTACAATACTAATTATGAAAATTATTCACAATCTCAATTAACTGCATTATTTAGTTCAGATACTTGGAATTCCTTATCCTTTTCTCAACGATTAAATGCATGTCAAGAAATAGAAAATAGATATGCTGCGGAAAATAATGTTCATCCATGCACAATCACATACGAACCTATGAATGGCAAGTGCTATGGCTGGCAAAATGGAAATACTATATGTCTCAATTCATATTTATTACAGGATGGTCAATTTTGCACTACTTTTAAAGATTCTAACGGTAATACACAATCAGTTAGAACTAATGTACTTGCTCCAGGTTGGAATACATTAGAAACTGTATTTCACGAAGGAACTCATGGCATTCAAGAACAATCAGGAAAAATACCCTCGACATATATAAGTCCGAAAATGGATGAAGATTTATATCGAATTCAAGGAATAGAAAAAGAAGCATATGCAAACGGACAAATGAGAACTTTGGAGGCACTTTCCAACTACGAGAAAGAAGTTGGACATATGGATTCTGAACATGGCGAGTATATCGATTCTGTTAAAGCCGACTCATTTCAAGCAGCACTAATTGATGCATCACAAAATTACAACGATCCAAACATTGAACAGACTTTACAAACTGTTATAAATGACAGGGAAAATGGTATCTCTCGTACTAACACGTCCGAGAGTTATGATGCAATTAATAATCTATGTGATAATTATGGCATCCATTCAGCTGTAGATGTTTTAACTGCAAACAATACTCAAAATATACAACCTAATACTGAAAATCCAGAAGCCGAAGTACAATCGGATGATAGACTTTCAAATACAAGTAATGATATTGACATTGCTCACCAGTTAAATGACGGACTCTTAGATTCAAACACTGCAGAAAATACTACTGCCAACACAATCGGAACTCTTTCTTACGAAGACGGCAGTGAAGATTTTGTGACATCCTATTCTTCTACCGAAGTATTGAACGATGTTGGATATGATAATTTCAGATTAGATAGCATCACTCACGAACAAGATGATGGGTTTTCTTATACAGATACTGTTAATGACTATGGCAGTATTGAACAGTCGTATGTTTCAGATGGCTTAGATGATAACCTCAGTTCAGATTTCAGTTCCTTCTCTGAAGTGGATGTCTCTGCTAGTAATGGATCAGACTATTCTGAATAGAAAAGGAAAATATATATGAGTGTAGATAGTGAAAACAATTTATATGGTTCTTCAATCAATAACTGTACATATCACAGAACTAGAAATGAACAACGTCTATTTTTTAGAGATCAATCAAATGGTAACATATTTGCCATTGATGAGCCCTCTGTATTCAAAAACATTTTGCTTCTTGGCGGTGCTGGAAGCGGAAAAACAAATGTAATGAATCAAATTGTTGCTCAAGTGCTCGACTGGAACAAATCTGAAGAACGTACAGGAGTAAGTTTGATATTTGACACGAAGGGAGATTATATAACGCATCCTAATTTTCGAAAGCATGGTGATTATGTCATAGGAAATGACAGCAGATATCGTAATCAGAGCGTAACTTGGAATATATTTGAAGAAGTTTTAGCTGATGGTCCACATCCAGCAGATTACGAAGCAAATGCAAGAGAAATTGCTAATGTGCTTTTCAAAGATAGAGGCTCAAAATCGCAACCATTTTTTGCAAATGCTGCAAGAGATATTTTTGCAAATATGATTATATATTTCATACGTAGGAATAGAGATAATCCTTCAAACTGGGAAGACAAATTAAATAATTATGATTTTGTTTCTTTCCTTTTACGTAAATCACCTTCTCAATTTGTACAGTATTTTAAAATATATCCTGATATGCATGGTTTGATTACTTATATTGGTGACGGAAACAATAATCAATCACTTGGCGTAATTGGTGAGTTAAGAAGTATGTTATATGACTGTTTTCAGGGAGTTTTTTATCAAAAACCTTCTCGTGCTAATCCATCATTTTCTATTCGACAAGCAATTCGTTCAAAACAAGGAAAAACAATTTTTATATTGTATGATATGTCTTTGGGCGAAACAATGATTCCTATTTACAGGCTCCTTGTCGATTTAGCCTTAAAAGAAGCATTGAGCACAAATTCAAACGGACACACTCATATTTTTCTTGATGAATTAAAACTTCTACCCAAAGTAACTCACTTGGAAGATGCACTTAATTTCGGACGAAGCAAAAAAGTATCTATAGTTGCAGGCCTTCAAAGCGTAGGGCAAATATACTCTACTTATGGTAAAGATACTGGTCATGTAATTCTTGGTGGTTTTGGATCAGTAATTGCTATGAAAACAAATGATTATGATTCTAGAGAATATATTTCTCAGTTGTTTGGTCCAAATATTGTGGCCTACAGATATGAAAATGGAAGCAATACACCAATCGATCGTGAGCGAGATGGAAGAACAGTTGAACACTGGCACATACAAAATTTACAAGTAGGTCAAGCTGTTGTTGGGTTAGCATCTCAACCAGAGCCGTTTTTCTTTTACTTTGAAGAAGACCAAGTTTAACATTACTAAGATTGAGGAGAAAAAATATGGCACACATTAATCATTATAGACAAGTAAATAATATTCAGCGTCTTTCTATTCATGAGGCTATTTCTCCAAGATCATCAAATGATAGTTTTGGAGCATTTGGTGGATATAAAAATCAGCGAGATCTTATTGGATTGTATGAAATCAGTAGAAATATCGGTTCCAAGGGTATCGTATTAATTCACAATGATCCTAATTTTGAATCAAGATTATCTGAATTATATACGATTAATCCTTCAATTCGTCAAAGAAGAGTGGCACCTCAAATGTATTTAGCAAACAGCAATGGAAGCCAAAATTCATTTTATGATCCACTATATGGGTTATCTTCGAGCGATGTTCTTGATGTAATTGCCCCTATTCCTCCAGATAGCCACACTCTATCTGAGGTACACTCTGTTCGTTCTTCTTTAGCCGACTATCTTGAAATCATTAATTATCAATTCAAAAAGAATAACAATACATTTGGCAAATATCCTTATAATCTTGATTTGCTGTATGAAATAACAAGTATGTCCTTCACGGAGTTGAATAGAAATATTCTTGCTTATCTTCCTGCACAGCAGTTTGATAATTTAACTCGAAGACTATCTGCGCCTGAGGCTCAACAAAGAGCCTTTAATGCAGTAAGATCATTTTCTCTTTCTTTAGAAAAATGCTTATGGAAATATAAAGGTTTTTCAAAACACAGTAAGTTGAGTATTATTGATACAGTACTATCTAGAAATTTAATTAGTATATATGTGCCAGGGAGCAGAAAAGAAACTCTTGATTATTTAGCTGCTGAATTTAAAGCTTTAAATGATCGAAATATATCATACCTACTTATAACAAGTAATATCGCAATTAGTGAAAGTCCAGAATTTCAAAAACTGTTTTTAAATGAACATTCAGCCTTACCCTATTCCACTGGTATATTATCCGAGGATATCTCAAGTATTATTAGTAGTGGTTCAACTACTAATAATACTGCTCTTTCTTCGTTCTTTTCTCAAACACAAGATATATTTGTATTTTCTTGTTCCAGCACTTTAGCTGCTGCACCATTTTCAGATGGAATTGGTAATTACTATCGCCAAGTATCAGAACAACATAATGAGACACACAGAGAGCCATTTCATATTTTTTCATCACATGGATATGGATCAGCACAGAGAGAGATTCAACAGGCTATAATTAATCCAGAAGAACTAACATCTTTAGGAGATGGCTGCCTAATATATGGAAGCAACCATGAAATTCCTATACTGGCGAAACATTTTATATTTTAGAGGAGTATTCAAATGGCTTATATATGTGATGACTGCAAATATATTTTTCCAAGCAAACGATCTAATTGCCCGTATTGTGGCGGAAGGGTTTATAACAGCACCCTTCTCGAAAAAGAATTACTTAATGACGGATATCTACAGGCACCAATTAAGACTTCAAAAGAAGATCATCAAAAATCCGAGAATCCTTATGATGATCTGCGTCAAGCTTTCTTTAATACTCAGGTGACGAAATCTTCTAAAAGTAAAATTCCTAATGCATCACCTAAAAAATCAGAAAATCTTCCTCATGATGATAAATCTACATCATCTGGCAATGATTATTTTTCACAATTTTCAGAAACTTCAGACAGTGGAAATGATATTCCTACGGTTGAGGTTCCTCCACATACACAACAAACTGAAATCTCTTCACAAAATGATCCATATGAGCGAGAACTACAAGAATTAGAACTACAACGCAGGCGTTTAGATAGGCAATATAGACGAAGAGAAGCATTAAATTTCATTTCAAACATTAGCTGGAGAACTGTTATTCGTATTACGTTTGCAATACTTTTAATTATCATTGCAGTAACAATTTGGCAAATGCGCTATGTTATTCTTAACTCAATTATTAATTTTTTAATGAGTTTACTACCAATTATCATAATTATATGGATTCTGTGGTATATTTTTAGATCTTTTTTTGGATGATAATGAGCGTTCTTAAATTTATGAAAGGGCAAAGCTCCCCACTAAACATTTAAAGTTCTAGAAAACAACTAAGAGATAGCGCAAGCTATCTCTGTTTTTATATTTGACCGAGTCTCTCTTGGATATTATTTTTGCCTTAATTTTCAAACCAGTATCAAAAGAGCCTTACTGTTTTAAGTTGCAAGATTCTATGAAGTTGTAAAATGTCTTTTCAGAGAGATTCGGTTTAGGATGAGCAATAATAATTCAATATCATAACTAACCAGTTCTTATATGATGGACAATGATATCCCCAATGACTTTGATTCATAGTATGTCATGATTATTCCTTTTTAATTTAAAGCTGTTAGCTAATTATTCCATGATGGCCTAAAGAGTATTCATAGTGTAGCTATATCTCTGAAATCTATGACTCTTGATTTTCTTACCAATAATTGACTTGTCCTTTCCAAGAATTGTAGCAATAGAAGTCTTAGTAGCACCATTTTATATCCATTTCTGAACGATTTCTCTTTCTGTACAGGTAAAATGCAGTTCATTATCTGATTTGACAGTGCTAATCAGCCTTTCATGAAATAGAAATACAAACATCACAAATAATTATACACTTGCAAAAAAAGTTCAACTATTGAAGTTGTAAAAGACTAAATACAATTTTGCACTTGCCTAAAGTTGCATTTAACTCTTCACTTTATATTTTATTTCCTTGCTATTTTAAATTTTACTTCTTTGGCACTTATTGACACTCTATCAATCCTTAGATAAGATTTAATTTTATATGATAGATGAGATTATTAGTTGTGTATAAACCTTAAAAAAGGGTTAATTAAATATGCAAGTTGCTTCATAAAAAAGAGAATTAAAGAACTAATTCTATGTGAGAACATATATTATGAAAAGTAATTCTGCAAAACTGAATCTATCAAAAATTATTAAAAGGGAGAATATGAGTATGTCTAATTATGGAAGATGTAAAGATTGTAAATGGGGAGAACCTGTAAGTGCAGTTGGAAATGGCATTGCACTTACTATAAAACTTTAGAGGATCCTGATGAAATACAAGATTGTAATCATTTTGATGATGGCTCAGGAGGATGCTTTTTAACAACAGCTTGCTGCGACTATAAAGGTCTACCAGATGATTGCTATGAACTTGAAACAATGCGTAAATTAAGAAATAACTATATTTCAAAACAGTCTTATGGAAAAAAATTAATTAATGATTATTATGCAGAAGCACCTGCGATTGTTAAGAAAATAAATGCTTCTGAAAATAGAGAAGAAATTCTTGAAGAAATGTATGCAAAAATCACAAATATCGCTAAGATGGTGGATGCTGAAAATTATGATGAAGCAGTCATTAACTATATGATGTTGTTTCATGATTCATCAAAAATATAGTAAAGGAGAAGTATGAAGTATGTGGAGTTATATAATTCTTGCTATTATTTTAATCTTAATATTCTCTTTTTTAGTCTGGGCCTGGGAAGAACCAGCTGGAGGAATTACAGCTGTAGTATTTGGTATAATTGCTTATTGATCAGGATCCCATACAGCTGGAATCATCATAGGAATTATTGGCGTAGCATGTTTTATTCATGCAAAAGAGTATGAAAAAGAATGTAAAGATGCGTCAGAAGACATTTTTCTACAAAATACACTGTTTGATACTATTGAACGCTGTTGTAATAGTGATACATGTGAATTCAATTGGAAAATTTGGTTTGATACAAAAGATCAGATTTTCTATAAGAGTTCAAATCAACAAGTTAAGAAAAGTGCTCAATCAGAATTTGAACATATAGGAAGAAGACAAGTCGCATTGATTAATTTGTATCTTACATATATGAAAGATGAAAACAACAAAAATTGGGCTATGAACGAAATCAAGAAAAGAGAACTTATGGTTAGATCTCTTCTTGATACAATATGGCAGAAAGAATTTTATTCAAAAAACACTAAATTATATAATGACGTACTACAATATCGTACTGATGTTTATGATTATATCATTTATTAAAATAAGCAGTTAACCCCAACAAAGCTATCTAGTATGATTAAACAGGGAGAAGCAATCTACATTGTAAATTAAACAGATTCTTGGCATAACAAAAAGACTTAGACACCTAAATGTCTAAGTCTTTTAATATGTCTTCAGATTCCACAAACTCAGGATCCATATGTGTTAAGAAATGCCAATCTCCTGTATCTCTATATAAGATGGCTTCACCATCTTCAGAACCAAAATAAGCTCTCTCTACCTCATATCCTTTAGATTCTAAGTATTGTTTAACACATATATAGTTATATTCTCTTTTCTCTATATAATCCTTAAGTTCATCATTAGGAATAGAATAAGCATCCACTCTTGTTGCTCCTTCAATCATTCCATTTCCTGGTATAGATAAGTCTACAATCTCTTTCCAATAAATATCTACTTTACCATCACCAGTAAACATATATGTAGTAAAAGGTACAATGTGACCATTATATTCTAGTTCTACATAATCAGGTACAGTAGTAGGATCAAAGTATTCATACTCAAACCCTTCTATCACTTCATACTTATATCCATCTAATTGTGAAATCAGCTCTCTTCCATCCTCTATCGTATGAAATAAACCAATCTCATGACTCACTTCACCCTGACATAATTCTAGTATATACATAATGTACACCTATTTTTTATAGTAGCTTAAGTTCTCTTCTAATGCAGACACAATAGAATCCTTTAATTTCTCTGGACCAACTACAACCATCATAGGACCAAACTGTCTAATCCAGTTCATCAAACCTGTATTAAAGATAATCCCTTCAATACGTGTTTCATACCATAACTGCTTATTATTATAACCAGTTGGAGGAATAGTCTTAGTCATAGTAATCTCATTTCCAAAACGAGAAACAACTTCTCTAATAAGTGCTACATCAAACTTAATATGTAATGTAATTTCTTCACCATCAAAGAAACTATTCATTGATTTCTCTAATGATTGTCTTAAAGATTCACTAATCTTCTTTTCATCATCAAAATCAAAATAATATGTACGACTATACTGTAAATCTCTAATACAATCCATACGGAATGTAGTTAATGAATCCTTATGCTTATTATAATAAGCACGTAAATAGTAATGACCATCCACAATAACTGTATTATAAGGACTTACATTATAATATTCATGACTAATACCAGCATTTCCTTTTGTAGAATGTGTTTCTACAGGATGTCCATCAATGATTGCATAATCAATATACTTAAAGCGTATATCTTTCTTATTACGTATTGCGGAAGTAATGGTCTTTAAGTTTCTACTAAGTGAATAAACTTCTTCTTCATCTTCTTCTAATTCAGGAATGATTAAATAATCCTTCTGTTTTGCAGAAGAGAATTTTAAAAGTTTATTAATCAATTCTACTTTATCTGCACTACTTAAGTCCTGACGATAATTCACCATATCAATCAATAATTGTAGTTGTGCTTCATCAAAATAGCCCGTTTCAATAATATAACCAAAACGTCTCACTGCTTTGATTATTTCTTTTCCAAACATTAAAGATGTAAATGCATTAATCTGTTTAATCACTGCATAAACAGCTTTTAAACCAATATCATAACCTTTTTCTTCTAATTGACGCTGTATTTCTTCTGCACTGATACATTCTTCTGAATTCATCAATAATGAGAAGACAGCCCACATTTTTTCTCCCATCTTATGCCTCCTGATACCTGGTAAGATACCTTTTTACTATAATGATCCACAAGTAGGAAATAACCAATCAAGTCATAAGATGCATAAAGATTTAAAAGTGATTCATCTGGTTCCACAACGCAATTTTCTAAGTAGTCATAAGCCCCTTCAATATCTTCTTCTACCAAAGAGAAGTAAGCAGCCTGTGCATAAGTAATGACTTCTTTCTCTACTAATATAGAAATAAGAGCAACATATGAGAAAGGCATCAGATGTCTCACAATACGATACACGTCTATTGGTGATCCATTGTGCAGCATATAGTTACATAACTTTTTATTCAATGATTGAATACGTGGATGATCTCCAAATAAATACTCAATCATTACAAGATGATTTTCTAGACATTGCATATCATCAATTTCATAGAGTTTCTTTAAAGCAAGTCCTAAGTATTTCTTTTGATGTGCCTTAATATAAGCCTCTATTTTCTTCTGACTTCTGCAAGTATCAATAAATGAATCATGATATACATCAATGACATCTAAGTAGTCCTTTAACTTATTTAATGAGATTGATGTAATTTCTTTATAACTTTCTAACATATTCTTTCCCTCCTCTTTTTTCTAACACTATTATAGCGAAGAGAAAGAATTAATGCGTCAAAGTTTACACTGATAAAACCTGTTTATAGGTGTTTTGATAATTTTCTTTTTATTAATAATCCCATAAGTTCATGTCCGGGTAGTTTGTTTCATATAAGAACTGTTCATTCATGACTTTAGTCAATATTGCGGCCCAGAGTATTAATGCATAAAATGAGTTATTTAAGCACTGAACAGTACCTCCACCATTGACCTTATCTTCATATACATAAAGTTCTTCTTTTTGTGATGGCACATAATCTAATTCATCTAGATCATCTAATATACCATCATAAGGACGAGTACTCATTTCTTCTATCAAAGTGATCCACTTCTTATAAGCTTCTTCTGTATGATCATATGAGAAGAAACGTATTGCGGCACGCAGTTTATATATTGCAGCATAGACTGCATTGAATGTCATTTCTGTATATGGCTTTTCTGTAAGTAGCTTAGGTAGGAATATACCTGGTTTAAATGTAAGATGAATACTAGGCTTCACATCTGTATAATCATGAGTTATTCCTACGCTTGTGCGTACATATTCTCTTGATAATTTAATTAATGCAAGACATACACACATATTCGCATATTTCATATCATCCACTAATGGAAGTGAAAAACCTAAGTCTGCCCCATATTGTCTAGAGAAGAAAGGTTTAAAGACAGCTTCTTCATCATATTTATAAGTCACCGCAAAGGTATAATCCTTAAATACAATTCCATGAGTCTGAATAGAATCTCTTAATGCTTCATCATAATCCTCATAGGTATTCTCCAGCATATCCTCTACGACTTCACCACTTGTCATAACAGCCTGAAAACTTAAATCCTGTAAAAGGACTGCCGCTTCTAGTCTTTTAGTAATTTCTCCCTTTGTGATACACGTCATATCACCGCTTTTTAATAAATAACGTAAACTCTGTGTAGCTGCACTTGTCTGTACAACCATTTCAAATTCTCTTTGCATGAGCCTCCTCCTTTCTATACAAAAAAAGCAGATTCATCATCTGCTTCCTATTCTGCGAGATTTTTGATGAATTGGATTCCTACACCACCAATTCCCATATGAGCACCTACAACACTTGGTAACTCTCTCATGGTAACTTGACATGGACCTAATTGTTCTTCAAGATAGTCTCTTACACGCTGAGCTTCTTCAGGTGCAAGAACATCTTCAATCGCAAATGTATAATCTTTCGCATTTGCGCCTCTTTCAACAACACGATCAGCAAGCATCTTACATGCCTTACGTGTTGTTCTTACTTTGCCTAAAGTATCAATCTTACCACCTAATTCACTATTCAATTCCATAACTGGAACAAGCTTCAACATATTGCCAAGCATTGCGACTGCAGGCGTAATACGCCCACCCTTTTTAAGGTGATTCAAGTTTGGTGTAAAAATAATTGTACCTGAATGCTTAACCATATCTTCAAGCTTTTCTTTAATTTCAGAAACAGACTGACCCTTTTCTATGAGATTTCGTGCTGCTTCAACAAGCTTTTTTTGAACATGTGCTGTTCCTTGAGAATCGATTAAAGTAATAGGCATTTCTACTGTATTAGCTGCAACCTGCATACCATTTAATGTAGATGATAAACCAGTTGCGATAGGAATCCCAATTAACTCATCATAACCATCTCTTTTCGCATCTTCCATAGCCTTCATTAAAGAACCAGTCGAAGGCTGAGATGTTGTATACATATCATCTGTTTCCTTCATCTGATTAAATACATCAAGACTTGTGATTTCTAATTGATCTAAATATGTCTGACTACCATGACCAATACATAATGGTGCAATATAAATACCTTCATGCTCTCCACTGATATCAATCTGACAGCCACTGTCTGCAATAATCGCTATTTTACTCATTTTTAATACCCCATCAGTGATAATTCACTATGTATATTATAGTTTATTTCTTTTTATTTTACAACCAATGGGATATAATACGAACGGGTGAAACTATGAGATCAATTAAAGAAACAACGACAAATACAATCATTATTAAGAAATCAGAGTTCATTACAACCCTGATTCCATGTAATGATGAAAAAGAAATCAAAGACTTAATAGAACTCTATTCTAAAGATGACGCAACACATAACTGTGTCGCTTATCGTGTCGGTCCTTTAGAAAAAGCGGATGATGATGGAGAACCATCAGGTACTGCAGGACTTCCTATGTTGAATGTATTACAGAGACAGAAGATCGATAATGTGATTGCGATTGTGACACGTTATTTTGGTGGGATTAAGCTAGGAGCTGGAGGATTGACTCGTGCTTATACAAATAGTGTTGCAGATGCTTTAAAAGAAGCAGAAATAGTCGATAAAGAACTCGTCAAGCTTTATCGTATTAGTGTTGACTATCACTTCAGCCGTAAGGTATCTTATTTAATACAATCTAAGAATCTATTATTAATGAATACTGAGTATGATGAAAAAGTTCATTATGATGTTTATTTAAGAGATACTTCTTTCTTAGATGAACTTAATGAACTGACTGCATCCAATATGCATTATGAGGTTGTAAAGGAAGATTATATTCCAGTTGAGGTGTAAAGATGTCTAGTATAGAAATATTATTAATTGGCATTGGGTTATCCATGGATGCTTTTGCGGTATCTGTATGTAAAGGATTATCTGTAAAGAAGTTATCTATTAAGAATGTATTATTATGTGGTGTATGGTTTGGTGGATTCCAGGCATTGATGCCATTTATTGGTTATTGTCTTGGTTCTACATTAAGTGGTTTAGTGGATTCTATTGACCACTGGATTGCGTTTATCCTACTCGCATTTATTGGAATCAATATGATTAAAGAATCTTTTGAAGAAGAAAAACAGAATGATGACTTCTCTTGGAAGACAATGTTGATGCTTGCTATCGCAACTGCTATTGATGCACTTGCAGTAGGTGTCACATTCTCTTTTGAATCAATCAATATCTTCATGGCTATTTCTATTATTGGTTTAACGACATTTATTATTGCATCTGCTGGTGTTTATATTGGTCATGTGTTTGGAAGTAAATATGAACAGAAAGCACAGATCACTGGTGGTATTATTCTTATTCTCATAGGTATTAAGATTTTAATAGAAGGTTTAGGAATTATTTAGAGAATCTGCGTGATTCTCTTTTTTTATTGACTATAATAGTATATAAGAGGTGATTTAAATGAATGAATTATCAAAATTATATCAGTTAGTATTAAACAGAGAATTAGATATTCCTAAAGGTCAGATTCTAGATATTAAGAAGATTGATCATAAGCTTCTAGCATTTATGCAATGTGTATATAATACAGGAGAATTAGGACATGTTTATACATTCTGGGATAAAGATACTCAGGTTGATCAAAACGCTCTTTTAGACACTTATATTGAAGGTATGCGCTTATTAATGAGTATTGCGTATGACTTACAGATTGATGAAATCAAAAATCATGAAGAAATGCCTGAAAAGAGTAGTTCTGTTGATTTACTCTTTAAAGTCAATCAGGATATTCTAGATTTAAGAAATGGTTATAGTCCTATTAAGTTACAGGATGCTTTGGATGATTATTTCCATTTTGGTTTTTCTTTAGGTATCACATTTGATGATATGTTAGAAGGATTGTAAAAAAACATAATAAATACATAGAGAATACATATGAACTACACAACTTACATGTATAGTATAGACATGAAAGAGGTGATTCTTATGATCTATATTATTCTAACTATTATTGCAGTATTATTAAGTACTTTAATCATGGGAGTTGCAAATAAGTATACAAACAAAAAAATCCATGATATTAATCATGAATTGAATATACATTGAGACTCCCCCATGAATGAAAAGAAGACAGCTATCATGGCTGTCTTCTTTTCATTTGAATTCCTTCATATTCGTTATGAATACTTTTTACTATACTATTGAAATCATTGTCCGGTACTATGACATCACATATTGAATCAGATGAACCATAGACAAGACTTTCTTCAATATCTAACTTTTCCTTTAATCTTTCCAGCATATTTTCTGGAGTGGCTTCATAAGAAAGAATCTTAAGTAAGCACATACCTTCAAAATAATCTTCTTCTACAAAATAACGCAATTGTTTATGTAATCCTAAATCTATCAGGTCATCTATAATATCATAGATAATCTCTTTTGTATTAAGAACACTGATATAAAGAGGTTGATATGAGTGTGTAGGCATACCAAAGATGTAATTACGATAAGGGGATTGACGCATCATATCATAATAGTCCATTTGTTCGGACTGGTCGAAACTATTATAATATGTCAATAATACATCGTCTTTGAGAACGTGATAGAAGTAATTAAGATGTTTATCATCTAATAATCGAGTAATCTTTGAACCTAATGTTTGTGGTAAGGAATAGGTACATAATAGTTCGTTTTTTGGTACGTCATACAATATTGCGCCATCTAATGCGATCACTGGTAGATGTAGTTTAAGATGTTCAATTTCTGCCTGCATGGATGCAGGTGTTCTTTTAGTGATGATAGTAAACAAGGCACCATCATCTACAAGTTTATTCAATTGTGTCTTATTGAAGTTATTTAACTGCTGGTGTGCTGTCTGTTCCATATCATCAAGTTCAGCTACAAAGAGAACATCATTTCTTCTTTTAACTGGTAAGTGTAAAGTACAGACAAGATAACCTACCCCTACACCAATACATGTATCTAAGACACGATAGAATAAGAATGCATAAGGTGAAATACCAGCATGAGGAATAACTGCAACACTTAGATAAGCCACACAGGCCATAAATGCCATATGTTGTACTTTAAATAAGACTGTTAAGTAAATAGTCAACATAATAAATAATGCATTGAGTAAATCCCATGCGAGATCAATATGGATGAAAGGCTGTAAAAACATGACAATAGCTCCAGTAATAGCTCCTATAAGTGTGCCGAGGGCTCTTACAAGTGCCTGGTTTTTTTCATTCTCTTTATCTGGCTGAATACAGATAATTGTGGTTATAAGGACATAGAAAGGTGATCTCTGTACACCAAAGAGAGTGAATAATACCATGATGATGAAGACGGCAATACTTGTTTTTATAATACGTAATCCGATTCTAGGCATAATTACAACTCCAAACTATCATTACCGGCTTCAGCCATCATTTTTTCTCTACAAGATAGAACTAATCCATCAACGATTTCCATATGTTCAACCATCTGTCTTCTAAACAAATGAGTAGGAAGTAATATTGCGATTTCATCATAGTCTTTATCATTCTTCTCTCCTGTTTCCTGTCCATAATATACACGAGCAAGAGGTGCTTCTTTTTGAATACTGAAGAATGTATCCCAGATGATTGCATAAACCTGCGCAGCTGTTAGATGAAGCTTCTTAGTATCAGGAAGTGCATAAAGAAGTAAGATGCCTCTGACTGCATCTGTCTTTCTTTGGTCTACTGATCCATCATGCTTATAATAACGTTCTATATCATAGCCATCAGCCAGATAAACAAGGGAACGGGGAACAGGCTGATGTTGTGAGAGGATATTTTTAAAACGTCTCATTGTATGATGTGAGACATCCTTCCCCTCTAACAGATCTCCAGAAGGTGATGTAAGTAGTACTGGATTTTCTCCTGCTTTACCATGAAATGTTTGAGGAATCAAATAAGCATCACGTAATAAATCAAACATAGATTTACCACATATGGCTAGTAGTAATGCACTGATATCCTGATTTGAATAACTATCTAGAACGACTTTTGAAAAGGTCTCATTGTTTAATTCTTCTGATTCCTGAAAATCTTCTAGACTTGAATTGAATGTTTCTCTCAGTCTTGCACAAGCTTCTTTACTTGCGAGTATTTTGTGAAATATGTTCTCTACTTCTTGAACACGTGGAAATAATGGTGTCATAGTTTTAACCTCCATCCACTTGTGATTATAGACTTTCTATATCATATGTAAAATGTATCTTTGAGATATTGATGATATGTTTATTACATAGCAAAAAAGTGATTCGCAACTGAATCACTTGTAATAGCCTTTCGTATATTGAGACATTTCTTTTTTAAATAAACGCATAAGTATAGGTGCACAAAGTAAGTAAAAAACAAAATTACCTATTGCATGGAATGTATCAAATAAGAGCCCCTGGGCATAATAGATACCAAACCAGACAGGACCACCTATGATTAATTGTTCGAGTGAGACGATAAATCCAAAGACATAGCCCATTAAAAAGGCATAGATAGCCATAAGAAATAATGGTGGTTCTTTGTTGATCTTCTTATAGAAATCACTGATACATTGAGTGAGTAAACATATGACAACCCATGAGAGGATCTGAAAGATTGTCCATGTTCCCATGCCTAAGATCATATTGGATGCAATAGTTGTTACTACTGTGAGTTTAATTCCAAATGATAATCCAAATAAGAGAACAGATATAATAATGATAGATGTAACAGGTTTAAAGTTAGGTAAGGCCTGCATTGCCACTCTAGAGGCAATATTGACTGCAGAGAGAATACCTATCAAACATATTTCTCTTGTCTTATTGTTCAATGTTGACATAATACCAGATGACTTGATCTCCTGCTTTTAACCTATAAGCTCCTGCCCCAATATTAGGTGGTGTACCATTCACTTTATACATCCATCCAGAACTTGGTCCATGATCAAATTCCTTTAATCCATCTATACCTGATACATAAACAGTAGAACCAAACCCTTTTGTAGAGATACTCTTACCATTCTGTTTTGCAAGTTCTCTTAAGACACTATAAGCTGTAGAAGAACTATTCACTTCTATATTGCCCTGCATCATTGTGCTATTTACTCCAATCACCCGCACTGAAACAGTTTGTTTTACAGGCGTTTCTTGTTTTGGTGTTTCTACCTGTTGAGGAGCAGAGGTTTCATGTTTACTAGAAGAAGTGTTTGTTTCTGTCTTCTTTGTCTTATGTTTAATAGAAGAAGATTTTGTTTCTGGCTTTTTTGTATCTTGTTTCTTAGTCTCTTGTTTACTAGAAGCGGATTTTGTCTCTGTTTTCTTTGTTTCCTGCTTCTTAGTCTCTTGTTTACTAGAAGAATCAGATGATTTTGTATCAGTCTTCTTTGATTCTTCTTGTGACTCTATTTGTTTTGTTTCTTCTTTTTTAGAAGTATCTTTCTTCTTTGTGGCGCTCTTTGCTTCATTACTAATAATAGGGTGAGACAGGAATTGTCCAGTTACACCACGATAAGCTGTAAAGCCAAATATAAAGAGAAAAGCGATTGCGACAAAGGCAATCGCTAATTTTTTAGTCGTGAATTTCTTCATTACTTCTTCTTACTTTTTATAGTTAATGCAATCACACCAATTGCCGCAATTGCAGCCACTACATAAGCCATCACATTAGTATTGTCGCCTGTGTTGACTTTCTTTACTGTTTCTTTCTTTGGTTCTGTTGTAGCTGTTGTTTCTGGTTTAGTTGTACTAGGTGTTGTTTCTGGCTTTACAGCTGGTTTAGTTGTAGTAGTACCAGGTTTAGTCTCAGGTTTTTCTGGTGTAGTACTATTTGAGATAGTCTTTGTATAATCTTTTCTTGCCTTTAATACAAAGCTTCCGTTATTGATGACACCAAGTGCTCTTGCTCCTTCTAATGATGCATAAGCGTTTGGTTCAAGCTGGTATGTGTTATAGTTTAATGCATTGAATGTACCATCTTCATTCTGATAAGAAAGAAGATAGTTATATGCCTGATCATCTAATTTATAACCAGCCACATGTAATCCTTCTAATACACAAGACTGTGTATCTGCATTACCGCCCCATCCAATATCATAAGAGCCATCTTTACTATTTAACTTAGACTGTACAAAAGTATATGCTTTTGAGATAGCGGCATCATAAGTAGAACGTCCTGCAACACTTAATGCTTCCATAGCCCATCCAGTTGTATCTAGATCTGCATTTGGACCCTGGTATTCATACCAATATGCACCATTGTCCATGGCCATAGTTGAAAGCTTATCTGCAACAGTTTTTGTTTTATCTGAATTCACTGTTTCTAAAGCCATTAATGTCCAAATAGTAGCTCCACATCCACCATTTTTATCATCTGTAAGAGTACCATCAGCCTGTACTTTGTTTTCTAAGATTTCTACTAAGTTAGTCTTATTGAAATCTGCAGGGTTATCCCCTAATAAAGAAATCGCAATAATAGATTTAGCAAGATCACCATAAGATGCAGTTGTATAATCTACATCCTTAAAGTTTTCTAATAAAGAATCAGCTTTACCATCTGCTTCAAATCCTGCTGCTTCATACGCAATAACGGCATCAGGACTATCTAAAGTAATTGTCTTTAAATAGTTCTGTGATTTGACTAACGCATCATCACTCGCAAAAGCAGCTGAGAATGATAACGCAAAAGTTAATGCGATTGAAGTTATAACTGTCAATATTCTTCTCACTTTTATTCTCCTCCAAATACTTTATCCGCAAAACGCACTGTTTCCATTGCGTCTTTCGCATAACAATCTGCACCGATACGATCTGCATATTCCTGAGTCATAACGGCTCCACCTACAACTGTAAGTGTATCAGGCTTCTTTTCCTTCAACAACTTAATTGTATCTTCCATACTCACAACTGTCGTTGTCATTAAAGCACTGAGTCCTACAAGTTTTACATCTTCTTTAATCGCTGTATCCACAATTTGTTCTGGTGGTACATCTTTACCAAGATCAATAACATCATAGCCATAGTTTTCTAACATGACTTTCACAATATTCTTTCCGATATCATGAATATCACCTTTAACTGTCGCAATGATGATTTTTCCTTTCATTTCTCTTGGTTTTCCTGCCATGGAATCCTTAATGACTGCGAAAGCAGCTTTGGCTGCTTCTGCACTCATTAACAACTGTGGCAGGAAGATTGTGCCTTTTTCAAAGCCTTTACCTACTTCATCAAGGGCAGGAATCAATTCTTCATTGATGATTTCTAATCCTTCTTTAGACTCAAGCTGTTTCTTTGTCGCTTTACCTGCATTTTCACTCATACCACGCTTGATACTTTCATATAACGACATATCAACCGCTTCACTCTTTATAGGAGTGGCTGGTGCACTATTTCCATAGGCACTAATATATTCTGTAAAGTTTGTATCGAGTCCACTTAAGGCAAGATAGGCACGATATGATTTCATCATTGCTTCTGATGAAGGATTGATGATTGCACAGCTAAGTCCTGACTGCATCGCCATAGTAAAGAAGTTCGCATTCACAATGGGTCTTTGTGGAAGACCAAAAGAGATATTAGAGACACCTAGAATAGAATGTCCATGTAATTCATCTCTAATAATACGTAGTGTTTCTAATGTCGCAATGGCAGAAGTAGGATCTGATGAAATAGTCATAGCGAGTCCATCGATTACGATGTCTTTAGGTTCAATACCATATTTACCTGCTTCTTTATAAATTTTCTTCGCAATACGAATACGATCTGCCGCATTATCAGGAATACCATCTTCGTCTAAGGCAAGTCCTACGACAACACCACCATATTTCTGAACAAGAGGGAAAACAGCATCCATGGATTCCTGTTTACCATTGACTGAGTTAATCATGGCTTTCCCATTATAGTGTCTTAAAGCTGCTTCTAAGGCGATTGGATCTGATGTATCAATCTGTAATGGCAATGCAATGACAGATTGTAATTTTTTCATCACTTCTACCATCATCTTAGGTTCATCAATTTCTGGTAAACCTACATTAACATCTAGAATATGTGCCCCTGCATCTTCCTGTTTTAAACCTTCAGATAAAATATAGTTAATATCTCCATCACGTAAGGCCTGTTTAAATTTCTTTTTACCTGTTGGATTAATACGTTCACCAATAATCACTGGCTTAGGTCCTATTTCTACAGCCTGTGAGAATGAAGTCACAACACTCATATTCTTCTTTACAGGTGGTTCAATAGGTAAATCTTTCACTAATTCAATAGTTTTAGATAGATATTCTGGTGTTGTTCCACAACATCCTCCAAGAACATGTACATTCAAAGAGGCAATCTCTTTCATTTCTAACGCAAACTCATCTGCACTCATATCATAATAAGTATGACCTTCATCATCAGTCTGAGGTAAGCCTGCATTTGGTGTCACAATAATTGGTGTAGAAGAGACTTGAATCATTCTTTCTACAAATGGCTTAATTTGACGAGGACCTAATGAACAGTTAATACCCAATGCATCAATATGTAACCCTTCAAGTAAGGCAACAACTGATTCAGGTGTACCACCTGTCAACATCTTACCTTTTTCATCAAATACGACAGTGGCACATACTGGAAGATCTGAATGTTCCTTTGCTGCAAGAACGGCTGCTTTTAATTCATAGCTGTCCTGCATTGTTTCAATAAGGATCACATCTGCACCCGCTTTAGTTCCATACTCAATGACTTCTGCATAAATATCCACTGCATCATCAAATGATAAATCTCCTAGTGGTTCTAAGAGTTTACCTGTAGGACCTAAATCAAGCGCAATCAGGGCATCAGCACGTCCTGTAAGTTCTCTTGCCTTTTTTGCATGTTCTACTGCTTTTGTAACTATTTCTTCTAGATTATCAGGATATTTCAATCTATTGGCACCAAATGTATTGGTGTTAATAATATCACACCCTGCTTCTAGATAACCTTTATTTAATTCCACAATCTTTTCTGGATGAATGATATTCCATGTTTCAGGTAATTCACCAGCCTGTAAGCCCCAGCTTTGAAGTACTGAACCGGTACCACCATCCCAGAATAACCATTCTTTTGTCAGTCTTTCTTTAAATCCCATTACTCTCCCCTCCTGAATTCACATTGTGCAGGACAATTGGCACAGTCTTTTGTATGACGTGGCTGTGCATGATGTGTAATACCAATGATCGCCGTCACTGATTTGGATGGGACCATTAAGAGACTTTCTAATAAACTGATACCAATCTTATCCATCTTTAATATACGCATGAAATCTTTTTGATGATCTAATGCAAGATCTCCATAACCAGGCGAAAAGCGTGGCTTTAAGAATTCATTATTCTTATGAGCCTCCTGATTGAGTTCTTCATTCACTTCATCACAATACGCTTCTATCATCGCTGCCCCCGCTGCTTGATAGATTACTGCATCACTCATCTTAGTCAGTTCTGTACGTTTAATTAAACGATCGACTTCTATTCCAATTGTAGCTGCAAAGAGATAAACGGCATGACAGCCTTTTAAGTTATTCTCTAGATTACGACTATGAATCACCATATCACCAATGGTGATAGTATGGTTCTCTATTGTGACAGGAAATCTTTTCACAATATGACGTGGTACAGCTGTTTTCTGTAATACTTCTATACAGTGGTCAAGTGCGTTATTGATTTCTGTAAGGTCACCTTCAATGGATTGACGGTATCCTAAATAACGTAAAGCTTCTTTACGATTGATATCTATCATTTGAGAAACTCCGATAAATTATTCATAATACCTTCAGCAACATCTGGCTTATTCATAGTATAAACATGAATATGTTTTACACCATTCGCAATCAAATCAATAATCTGTTCAGAAGCATAAATAATACCTACCTGCTTCATGATTTCTGGATTATCACCAAACGCATCTACCATCATCTTAAAACGATAAGGAATAATAGATGTACCTGACATCTGTACAGCACGACTTACCTGCTTCGCATTTGTGATAGGCATAATACCAGCCACTACAGGTACATTTATTCCTGCTTCCTTGATCTTATATAAGAAGTTATAGAAAACATTGTTGTCAAAAAACATCTGTGTTGTTAAGAAATCTGCCCCCGCTTCTACCTTCTCTTTTAGATGCTGGATATCTTCCTTAATACTAGGTGATTCTACATGTCCTTCTGGATAACATGCTGCCCCAATACAGAAATCACCTTTCTCTTTCAATTCTTTAATTAACTGACAGGCATACTGGTAATCTTCTCCCACCTTACCATCAGAGGGAATATCTCCTCTTAATGCCATGATGTTTTCAATACCATTCTCTTTAAACTGTTCTACCATGGATTCTACATGTTCTCTTGTAGAAGAGACACATGTCAAATGCGCCATGACTTCAACACCATATTTCTCATGGATATCTTTCGCAAGTGCCACAGTATGTACACTTGTTCCTCCACCTGCACCATAAGTCACAGACATGAAATTTGGATTTAAAGATGCAATCTTTTCTGCAGCTTTTAAGACATTTTCATATCTGCCACTTGTTTTAGGTGGAAATACTTCAAAAGATAAAGTAACTTTATCTTCATTTAATAAATCAATAATTTTCATTGATACTCCCCCTTTTTTCCTATTCTACCTTATTTTATTTTTAAACACTAGTGTGTGTTTTATAATATTGTTTCAAAACTGTGTCTAAAAATTCAGTAGATGCAGAGACATAGTATGGTTCCATACCACTCACGATCGTCAACATGCCTTCTGTATATTTCATTTGTGGCTTCTTGAACATATGATTCACATATGCAAAGAACTTCTGTCCATCTAGGTCTTCTAAGAAGACTTTAGAGAAACGAATCTCTAATCCCTGGCTTCCATCCTTGACATCTTCAATAAGTGGATCATGTGAGAGGATATCAAATCTTCTCTTTACGACAATATTACGTACCTGTGATGGTAGTACACCATAAAGGTCTGTTAATTCCTGCTCCACACGTTTGAGGGTTTCTAAGTCATTGGCCTTATAAACACGCTGGTAGAGTTCTAATTTCTCCATATCACTCTCTACATAATCTTCTGGAATATAACCATCCACAGATACATTACGTGATGGAACTGTATCATCTTCCTTGATCTTACCCTGCTTTTCATCTATCGCATCCTGCAAGATCTTCATGTACATATCAAAACCGACCTGATCAATAAATCCAGCCTGTTCACCACCAAGAATATCACCACTTCCTCTAATAGACAGATCTCTCATCGCAATCTTATAACCAGAGCCTAATTGTGTGAATTCCTTAATGGCAGTGAGTCTCTTTTGGGCTTCTTCTGTCATAGCACGATCTTTTGTATAGAGAAGATAAGCATACGCAATACGTGCACTTCTACCAACACGACCTTTGATCTGATAAAGCTGTGCTAAACCAAACTTATCCGCATTCTCAATAATAATCGTATTCGCATTCGGTATATCAATACCTGTTTCAATAATTGTTGTACATACTAAGATATCATATTTCTTTTCTACGAAATCAGTCATGACATCTTCTAGTTCTGTCTTATCCATCTGACCATGTCCTACCCCAATACGTGCATGAGGTAAGAGGGTCTGTAAAGTAGAGGCTATTTCATAGATATTCTCTGTTCTATTATGAAGATAGAATACCTGACCATTACGTGATAATTCCCTTTCAATCACCTGTTTAATGAGAGCCCAGCTTTTTTCTGATACATAGGTCTGTACAGGCAATCTATTTAATGGTGGTGTTTCTATTTGTGAGAGTCCTCTAATTCCCATGATGGACATCTGTAATGTACGCGGAATTGGTGTGGCAGTAAGTGTAAGAACATCAATTGTTTTTCTGAGGTTCTTGATCTTCTCCTTCTGTCTCACACCAAAACGCTGTTCTTCATCGATACATAGTAATCCTAAATCCTTGAACTCTACATCCTTGGATAAAATACGATGTGTACCAACTAATAAATCAATATTACCTTCCTTTAAATCAGATAGAATCTGTTTCTTTTCTTTAGTAGTCGTAAAACGATTGAGTAACGCAATATTCACTGGGAACTTCTCAAAACGTTTCTGCATTGTACGATAATGCTGGGAAGAAAGAATAGTTGTAGGACATAGGAAAGCACATTGTTTCTTCGATACAATTGCCTTAAAGCAGGCTCTTAAAGCCACTTCTGTCTTACCAAAGCCAACATCCCCACATAATAGTCTATCCATCGGACGTGGTGTTTCCATATCTTTCTTGATTTCTTCTACAGCCTGTGCCTGGTCTGGAGTCAATTCATAACCAAACTCACTTTCAAACTCTAATTGAAGATCCCCATCAGGTTCAAACGCAAAACCTGGCTGTCTCATTCTTTCTGCATATAAGTTAATCAGATCATCAGCAAGACCATCTACCTTCTGTCTGACTCTTGCTTTCTCTTTTGCCCATTTAGGTGAGCCTAAAGCATGAATACGAGGTGGTTTACCATCTCTAGATGAATATTTTCTAATTAACTGGAACTGTTCTACTGGAACATAAAGGATATCATTACCTTTATAGGCAATATGTAGATAATCTTTATGCACACCATCAACGACTAATGTTTCAATACCCATATATTGTCCAATACCATTTGTATCATGAACAACATAGTCTCCTACCTTTAATTCATTGTAGTCAGAGATTTTAGTCGCATCTCTGTATTTAATATATTTCTTCTTTGTTTCTTGTACCTTGAAAAGTTCCTGGCTTGTGAGTAATACAGTCTTCTCTTCCACAAAATTCATTCCACAAGGTAAATGTCCTAAGAATAGATTAACCCCGTCATAAATTTTATTTGTGGCACTTGTGAGAGTAAAAGGAATAGCATGATCAGTAAATAGATTTACTAATATATCTATCTGACGCTTTTCATCTACACCAATCATGACACGATTGTATGTGAGTAAATCCTTTAACTGACTAATAAAGATTTTTTCATTAGCCATAGAGATCATGACAGGCTGCGTCATAAACATGATCTGTTGATCATTTTCTCTAAATCGAACAAAGTCTACATTCTGACGTTTTAATATAGTCTGAGGATTATTAATCAGTTTAAGTCCTCTGATCATCTGTCCTATTTCTTCTAATTCATGATAATAGAGGTAGTTCTCTTCCATATATGTCTTATAAGAAGCAAGAATAGAAGCGAAAGATGCAGTAATAATTGTATAATCACGTGCATAATCCATGATTGTGGCAGTTTCAGGGAATAAACCTAAATACTGATAAATACGTGGATTATAGTCATGTGCTTTAAGTGATTCAATATCTAATGCATAGGTCTGTTCAAGTTCATCCTTGAAATCATCCTTGACAGTCATCTTATCTTTTAATGTCTGGATAGATGCTTCTACTTGTGGTAAAGCCTCATCTTCATACATCATATCTGTAGCTGGAAGAATATCGATAGACTCTATTTTATTTGTTCTTCTTTGTGAGTCTTTATCATAGAAAGAGATTTCTTCTATTTCATCATCAAAGAATTCAATACGAACAGGTTGGTCATACTGAATTGTATAAACATCAAGTACTTCCCCTCGTCTAGAATAATAGAAAGGTGAATCAACTCTTTGCGTATTCTTATATCCAATAAACTGTAACCTCTTCTTGAGTTCTAAAGGATCAATAGTATCTCCCTTCTTCAAGCTTATAATACTCTTCTTAAAAAGCTCTACAGGAGTAATGTAACGTGTCATTGAATGCATATGACAGACACAAATCATCGGTTTATCCTGTGTCATCGCATATAATGCATTAATTCTCTCACCTAATAGTTCATAAGAATAAGCCACTGATTCAACACGTAATGATTCATCTGCGGGGAAATAGACCACCTGATTCACAAGTTCAGTTAATGTTTTATAGAGGTTAAATGCCTCATATTGGTTATTTTTAATAATCAGGATTTTTCTTGGATTATGCCAAAAAGAACCAGCAATGAGATAAGCCTCATCGCTAGTTGAGTTTGTGACAATAGTTCCATTGTCTGTATCTAAGGTACGTAGGGCCTGATTATCTTTTAAAAGATTCAGTATTTTTTCCATAACAATCACCTAGTTATATTTATTCATTGCTTTATTAAAACCATCATCTAAATAACATAAGACAGCTTCTGTCGCACGTTTAGCACCTTCTGATATAAGCTTTTCTTCTTCTTTAGAGAAGTGTCCAAGTACCCAGTCCACTACACTATAAAGCTTATTCTTAGAAATACCTACACGAATACGCTTGAAGTTCTGAGTACCTACATGAGCAATAATACTCTTGATTCCATTATGTCCACCCGCACTGCCTTTTTCTCTTAAGCGAAGCTTACCAGTAGGCATATCCATATCATCATAAATAACTAATAGATCTTCAACTGGAATCTTGAAGAACTGCATCACTGCCGCAACAGATTCACCAGAATTGTTCATATAAGTCTGAGGCTTAAGTAAGATAACATCCTCACCCTTGTACTTGAATTTAGTATATAAGCCTTTGAACTTTTCTTTATCAATAGATTGATTCATTTCATCACTTAAGACATCTAAACAATAAAATCCTGTATTATGTCTTGTCATATCATATTCTTTACCAGGATTTCCTAATCCAACAATTAATTTCATTCCATACTCCTATCTTGCACATACAACCATGGATACACCAAATACATTGAGCTGTCCATTTTCTATTCTTTCATTTGACATACTATATAATATCTTAAAGTCATCTTCAATACCAATAGTAATCACATCATATGAAGGATTAAAATAAATCTTAAATTCTTTATAATCTCCTTCATCCTGAGTCAAATGATATTCTACCATACGATAGTAGATATTGTTGATAAATACATGCTGATGCATCTCTTCATAGTCATAATATCTAAAGCACTTGTTGTTTTTTCTTAAATCTATAAAGAACTTTACAGCCTGTACAACATTCATATAACGGTCATGACGTTCCCAGTCTAATTTATTGACTGCATCTCCTGCATTATAAGAATTCTGATTACCATTCTTAGTTCCTAAGAATTCCTGTCCGGCATGAATAAAAGGAACACCCTGAGCTAGAATAGTCATTGCAAGTGTTAATAAGCATCTCTTCTGACGACAATATTCATCTTCATGTCCATTAGAAATAATGAATTTATCAAATACAGTCGCATTATCATGACATTCAGCATAGTTAATACTCTGTTCTATTGATGAGAACTTATTGTAGTCACACATTGCGATAATAGCTTCATTTGTCTTATATGTATCCCCAGATGTATAGCCTTTGACTTCCATCTGATTAGGTCCCTTGATTGTATCTCTGAAATGATCATTAAAGAAACCTACATGAGGTGTTTTATGGTTATTTTCAATTGTTGTCTTTTCTGAATCAGGTAATGCAGTACCCATATTCCATCCTTCACCATATAGCATAAATGATGAATCTAATGAATGGCCCTGTTCATAAATCATATTCACTGTATCAATATCCACAATACCCATGAGATCCATTCTAAAGCCATCTACACCATAAAGAACCTGCCATCTCTTGCACATATCTAAGATATATTTACGACACATCTTGGCAGTACTATTTAAATCATTCCCACACCATGAACCATTAGATAATTCACCCTTATCATCTCTTCTAAAGAAATAATAAGGGACTGTCTTTTCTAATGCATTATTATTTACATCATGCATATGATTATAGACTACATCAAGAATAACTCGCATATTATGCTTATGAATACAGCGTACCATACGTTGACATTCCTGGATTCTCTTATAACCATCATTAGGATCAGTAATATAACTTCCTTCAGGTACATTATATTGTGCTGGATCATAACCCCAGTTATAAAGTAAATCTGGATGATCTTCATCTACTGTTGCATAATCATTGATTGGTAAAAGCTGTACATGAGTTACACCAAGCATATCTAAATAGTCCATACCTGAAGAAAAACCATTCTTAGTCACTGTGTCTTCCTCACAGAAACCTAAGAACTTACCTTTATGTGTGATCTGTCCATATTCATCCACAGAGAAGTCTCTGACACCTACTTCATAAATAACTGCATCTGTATTATGTTTAAGTTCTGTCAAAGGATAATCCACTCGTCTTACCTTATCTAAATCAATGACTACTGAACTATGCATATTAGCTGTACAAGAATAAGCATATGGATCAGCTGTTTCAGTGGATTCCTCATTCATTCCAATAATATAAACATATTCATAGCCATCTAGATCTTTCTTAATAGTTGTACTATAGACCCCCTTATCTCCTCTTTCTAAAGGATAATAATGAAGGTCTTCATCTTTCCAAATTTTTAATACAACTTCCGTAGAAAGAGGTGACCAAACCTTGAATGTTGTTTTCTCTTTTGTATAATGACTGCCTAAATCATCACCATCATAATAAAAATGATCATCAAACTCTTTACTCATAGAAAGCTGACTAAAATCTAAAAAACAAGCGAGACCATAATTATCAAACACTTTATATCTTGTACCTACAGAAAAGTCTGTATGCAAAAGATACGACTGGAATCCATTTTCTTTCTCAGTCGCTTCGCCTTTAAGTATCTTGACTTCACTTGTATCTAAATTTTTTAAATAATACTGACTTGAAACTCCGTTATAATAATTTAATGATAAATCAACTTTGATCAAATCAAAGTCAATCGCATAAGCATACATACGTATTGATTCCCTTTGCATATTATAAACCTACCTTTTCACATTCCCTATTCTATCATAAAAATATGAGAAAAAAAGAAAGTATTTAAATTTGAAAAAGAAAGCCATATAACACAAAAAAGACTTAACAACATAAGTCGTTAAGTCTATATAAATCTATTACTTTGTGATTGTAAATGTACGAATAATAGGTGCTGCCTGATAGTTTCCACCTACAGTCACTGCTGTCATAGTATATACACCAGGTTCAGTAGGTGCTGTAGTTGTACTAGAATAAGGCTTTAAGTTAGACTGTACACCAGTATATAAGTAATGAACGTTTTCATCAGAAACAACTTCATCATTATATGTAAGTGTAGCCTTGAAATCAAAGTTCTGAGCTTCTTCTTTAGAAATCTTACCCTTAGTGAACTTCTGGTTCCATATTAATTTAACACCCTTTACATGCTGTTTTACAAGTAATGCCCCAATACCAACACCAGTTTCATAGTTCTTGTTGTCAGTAACTGCAGTGACTGCATATAAACCAGCTCTATTTGGAGTACCAAATCCAACACGTACATTATCTGCAATACCAGGTAATTTGTTGATAACTTTTAAGATCTGTCCAAATGTACCTGTGTCAATATGTAACTTTTCTAATAAATCTAATAGTTCCTGAGTGCTGAATAGTTTTCTTAATTCACCAACAGTGACACCATCCTGCATCATCTGAGTAAATGATTTACCAAATACCTTTTCTACTACAGGATCAAGAACATTTATAACAGCTTCATTATCAGTGAAACGAGCAGGAAGATCTAAATAAAGCCCTAAACTTACATTACTTGTAGCACCTGCATAAACAGTATACACATCGAACTTATCAGCTGGATTTGTAGTAATGAAATCCTTTGATAATTCTTCATCCGCAAAGATATTAGTAGAATGAACACTCACCTTTACTTTTGCCTTCTTAACAGTAATAGTCGTTTCACCACTTGTGCTTGGACGATAATCACTATTACCTTTATAAGTGATTCTTACTTTCTGCTCACCTGCTGGCATCTGTGGATAATCTAATACAAGATTAACTTTACCACCTTCAACAGGAGCCCAATTATTCATACCACCATCAATATTACCAGCAAGAACGTTTGTGCCATAATATTCATAAGTGAAATCATCTACTGATAATTCAGCCTTTGAAGGTAATGTAGACTTACTGAAATCAATTGATTCAAATAAAGCCTTCTTCATTTCCTGTGCATCCATATTATAAGTAATAGATGTGCCTTCTTTAAGTGTAACTGCAGATTCTAAACGATTGTCTTCTACATTTACTGTTACAACAATATTACCGCCTTTATATTCTTTTGTCGCATTCCAAGAAAGTCTGATTTTCCAAGTACCTGCTTTAAACTTATTAAGATTTAAATCTGAACTATTGCTTAATTCATACCATATTTCTCCAAGATTTATTGGATTTGCATTGTATTCAACCTTGAAATCTTCAAATGATAATTCAGGATTTGTAGACTTGATAACTGCTTCATAAATAGCCTTTGCAGTGGCATCATAGTCATAAGACTGATCCTTATTAAACTTCATAGAAACATTATAAGGACCTTCATTAGTCACTACATCTACAGTAGCACGGTCTACTACATTGATTGTAGTTATTACTTCACGAGGTCTATAATCCTTGCTTCCCTTATAAATAATTTTGATTTCATGTTCACCTTCAGAAATTGCAGGATAAACTTTATCACCTTTAACACTTACCCATTTATTTGTAAGACCTATTAAGCCCTTTGCATGATACTGAATAGTCACATCATCTGCAGTTAATTGAGGAGTAGAAGTCGCAATGACTTTATCAAAGATGTCCTTTTCTACCTGATCATAATCAACTGTTAGATCATCATTGTAAGCAAGTTTAATAGTCTGTCCTTCATTCACTGTGATGTCTGCAGGTGTACGATCCTTTACAGTGATATTGACTTCTTTTTCTGTACCATAGTAAGTATCATTTCCATTGAAAGAAATTTTAATTTCATGAGCACCTGCAGTAATAGCTGGTCTACCAGCTTCACCGTCTAAGTTTGTCCATAAAGTAAATTTTCCAAGGGTGTAAGCATACTTGATTTCTACATTTTCCCAAGTTAAATCAGGAGTTGATTCTTTTACAACTTTTTCAAAGATAGCTTTTTTCAATACGTCATAATCAATATTTTCAGCATCTTTATAAGGTAATGTGACTTCAACGCCTTCATTCACTTCAATAACACTATTAAGCTTTGCAGCCTTAGTGACAGTCACTTCCTTAGTAGTCCCTTTAATTCTTACCTGATAGCTGCCATCACTATTTGCAGCTAAAGATGGATGTGTATAAGTTGTAGTAATACCAAGAAAGTTCTTTTTCGTTGATTCAAATCCGTTAATTGAACCCCATTCAGTATTTTTTGATGCAATTGAACTTTTCCCTTCACACTGATATTCCCACTCAATGCTAGAAGTGTCCACATTGTCTAAATTCTTAATTAATGCCTTATTAAGAATTTCTGTTACCTGTTCTACTGTTGCATCAGATGGAATAAGCACTGTCGCATTCTGTAATACAGGAGATTCTGTTGTTGTTTGTACAACTGGTGTTGTATCTAATGCATGTACATTAAATACGCGTGCTGGCTGTGCAAGTGGTGCGACAATCATGGCAGTCGCAACAACTTCAACCAAAATCTTCTTTGTCTTCATTTATTTTCCCCTCGTATAATATGTACGTAATCAGTTAATGAACTCTATCGATTCATTATTGAT
>OGDF01001798.1_pt1 | contig 30824 bp, 29 predicted proteins | sample 1570141 | NCBI WGS metagenome assembly OGDF01 (sample SAMEA4370581, study PRJEB24528) | human gut metagenome | reverse complement strand
GCAGTTGTAACAAAGGATGTAGAAGCAAGAACTGTTGTGGGTGGTGTACCTGCAAGAATTATAAAGAACGTTTAGACAAATGAAAGTAATAGCAACAAACGAAAAAAAATTGACACCACACCGCTTATCACGCACCGTTTCCCATTGGCCAAGATTGCTGAAGCCTATGAACTCTTTGAGCAGAAGCGAGATGGAGTCATAAAAGTAGCTATAACTCAATAACCAAATCAGACAAATGAAGATACATAAAATCATATTCAGCCCCACAGGTGGAACTCATCGAGTGGTCGAAATCCTACTCTTTCTGCTTCTTACCTTTTTTCTGGCTTATATCCAGACTACAGAGGCAAAAGGTCAATCCCCATGTTTTTCATATGGGGCAAGCATTATGAATGAGGATTTTTATTGCGGTCATCAGGAGGATAGTGCTTTTGCCATGCACAGCGTCATGAAATTCCCACAGGCTTTATACGTAGCAGACTACTTGCACAAGAAAGGACTGACACTGAGCGACTCTGTTCTTGTGCACAAGAATAGTCTGGACGCTGAGACATGGTCGCCTATGCTGTCAATATTTGAAGGTGCGTGTTATTTCACGTTTGCAGAGTTAATAGAATGGTCATTGAAACAGAGCGACAATAATGCTTGCGACCTTTTGTTTGCATCATGCGGACAGCCGGATGCAGTAGATAAATATATCCATACGCTTGGATTCAAAGACATCCATGTGCAACTGACGGAGAAGGAGATGAAAAAGAACCCTCATAGAGCCATAGAAAACTCAGCCACTCCGAAAGAAATGGCAAGGCTCTTGGAGTGGTTCTATCATCATAGGAATGACAACAAGAATCTCTCCTTTATCTGGGATACAATGGCTGATTGTAATACTGGTCAGCATCGCATAGCAGCAGTCTTGCCAAAAGACGGCAAACTGATTCACAAGACAGGTTCTGGATTTTCTTCTTCTGACGGAAGACAAGATAGAAACGATGTTGGAATCATTCTTTTGCCCGACGGTTCTCACTTGTCTATTGCCATCTTCTTGCAAAACTCAAAAGAGGAGAAAGAGGTGGCAGAGATTGCAGAACAATGTTTGATGCGCGTCCAGGCGGATGATTTCCTTTGCAACATGCCGCCTGATCTTCAAATCCCATAAGATTTATCAATAACTAGTATTTACGCAACAACAGAACAAAATAATCAATTTTCCGTTTCACGAAATATTGACGAAAACCATATAATACCAAGCAATACTATCCGATAAATTGACTATATTTGTCCAAACGTTAGCTGTCAGATTGATGGGAATCAAGGCATCCTTTTCAGGGTATTTCAGTTAACTTGTTGTAAGGCGATTGTTGAAGCATCTCCACCATGGAGGTGATGGCAGAAACAGGCCGAAAAGAGGCGAAAATGTCCTCTTTTTGAAGGCTACCGAGGCTTTGGACTATATTCTTAATAACTGATTATCAGACAGTTATAAAGAATCTTCAAGTTTTTAGCGCGCGAAATATAAGTCATTGATAATCAATGTGTTAAAATTCCTGCGTGGGAAAGTGATACGGAAATAGTGACACCTTTTTGAAGTGCAAAATTTACGAAAATCCGCTTAACTATTTGATTATCAGCGAATTAAAATAAGCGTCAAATTTTTCGCGCAGACACCTTAACTAATTGATATTCAATAAGTTATTAGGTTATGTATCGGGAAATGATTGCCTGCATACTTCACAAGAGGCTTTATTCGTCTAAGACGATTTCGCAATATCTAAATCGGCATCGCGATAAAATCATTCAACTGTTTTCTCAGATTTCGCCAGTTCGGCATCCTTTGCGACATCAGAGCCTCAAATACCTTGCTATGATTCTGTACCTGAAGATGCGTTAATTCATGTACAACAACATATTCTATGCACTCCTTCGGAACCCTTGCCAATTCAAGATTGAATAGTAACGCACGCCGTTTTGCACCACAACTCCCCCATTGAGTCTTCATAATCTTGATTTGCCAAGTCACATCAGCCTCTTCTAGTTTAGACGTCCATTTGTCCATCAAAACGCCGATATACTCTTTAAGATGCTGTCGGTACCATTCATTCATCAGTTCTGCTTTCCGTTCCACACTGGACCCTTTGCGGACTTTCATAATCATCGAACCTCCATGAATCTCCACGGAATTTGCCCCGCTTGTAGTATATACCACCTTCAAGACATTTCGGCTTCCGAAGAAATAATGATTCTCTCCTGAGACATACTCCCTCTCTGTCTGTCTCGCCTGTGCGGCAATATCAGCCTGCTGCTTCTCTATCCATGCCCATTTGGAAACCACATAACTTCTGGCGTCCCCATCAGTTAGATAATCCGGCACCGACAAATGTACCCTACCATCAGGAGGATACACCGACAGATGCATATTCTTGATGGGCTTGCGTTCCACATCTATTTCCACGCCTTCAATATTCATCAATTATCGTATTCTGGATTATGAATAACAATGTTTAAAATAGCATCCGGGCCAAAGCCGGTCCCTTCTAGTGCCTTTTTAATTGCCAGATACAGCTTCTTTTTGCGGATTTCGCTCGTACGGAATCCATGAGCAGCATTTGCAATAATGACATCATTCATCTTGAGAGCCAATTCAACGTCTTTTCCGAGATTATCGTAAAGCGCCTTCTTGCCTTCTGAATTGATACGAGGATCAACAGATTGTTGGTTCTTAATCTCATTAGCAAGAGCACGAATCGACTTCAACAACTCTTTGTATTCCAGTTTCTCCTGATGATACTCTTCAAGAAGCCTGTTTATCCGCTCCGAAAAGTACTTATATTCCTCAGGGTTACTCTCCCTCTTTCGGTTGATTACGCGACGCACATTGGCTCCCATAGTCTCAGCTACACCCTTCTGACCGCCAAGTTCTTTCTCGGCACCTTCATCGACTTCGACTTCACCGGAATCTTTAATGTCAATTATATCAAGAAATGAGAAATCATCCAATTTCTCAAGCACTTCGACACGAGTGGAAACGACATAATCATCCAGCAACGCACGCATTTCAGCATCATACTTCTTCAGATCAACATAGTCCCCGCAACGCTTGGAAATAGCGTTGCGAAGTTCGTCATATGTTTTGACATTGTGATAGATCTTGTCCGCTTCCTCATCAGTATATCCAGCCTCTTTCATCTGCATGGAGATTGATGTATATCTGCGGACAAGCGTATAGCAAGCATCGTAGAAATCTTCTCTCTTGCGAGCATTGGCAATGATTTCAGCCTGATGTTCTTCCTCAGTTCCACCATGCTGGTTATAGCAGAACCAGTCAAAGAATTCATCTACACTCTTAGGCGTCATCACGGGCTCACTCAGCCTGTTACATCTCTCAAGTGCCGCATCAAGTTCCTTTCTGCCTTCTTCGACCTTACTCTTCAGTAAGCCTTCTATATCCTTCTTATCATATCCAGCAAAGGCGCCATTGGTATAATCTTCGATCGCGCCTTCAATATTCTCAAACAAATGCTTAAAATCGACAATATATCCATAATCCTTTCTCTCACCATTCACACGATTAACACGGCAGATTGCTTGGAACAGGTTATGGTCTCTCATTTCCTTGTCGATATACAGATAAGTAGCAGACGGAGCATCGAAACCAGTCAAAAGTTTATCCACGACTATAAGAAGTTTCATCGAGCCAGGATGGTTAACGAACTCATACTTCGCCCATTCCTCGTATTCCTCAGGAGATTTATCTCCACACATCTTCTTATTAGTCTTATACTTATAGTCGGCTTCAGTTTTTAACTCTCCATTATATCCTTCTTCCAAAGAAGGATCTGTTCCTTCATAACTCGTCACTACAGCACATTTACCTGCAAGAGCAGTATCTTGGAATGCAGACCAGAAACGATATGCCTGATAAATGCTGTCGGCCACAAGAATTGCATTGCCCCATCCCTCCCTCAATGCGGGAATCAGTTGAAAGTCCTTCAATATCTGTGCGACGATACGGTTCACGCGCTCTCTGCTCGAGAACAGGTTCGGCATCTCCGCCCATCTCTTTTGGAGTGCTTCTTTTGCCTTCGGAGTGAGTTTTTTGGTCGTATCCTCGAACAATTCGTCAAGAGACGCAGCGTCAGACAGAACTTGCTCCACATCACGCGCCTCATAACGCAGGTCGAGAATAACCTTATCCTTTACAGCTTCATCAAACTTATATGTATGAATCCACGGACCGAAGTTATCTCTGCTTGTAAGTTTCCCCTTATCCTCCTTAAGCAACGGCGTGCCAGTGAAACCAATCATCATCACATCATCGCCCATTATCTTTTTCATTGCCTTGTTCAAGATACCACCTTGGGTGCGGTGACACTCATCGACAAAGACATAGAGATTCCCTTTCGCTTTGAATCCGTCAGGTAATTGTTCTGCAAGATCTCGCAAATACTGCTCAGGAGAACGATTGCCTCTGAGCGACTTGTCCTTAGTCTCGTCTCCCCTTGAATCTCCGGCAATGCCGAACTTGTGTATCAACGTACAGATAAGCGAAGCATTTCCGTCCTTACCCTTGCCGTTAAGCATGCTAATAAGATGATTTCCACTTTTAGCTCTTACAGGGTTTTCTCCGGCATCTGCGAATCCAGTTGTAATTTGTTTATCCAATTCATCTCTATCAGTGATGATCACAACACGACTATCCTCGACATTCTCTCTTATCCACTGCGCAAGCCACACCATCGTAAGACTCTTTCCGGAGCCCTGCGAATGCCATATAATTCCGCTCTGCTTGGCTATAATTCTCGTTTTGGCAGCCACGATAGCGAAATACTGATTAGGTCTTGCCACCTTCTTTACACCACCATCAAACACGACGCAATCGTGCAAAAACTCCAGAAGCCTGTTTGGTTCGAGCATCTGCATCAATGAGCGGTCAAGTTCATTAGGAAATACCTTTTGGCCATATGTAGAAGAAGACACTGGAATTCCTGCATTGTCATAAGGATAACCCTCTCCTGCAGGTTCTTTCCAATGGAGATAGAACTTTGGTGGAGTCAAGGTCGTACCATAATAAACGCCCTCACTCTCACTACCGGCCATAAGCAACTGCATTGTCGAATAGAACTGAGGAATCTGACCTTGTTGCTGATTTCTCCAATTTTGGTTAATACCATCTTCTACGCTGACAGTAGCCTTTTTCAATTCAATCACAGCAACGGCAATGCCATTGATATAGACAACGACATCTGGTCTGCGATGTTCGGCGTCCACAGTCTGTTTTCGAACCGTAACTTCCTCTGCTACACTGAAGATATTATTGTCCGTATTTTTCCAGTCAATCAGCATGACCTGCTTATTCGGCAAACCGGCACCTTGGCTTACCGGCATCGGGTAGCGAAGTGTATTGTAAACGTCCTTATTACTATTATACAAAGACTCTTGACTTGGACAGGATGCATCAGATTTAAGCTTATTGATAGCTTCCGTGGCCTGAGAACTCGTTAGATTCTGGTTTTCCATCAGATACTTACGGAGAATATCCTCAATAATATTTCCGTTCTCGGTGTCCTTGAAGTTGCCGAGATAGTCATAGCCATTATATTCCTGCAGAAGTTTAATAATCCTGTTTTGTACGGCTCTTTCGGAATTGGTAGATGGTTCCATATACTTAAAGTCTTGTTTTTCCGGTTAATAGTTGCTGCATCATGCCCTGTTTGATGAGAAGGTACTTGTCACGCATTGATTCAATAGTGGAAATCTCCAAATCAATATCAGATAGGACTCTTCCTATTGCCTTTTGCTCATCAATTTCAGGCAGTTCCAATGCAAAGTTCTCAACGATTTGCTTACTTAGATTTGACTGAGTTCCTGTTTGTCCAATTTTTTTAACAGATTCCTCGATATAACAAAAATGGTAATAGAGAAACATTTTATCAACTCTTGGAGATAGTTTAAAACCCAATATTGCTTGACTAATAGCCACTTCAATATTTGTGATCGAACATTTCCCTAACGATGCATACATCGCATACATAAGCGTTCCGGGAGGAAACACTCTTGCCGAACTATTCTCTAATCCCAACTTTGTTATTGTTTTCTCTGTGCGAAAAATATATTTTCCAGAAGAAGTCATGTCACTGATAGATAGGAACGGTATGTCACCTCCATAGAAACTAACTTCTTTTGACGAAGGTGTTCCTCCACTACTCATTTCAGCAATTTCATTTAGTTTAACCGTTTCCCACTTACCGCTGAATCCTTTCAGACGTTTCTTTCCTGTTAGCAATTCCTGCATTAGTCCGTCCTTAATCATCCGCTTCTTTTCAATCAGTTCGTCAAGCGAAGAGATGAGAGAATCGATTGATAACAAGGAATTTGCGATTGCATTCTGCTCCTTCAATGGAGGTAAAGGGACCCACAAGTTAAGTAATAATTGTTTATTAAGTCCTCCACGTCCTCCGTCACCTGCAGAAAGCATTCTTAAATTGTAATATTGGTTATCAAGCCAATAAAACAAAAAAAATGAGTCAAAATATGAAGAAGGCAATATGGATGCTATCGATTGATTCGTGCACAAAGATATATAATTAATAGCAGCTGTTCCTCTTGTCTTTCCTTGACCTGCAAGGCCAATTAAAACGCATAGTGGAGGAATCATATGAGTGCCACAACTATCATATCCTTTTTGAGTAATTCTCCCATAAACAGATCTAACCAACTTCATATTTAATTCGCCAGAGCTCATCCAAGGAATATCTCCATTCCAATACTCATTAATGGATGTGGATGGAGTTGCACCAGTTATAATATCAGTTAGATCTTTTAACTGAGCAACTTTCCAATCAGCAGGAATGCGGCCAACCTCAGAGTCTTTATATTCAGTCGTTTTCATTACTCAATCCCCATTGATTTAAGGAAAGACTTAACAGTGTCGCTCAGTTTGTTGACCTCAGCTTCGATTTTGGGCAAAGGATTGGCGTAGCGGTTATAAAGAGTTATCACCTGATTCGTGATATCGTCTGAAACTCGCTTAATTTCATTCGCGCAGCGGCCCTGAAGATCTCTTATCCACTTCTTCTCGATAACTAGACGCCTCGTCTCACCTGTTGTCAATTCAGCATATTTAGCTATAACCGACGCGGTAATCTTAGCTAGTAACTCCTTCTGGACTGCTTTTGCAGCAGATAGTTTCTCATCAATTGCAAGATAGTTTTCAAGCACTTCAAGTGTATCAGGAAGCAGAGGATCGTAAATACCTATTTCTTTGAGCCTCTTTGCCACAGTCCCCTTGCCGACTTTTTCAAATTGTCTGAAGATTGCGTTGTCTTCAACGTAATCTTTAGCTTTCTTCTTGGCTTCTGTGGAACCTTCTGCAAGAAGCGTAAGGTAATGTTCAAGGACATCCTTCTCATCATCTGAAGCCGGTTTAACTCTTGCGGCTGCAACTCGGTCTTTTACGGACTTAGCGTTGCTGAACCAGTCACCAAAGTCATCAGGGTGATCCTCTATGACAGTGTCTATATCTGAGTTACATTGTTCGATTAACGAATCCGTATTTTTAAGCGCTTCGTAGTCTTTCTTGAAGTATTCGTTTACAACAACTGAAATAGGGAGAAGGTCGCAGGAACAATCTTCAAATGTGTACTTCTTCTTCGATGACAAATTCAGTGAGGCGTTCCATCCGTCACGGCTGACCATGTAGCAATCATCCTGCATCGTTTCAGCCCAGTAGTTCATAAGTATCTCGTACACATTGTAAGGAGAGACAAGTTTCAATTCCCTTTTGGTCTCTGCAAGAAGTTTCTCGCCCCACTGGGCAATCAACATCTTCGGTTCGCACTCTTCTTGGACCTCAGCATACATGTCCTCAGATATAGCCTTGCACCATTTTTCAATAACGGCAGCATAGAGTTCATTCTGCTTGATATAGGAAGGGTCATTGTTAATGGTATCAGAAATCTTGTCAACATCGGGTACCAGAGAATAATAGCCGTTCACCTCTTTTTTGAAAAGATTATCTTTTAGAGTCGGGCAAGCCTCCCATAATGAAGACATGACCACATCCACATCGTGCGTGGGCAATCCGCCGTGAAGATGAGCATAGATATCCTGCTGTATTTCCTTGTCTTCGGGAGTCACATATCTCGGAATATTCAAGTTGTAGTCGTTCTCTTCAATCTCACTGAATTTAACGAATCTTGCATAGTGCGGCACATCCTCGTGAGCCTCCCACGTATCAACGATTAACTTAAGATCCTGCTCTCTCAGCCGGTTCTTCGCCCCATCTTTCTGGTATCCTTCTTTAGCATCTATCATAAAGATTCCTTTCGCTGCAGAACTGTGTTCCTTGTCAATAATGATGATGCAGGCAGGAATACCGGTACCAAAGAACAAGTTGCTCGGCAGGCCGATAATACCGCTGATATAGTGTTTCTTGATGAGATATTTTCTGATTTCAGCTTCTGCCCCACCTCTGAACAGCACACCATGAGGAAGAATACAAGCCGCATGCCCCTGTGATTTCAGTGATGCTACAATATGAAGGAGAAAGGCATAATCACCACACCCGGAAGGCGGTACCGGAGCAAAATAATCACCAACACCCCAGCGCCCGAACAAATCTTGATCATTAGCAGATTTCTTCCATCCTTTCATAGAGAAAGGCGGATTTGCTACCACGTAGTCAAATTGCTGTAGTGTCGTATCATTCTGTTTGTGAAGAGGATCATTGAGCGTGTCACCGTGGCGTAGTTCCGCATCATCCACTCCGTGGATAATCATTGACATCCTCGCCATACCTATTGTAGCCAGGTCTTTCTCCTGACCGTCAATGCTGGCATTGTGCTTAGCCTCCGCCTTTGCTCTGAGAAGAAGCGATCCAGAGCCGCAGGTAGGGTCATATATAGAAATCATTTGGCGTTCGTCCTTACCAATACCGATAACCTTGGCCATAACCCGACTAACCTCGGCAGGTGTGTAGAACTGACCTTTGCTTTTACCGGACTCGGACGCAAAGTTCTTCATCAGATACTCGTATGCATCACCGATAAGATCGTCATCAGCAGCCCTATTGTTTGAAAAATCAAGCTCTTCACGCTGGAATACGCCAATAAGGTCGCTTACTGTGTTAACGAGATCTTTACCCTTTCCAAGTTTATTCTCGTCTGCGAAATCGGCATTTGTAATAACTCCTGTCAGATCGTTTGCTTCGGCAAGTTTTGCCAGAATCTTATTCATCTCTTCGCCGATGTTTGTCTTGCCTTTCAGTGCGACCATGTCGTCAAACGTGCAGCCTTCAGGCACATCGATCAACATTTCTGTATCTTTCTTTGCCTTATCGCTGATATATTTTACGAACAGCACCACCAATACATAATCTTTGTATTGGCTAGCATCCATTCCGCCGCGAAGCTTGTTGCACCCCTCCCAAAGAGCGCTATATAACTGGGATTTCTTGATAGCCATAATTATTGTTCATTAATTGGACTAAGAAGGTCCATCGGTTCGACTTCCAGACACTTCGCTATCTCCACGAGCGTCTCAAGATTAGGTTGCATCGTATTTGTGCACCACTTGGAAACAGTGCCAGGGTCCTCGCCTAATTGTTCAGCGAGCCACTTATTCGTGCGCTTCTTATCGGCCAGGACAACCTTAATTCGGTTGATGTCCTTATTCATTGTCATTGGAATTGTTTCTTGCTCTCACAAATATAGTTAATTGCCATTACATTATTGAAAAATACTTCAATTTTTTGGCGCAGGAAAGAAATAAACAGTAATTTTACATACTTAATTAGTAGCACATGTCAATAACCGGAATCATATATCGAAGATTCATTATTAACGACAAAGGAGTGGAGACTTCCTATGTCGGGCAAACTTGCGCCCCCGTAAAGAGACATAATGATTTTCTTAATATGAACGTCACATATAGCGGTGTAAAAATAGAAAATGCTCGAAGAAAGTATGGGCCGGAAAATTTCTGTTACGAGATACTCGAAGAGATCACGTGCGACACAGATGAAGAACTTACTGCAAGGTTGAACGAACGTGAAATATTCTGGATTGCGGAACATGAACCTTTCAATAATGGTTACAACAATTCTATTGGTGGAGGTGGAGCATCCGGATATAAGCATACTAGAGAGCACAAACAGTGGCGAAGCAAACTGAACTAGTAGAGACGGCCTCATAAGGCGGGATATCAACGAAAACCACAATAGAAATCATTCCTATTAGAGAATATTCCAAATAAACAGATAAATAAGGCATGGAAGTAATTATCTATTATTCATGGATTTCACAGTATAACAATGCGAATAAACGCTTTGTTCGAAAATGCATTGACAAAGCTGTCAAGCAACTGCAAAAGAAAAAACTACCGGAACTTGAAGGCATAGACTTGAGAGTCATCGAGAGCTTGGATAAAACTCCCGGACATCAAGTTCTAACAACCACGCAAGATGAGGAGATTCGTAATTCTGATATATTCATTGGCGATTGGACTATTACCAATCCATATAATTTCTTTGAGAGTTTCTTAGCCAAGGCGTTTCGTTATAAAAGGACACGCAGCATTAACACAAATGTAGTTCATGAGTACGAGATCTTCGTCAGCAATAATGGTTATGATGGGGCTATCCTTGTCATGGATGCTTCGCGAGGCTCTGCGAAGAACGACAATGAATTAATCCCTGTAGATTACCGCAGTCGGCGCTTCCCGATTGAATTTTTAGGGACTAAAAACATAGCGGGATTATCTCAAGATATTTTTCGATCTTTAAAAACCAGTGTTCCTGCTGCAATAAAAAGGCGAAAGAACTGTTTCTCTCCCCTACATACTTGGTATGAGCAGGAAGAAAGAAAAGCATTTCATGGATTTCCCTTTTATGAAAATGAGAAGATTCTAACAATTAAGGAGATCATTCAGCACTCGGATAAAGATTTGCGAATTCTTGGCATGTCTGGAATCGGTAAAACCAGAATAGTTCACGAAGCTTTTCGAAAAGAGGAATATGCTTTCTATAGAAATAATTATCTCTATACTGTATTCTCTGATGATGAATCTGCAAGCATTCGCAGTTCAATTGAAGACTATCTGGCAGACCCGAAGAACGAATGTATCATCTGTATCGATAATTGTCCTCCTTCTTTTGCTCGCATCATTCAAAATACTAAACATGATTATTTGGCACGTAATAGGATCATTACAATTTTCAATCACCAAGACCAGGATTATAACGACCCTGTATCTGATGTTGAAACAATAGCTATCGGTCTGAACGATGTTTCATCTGTTGTTGATAGTATTCTTGATGGAGCGTATTCGCAATTATCAGATGATAGGAAAAAGGTAATCAAAGATTTCTCAGCCGGGTTACCTATGATGGCTGTTATCCTTGCAGAAAACGCAAAATCAGGGCGGTTGGATTTCACAAGAATACCGAATAATGAGTTGGTTGACAAGCTCCTAGATATAGATAAGAATCACGAAAAAGAGATTTTAAAATCGTGTGCTCTTTTCTCGCATATTGGATACCGTGGTGAAGTTGAAAGTGAGACTAAATTTATCATCTGCAATAAGCACATCACTCCCCTTTTGGATGGTGACGATGATGCAAGAATGACATTGTTTTTAAGGACATTCAACAAATACACAGCTCGCGAAATCTACGAGATCCAAGGACGTTTTTTTTCGATCCGTCCCATTCCTCTAGCGCTAAAATTGGCTGAAGATTGGCTATCCGAGTGCACCCCTGAGCGGCTCCTTAACGTCGTTACTGATATACAGATAGAGGATTCCCGAAAGAATTCTCAGCTTCTAACATCTGCCTTCGCTAGCCAAATGTCTAATTTGGCCGGCAATGAGAAAGCGCAGAATCTCGTTAAAACTCTCACTGGTATTGAGAGCCCTTTTGCTAACGCGGATGTCTTAAATACTGAACTAGGTTCACGACTCATCAGATTTTTAGTAGAAGTGGACCCAGTGGCAGTTGCAGATCTCTTATGGCGAGTCTTCGGAGAGATGTCCACCGAATCCCTATTGTTAATTAAGGACGGCCGAAGGAATCTGGTTTGGACAATACAGAAACTTTGTTTCGACAAACGGACCTTTAGGATCGGCACAAAACTACTAATCAAATTAGCTATGGCGGAGAATGAATTTTGGGGAAACAATGCGACTAATGAAGCCATAACCCTATTTCATGTCTATCTTCCCGGCACAGAGGCTGACTTAGATGCTAGGATAGAGATTATTAACTGGATAAGAACCTTGGATGGAGCAGAGGACTTATTGATCAGGATTCTGTCATCTGCTTTGATGTCTGGCAACCGCTCATATATAAGTGGTGCAGAGAAACAAGGATTCAAGAGATTAGACCACTATATGCCGTCCGGGGCTGAGATAGTCAAGTATTGGGAAAACATATCGTCCATTATGAAGGACTGTATTGTGGCCTATCCTGATAAACTTGACAACCTTTCTGATGTGGTTTCTTCCAATTTTGATGGCCTTATACGATCCGGTGCAATCACGCTTGCATTTGACTTGGCAGAGTTCGTTGCAGATAAGCGAAATTGGGAATGGGAAAAGATGCGCGAGTCTCTTAGAATGATCTCATGGAGAAACGGCTGGAAGGAGTATCCCAAGTCCCTTAAAATTCGAATACAGCAGTTTAACGACAAACTCACCAAAGATGATTTCATTTCAAGATTTCGCGATGCGTCTCACTATGAGAGAGGCAGTTGGGATGAAGAGATGAAAAAGAAAAACGAATTATATAAAGGGCTTGCTCATGATTTCGTGGAAAAGGAAAACGCAAATGATATAATCCTGAGGCAAGTACTGCTTGATTCCAACTTAAAACCATATAACGTTTTCGGAACCGAACTTTACAACTGCGTCTGCAATGATAGTAGCCTGTATCAAAGGATCTCGACCACAATCATTTCCACAATATCAGAGACAAAGAATTACGCCGACAGCACCATGATCGGCTTCTGGAGTCATGCTTCTAAGCAAGACTTTGAGGCTGTAAATCCTACTATTCTTGGCCAAATTCCGGATGCTCTTTTCCCGCTATTAGCCATACGATGCTCTGCCTTGGACGAATGCTCATTATTGTTCAATTTAGTCAGCACAGGAAGGGCAAACATTAATTCCTTCAATTTGTTCTGTTCTCACTGCGATTGGAGCAAACATGATAAGGATAGCATATTAGACTTCTTTGATAGATTGGCCAGATTATCATCAAATGGCTCCACTATTGCGTTGGAGCGGATGAAGTCATTACTGTATTTCGACAAGCAAGACAAAAAATGGTCGTTTCTTGTAGAGGAGTATAGAAAGCTGATTATTGAAGAGATTGCGCCAGCTCGAATTGATAATAAGGAATATATGGAGTGTGTTGAAATGATTCTAGATCAGTATGATAGTCCAATAGTCGCATCATTTATCAGTAAGAAACTGCTATCATTTTTTATGACGGAGTCATCTAATCAGAATATTACAGGACACTACGTCGATTCTGTTCTCTCAATAATTTTCGATAAGTACTTTGACGTGGTTTGGCCGGACTGGTCTAAATCACTGGCCGATCCTTCAAAAATAAATTTTTCGTATCACCTCAAGTTTAAACTTGGACATTCAATTGGTGGAATCGGCGATGGAGCATTATTCGGAGGCAACCATAGCGACGCGCTCAAACAATGGTGTGCTGACTACCCCAACAGCGCTCCTATAGTCCTAGCAACCTATGTCCCAATTTATGACGGAGAGCAATTATCTGATCTTGCTATCTTCCTTTTGAATAACTATGGGAATAACAAATCAGTATTAACCGAGTTGGGATGCAACTTGGGATCCTTTTCATGTGTCGGTTCTGCGGTCCCCATCTTTGAAAAGAAGAAGAAAGCACTTCAAGCATTGGTACCACACAAGAATCCCATCGTAAACCAATGGTTATTAGATAACATTAAGTATGCAGACTATGATATCGCTAGAGAAATTGATAGAGATGCAGAGGAAACCATCTTGTATAGATAATCCATCCAATAATCATCACTATCTTTATCTTTGCCACAAAAAAACAATTGGTAAATTTGCCAATTAGAATGACATTCTCTATATTTGCCCAAAGTTAAATTTTCCTGTGGGGTGCACCACATTAAAAACGCTTGGAAAATTATGGACAAGAATCTAAAAAAATTTATGGCGACCGAGACTAGGTCTCGCGCCCAGATCCTCGACAGGCACTTTGTTGAGGTACAGACGCCAGATGGCGAACTCTTCAAAATCATGTCAGACATTGCCAAGTACGACAGCGATGAATACAAGGCCTATGTCCTCCACTTGATTGAATTCATCTTCGACCGGAACTTCTCCGATAACAAAGAACAGATGGCAAGCCGCATCAGCCGAGATTTTCTACTTAATGCCGTGCCATCAATGGGCATGGACTCCGGTAACCGACAAGCCGAGCGTGTTCGCATTGGTAGGCGCATCAAGGAACTTCGTGAGGCCAAAAAGATGGAAGCACGCGATCTGGCCCTGCTCACAGGTATTGATGCTGCCAACCTCTCCCGCATTGAACAGGGCAAGTACTCCACCGGCGTGGACATCCTCTCCCGTATATGCGTTATCCTTGACGCACATTTGGATTTGATTCCCAACAGCTAAAAGTAATCTTACCATGCCTGGTATTAAATATCACTATGCTCTTGATGAGCAAAACCATCTAGTATGCATTGACGAAGTTTCAATAGAAGATAGACACGCCCATTCCTATCATTGCCTGAACTGCGATGCCGGCATGATTCCTAGAATGGGTAAAGTGCGCTCCCGCCATTTTGCCCATCGTGGCGATGAGGACAATTGCGGAAACGAGACCTATCTCCACAAATTGGCCAAGCGACTGATTAAAGAGAAGTTCGACCGAGAAGGCGCGTTCGAGGTCGGCTACTACCGCGAAGTCAAATGCTCAGATCAAGACACCTGTCCTTTCGCTAAGCCAGAAGAATGTCACGAATGGAAACTGGACACATTTGACCTGAAGCAATTTTATGACACCTGCATTGAGGAACAATCAGTAGATGACTACATTGCTGACCTGCTGCTTACCAGCTCAGAGAAGCCTAATCGGGAGCCGGTCTTAATAGAGATTCAAGTATCGCATAAGAGCACAGACCAAAAGCTCCAGTCAGGGCTGCGAATCATTGAAATCCGCATAAAGACAGAAGAGGACATCAAATCACTCTTGAGCTCGCCTATTGTTGAAAACCCTGACACACAATTCGGTTATATCAAGGACATAGAAACGATCGGGTTCGCCAAGTTCCACAACTTCAAGAAGAAAGCCTCTTCACCTGAACCGTTGGAGAAACGCGACATACAACGATTCTACCTATTCCGCAGCGGAAAGGCATTCGTTACTAATATGGACGAACCCAAATCATGCAGAGAGGTTCACACGAAAGGTAATGACAAAGCTATTTTCGAGGCCAGCATCGACTGTTTCTACCTGAATTCCCCTTCTCCTTATGAGTTCGGATATATGGCAGCGATTCAGAATGGAATCCAAGTGCGAACTTGCCAATTCTGCAAATACCACCGAAGTGGATACGAGGTCGGCCTCCGCTTAGATCCAATCTTCTGCTGTCTCTATAAAAAATACGGCACGCCAGAGAATCCAGAGCCACAATACGCCCACCAATGCCAATACTACCGTGAAGACAAGGAACTTATGGATAAAGTCCGTAGGCAGATGCCTCCTATTGTAATCGCAAACAGCAAATAAGGAATAGCGGAGCAACCATTTGCGGTAGGCTTTTCTAAAGATGAATAAGCCAGAGCTTCTCACATGTGCTTCAATAAAGACGATCATTTGAGGTAACTTCCACCGGCCCCTTGCTGGTTGTCACATCTGACAAGACAAAACTCTTCTTAATCGACAAAATTACCCTAAAAGCCACCTCTTATCCGACAAAATTGCTCATTCGGGCATTTCACGAGATTATTATTGTAAAAAATTTCATTTTTGAAAATGCAATTCGACAGTCTTTGAGAAGAATTCAGTATGAGCATCAACACGTCGCCAAACTTTCTTGACGGCATCACATAATATGCATATATGTAAGCTAGATATGCCTTATAATTGTCCAATTACTTCAGAAACAGCATTCAAATATTTCCCATTTACTTGCGATATTATACAAAATTTGTCTAACTGTGCAAGTAAATAGAACAAATGCGTAAAACCATGAGCATTGCAGACTGGATAAAAGGACTGGCTCCGATCACCACGGCGCAGCGCACCAGGCGCCGATGGGCTTCCAGGTGATGGTTGAGCCGCCTGTTCTATGAGACAAGGAGCGCGAAGGCTATGCCATCCGTTATGCCGAGCGCAGGGAAATCTCAATGTCTTATATCGAACGCATGGAGGTACCTGCCGGCTGGCTGAACATCTACTGCCCTGAACTGACGGCAGTGGACATTGTAGCATATCAGGAGCACATCGGTAGTCTTACGAGGGCAGCAACGGTATTGGAAGAACTGTCTCTGAAGCTGGATTTCACCAAGTTGGACGCCGATTTCCTGAAGGTCGCTTCCGCTCCCGTATTCCAGCGTCTAGGCTACCTACTGGACTGTGTATTGGGAGAAGAAGCCATCGCCGACGGTCTGCTCGCCCTGATAAAAGCCGGAGGTATGAGAATAAAAGCAGTGCCGCTCAGACTGGGCACATCGGTTGATAACGCCGAAGTGGACAAGAAATGGAAATTGATGACTTATGATACAGAAAGCATTCATAACCCAATGGGGCACGGTTGTACCATGGTCTTCTCCGCGCTTGGTGGAGCAGGATCTAATTATCTGCAGGGCGCTGGTGTCTATATTCAGCGCCCTCTTCCTTCCATGGCCAGAAGTACTGGTATGGGTATCCCACAAGACTCTGCCAGAGTGATGTACTTGTTGATCGTACCATTGTACAGGTCCAGTTTACGGCCTATCGACCGGTTTGATTCTCCATCAAAGTGGAGACGCAACACCTGCTTGATTTCGTTCATTTCTTTACATTTACCTGCCATGGCTTGTTCAATTTATGGTTGACTTACAAAGATAACTAACAAGCGGGTGACAATGCTCCGAATTTTGTATATTTGAGTAATTATCGGTATTTTTGCAAAAATTACCGAGTAAAAGTTCTCTTATGGAAAAGGAAAACAAGATCATAAACATCATCAAATCGCGAATTCAGAAGGCTCAGAACGGGACTCTGTTCTTCAATAACAGCTTCCCGGAGTTTGATGATGAATACGTAGGCCAAATCCTATCGGACTTGGCTAAGGATGGTATCATACATCATCTTTCCAGAGGCGTATATCTTAAAACGGAGGAAACCCGTTTCGGTCTGGTCTATCCCCCTGTTGAAGATATTGCGAAGGCCATTGCGCGCCGTGATAATGCCCAGGTGATTCCTACTGGAGCCACAGCCCAGAATATCCTTGGGCTATCCACTCAAGTACCTATGAATGCAGTGTTTCTTACTTCCGGATCCGCAAGAATAATCAAGTTGGGAAACCGAACCATCACATTCCGCCGTGCCGTTCCAAAGAATTTTGCAGTCAAGGGACGTTACACAAGCCTGATTGTTCAAGCACTGAAATCAATTGGAGAAGAGGGTTTCTCAGAAGAGGAATTATTCCACATACAAGACATCCTCCTACGCCATCCGGAGCCTGACACGATAGAACAGGACCTGGCAGTGATGCCGTCGTGGATTCGTAAGATATTCGTAAGAACGCTTAAAACCAGCAAACAATGACTCTTTGGCAAAACCTCGATATGTCTGATCGCATTGCAGCCGCTCAGACCACAGCAGCAAACAAGAATATTGAAGACCGTGCGGTTGAAAAGGATTGGTGGGTGACAGCCGTCCTCAAAGCTCTTTTCTCCACCTCATGCAGCAACTATCTGCTCTTCAAAGGCGGGACTTCCATCAGCAAGGGATGGCCAATCATTGAGCGATTCAGTGAAGACATTGACCTGTCTCTTGGTCGGCAATTCTTCCTCGATGTGATGAAACTGCCTTACGCAGCCGCCGGTAATAATACGCAGCTCAAGAATCTTCGCAAAGCTTCTCGCAAGTATATTCATGGCACCCTTTCCAAAGAACTTTGCGAACGTCTTTCCGCTATGGGCATTGTCGGGTTTACTGTTGAGAATCAGACTACTCAGCCCACGGCAGAAGGTCCTAAACCGATCGATGCCGATAGTGATCCCACTGTCATTCTTGTCAACTATGACAGCGTCTTTCCCGGATATGACGGTGATATCCTGCCACGAGTAAAGATTGAAATCAGTTGCTTGTCGATGTCAGAGCCATTTGAGGCAAAACCAATAACCACCCTTATACACAACCAGTTCCCGGAACTTGATGGGGCCTTGTCTGTGGACATTCGCACAGTCACGCCCTCCAGGACTTTCCTTGAAAAAGCCTTCTTGCTTAACGAGGAATTCCAAAAAGAAAAACCGCGTTCAAGACGTATGAGCCGCCATCTTTATGACCTCGAGAAACTGATGAACACGGACTATGGCAAAGCCGCGCTGGAAGACACTGCCCTATACAGGGCCATTGTGGAGCACCGTCGCAAGTTCTATCACCTTGGCTACGTCAACTATGATTTGGACTATCCTGCAGCCATCAAGTTTGTGCCTGAAGGCGAAACGCTGGATGAGTATAGGCGTGATTACAATGACAATATGGTCAACGGTTACATATATGGCGAGGCTATGGCTTTCGATGCCTTAATGGAGAGAATCAAACTCCTGCAGCAAACGTTCAGGAATATCGAATTATAAGTTTGGCAATGATTCGAGAGATTATTAACGAAGTCAGAGAAGCTATTCAAGAAGCCTTTACTTATTCGCTTCATACGAATAGCGGAAGCTTTGTCCTATTTCTAGCCCGCGGTGATTATGATCATCGCTTTGAAGGAGATCAGTTTGCACATCTGGAGCCAAAGCCTTCCCCCTATTGTCTTGATTATATGCTGAACTCATATAGGGACGAAACTCGAGACAACTTCTATATTAGATATCTCAATCGAAGGTATAAGAACGATGATTTCAAGTATCAGGGCGATGATGGTATAGATGACCTCTGCGTAGAGATGATGATCTATTCTCACGTTTGGGAATCTGAAGCATTTCTCAAGCACTTATATCGATTGTCGAATATTGTAAGCGGAAAGGAATTCTACGACTGGGATGTGAGCGGTATAAAATTTCATGGCCACCCTCTTATCATGGAGACCAAGGAAAGGTTTAAAGTTTCTTGCCCCAAGTTATACAAGATTATTGATGCTTCGTACACCGGCTATATTCGTGACAGCTTTGCTCATTCTTTATTCAATGTCGATGAAGACGCCAGAATAATAGAACTGTATAGCGACAGAGTCAAGAACGACCTTAATCTTTCGCGATTAAGTTTTGATGAATTCCAAGCAAAGTTCCTTTACACCGTCGAATTGTGCTATGAGCTATCTCGCATGTTGCACGAGACAAGGAAGGCCTTGATCAAAGATTGGGAACTTCTATCGAAGCCCATTCCCCTCCCTGATGGAAAGATATTGAGCATCACTGAAGCCGAACTCCTTCATGGTGAGCCTCGCTTCCGGGCAACGATATACGTCAAATAATGATCTGCATAAGTAGAAAGAATTACTCTTCTCCATCGCAGCACAAAAATAATACTTCTCTTGCAACCCTTTCTTCCAACCCCGTTGTGATTTAGGAATGTCAAGTGCCGACCAGAAACCAGTTGCAATTTGATGATAAATATGTAAATCGCTCAGTTTCTTAATATATGCAGACTCCGAAGCAACTCCTTGAAAATCATCGAAAGTCAACTGAACTCCTGGCTGCCAAAACCGATGGGTCTCCGTATCAACTTGAGCGAAAGCGGTGGTAGAAATGATCAGAGCAAGTATTAGTGTTATTCTTTTTATAAAATCAGTCGTTTTCTTCAAGCTGGAATATTTCATCTGCATGCTTGCCGAAGTGTCTTGCGATCTTCAGCGCAACGATGGTCGAGGGCATATAGCGACCTGTCTCAATGAAGTTGATGGTCTGCCTCGATACGCCGACAGCGTCCGCCAGTTCCTGCTGGGTTATATTCTGTATGGCTCTTTCAACCTTTACCGTATTCTTCATGCCCAGTCCTCCTTGCTCTGTATTCTCATTTTTCCGATGGAGATACGGAAAATGATCAGATAGATAACAATATATGTATCAATGCTTCTAAGCCCGTTTACAATTCCGTTTCCAGTCAGAACGCTAACCAGAGACGAAACAAATGACACAGAATACAGAGTTCTGAATCCATGCAGGAAAGACATCAGCAGATTCGTAACCACGAAAATTCCGAAAGCGATGAATGCCGTTGTGGCAATGGACCTGCGTCTGATGGAATCGACCATTTCGTCTTCATCCTTCTCTTTTGTCATCACTATCACGAAGATGACGAGGAAGAAGAGCAGATACATCACCATCGAAATGAACCTTGTATGGGTCTGAGGAATGATTTCCCATACGTTTGCCATAAGAAGGCCAAGTGCAAACGAGAGAACAGAAGCTATTATCAGTCCATACCCGCATTTGCGGAATCTATACGGAAGCATATATGTCTTATTTTTCATTTTCAGTCCTCCTGATCTTTATCATTTCATAATTGAACTTGCAGATGTACATGATGAAGCATACAAACACCGAGGCGAATGCGAAGTACATGAATGCCAGGTCATAAACAAAGAGAATTGCAACCAGCATAAGTATTGCAGTGCACCAGAAGCTCCAGACAAAGGACTGCATTCTGACTACAGCTGTCATCTCGTCTTCGTCCTTCTCTTTCGACAAGGCGATGAATACCAATGACACCAGCAGACCAAGCATGCAGATCTCATTCACGGGGTCAGTTGCTGTCATTCCGAACCATTCGCTAGTGCTTGCAAGATCCAGCGTAAACAGTGCCGGTACGTCAACTATGAACCAGTCTCCCTCGCATGGACCGAGGAGAAGCCATATGCAGGCAGCAAGGAAAGGAACAAGCATGATCAGACCGATCATCTTGAAATTGTGGGGAAGCAGGTAATTCTTTTTCATAAAATCCGTTTTAATGTTCGACTTATCAGGAATTCCTTCGGCAAAGTTAAACAGATTTTTCTAAATGTCAAGTATATTTAACATATTATCATGCAGATTTAACTTATAGGGCTATATTGTAGATAGTATGAAGATTTCTAAAAGCATTGTGAGTTCAGCGGGACAGAGTTCACAACACCTATTCATTTGCGCCGCTACTGCAGCAAGAGTTGCGTACGAGCCACCTACAAGATGAGGCTTAAGGAGAAGAGGAAATCCGATGCTGTCAAGACATTGGAGAGAAGCCATGGGCTCATGCCCGAGGTCTGCTATTTCAGCGTGACACAGACCGAATCAATCTTGGGCCTGTCTCGGATGTCTGTATATCGGATGATATACGACGGGCGACTGAAGGCCACGAGGCTATCATCCAGGGCCACAAGAATCAGTCGAGAAGACATTGAATCCACCATGATTGCGCAGAGGCTGTTCTCCCCTGCCGATTTCTACACATTTAACGACATCCTGAAGATGACCGGGCGCTCCAGATCCTGGACTTTCAATTCTCTCAGGAGGAACGGAATCACTCACACCTGCCATTCCGGCATCAGGCACTATGACAAGATCCTCTTTGACAAGGTATGGGCACAGACCTCTGTAACACTGCCCGAGAAAGGATGGATAACCATAGAGCAGGTCTGTAATGAATTCCATATGAACAGGTCCTTTGCGCGGCTTCAGCTGGCGGTTCACCAGATTACTCGGAGGACGTCGGGCAACACGACATACTACTCAAGGCAAGAAATCATAAACGTAAAAGGGGCTTCCGGCGGCAGCTATTTCTGCTCAGTGCAGGAAGCCATGAATGATTACGGCATGAGTTACGATCAGGTGCGGCATTACCTCAAGCAGGGGAAGATTCAATCACAAGTCATCAACGGCGACCTGAAATTTGAACGGGACCGCTTCGAAGAAGCGGCTCACATCAACGACAGGACACCCAAAACCGCAGAATTATGAAAGCAACAAGAATAAATATCCGCAAGCGTCAGATTTCCAATGGACGTTCGAGCCTTTACCTTGACTACTATCCTGGCGTTTATGACCGGATAAAGAAAAGAATGGTCCGACATGAGACACTCTACATGTATGTTTACGACCGGCCGGAAACGCTCGCAGACAGGCAGCACAACGACGAGATGATGGAACTCGCACGCCAGATAAGGACGAAAAGAATGATTGACATAAGTTCTGCATACTACGGAATCACCAAGAAGGCCGCATTGATAAAGGGAGATTTCCTCCAATATTTTGAGGAACGCTGCATGCTGAAGAACAACACCTACCATAGTGTATTCAAGCACTTTTATCAGTTCTGCAACGGATACTGCACGTTTGAACAATTGTCCGTGACGATGTGCGAGCAGTTCAGGCATTACCTGTTGCATGCAGCACAAAGCAAGACGACCCGTAAACCGCTCAGCAAGACTACGGCATCGTCATACTATGACATGTTTCTGTATATCCTGAAGATTGCGTACAACGACAATGCAATCAGCAGCAACCTTGCTGAATGCGTTTCCGGAATCAGGGCGGAAAAGAAAATCATGACCAGCCTGAACTACGAAGAGCTGGACAGGTTGTTCAAGACCCCGTGCAAATATGAGGTATTGAGGCGAGCGTCCATTTTTGCTGTGCTTTCGGGACTGCGTAGGGGTGATATACTCGCATTGGAATGGAAGGACTACGAGAAAGACTACCACGGAAAGCCGACGTTCAGGATAGTGACGAAAAAGACTGGCGCGGTCTCCCATCATCCCGTTTCAGCAGAGGCCATGGAGGTGTGTGGATCGGTGGGAGACGGGCTGATTTTCAAGGGACTTACCTTAAGCATGACCACAATCACTTTCAAGAAATGGGTGACCGATGCCGGAATCAGCAAGCCGGTGACATTCCACTGTTTCAGGCATACACTCGCGATGCAGCTCCTAGACAAAGGAGTATTGCGACAATTGCTTTCCTCCTCTGCCACAAGTTCCTGGGCTGTTCCCTGTCCTACCTCCATTGTACGAGGGATCACCTAGAAGAAGTCATCGCTAAACTGGAGAAGTCAGTTAGTATTGAAAACGGGCCGCACCAACGTCTTAATATGCTACAACTTATCGCTCACTTGCGTCTTCTTCGCGTGTCTGAGATTGATTGTGGTCTTTCCGAATCTCCAGGTGAGGCTCAAATAGAACTGGCGGGGACAGTACCAGTACTCGTTGTGTTGGTAGTAGTTTTCGGCATAAGTATCCCTCGTAGGGCCATAATAACGGTTCTGGAATGGCATTATAGCCCTTGCAGTCAGGATCAGACGGTTCTGCAGGAAGCCTTGACGCAGGCCCAATGAATACACATAGTCCACGCCGTGATAGGTACGCTGGAGAGTTGTTTCACCACCGGATATACTTCCAGCGACGAATCCCATAGCTCCTTTCCATAAATCGACATTGCTGCTGAGGTCGAAAGCCCATTCCACACCGTCATTCTTCTGGTCCAAACTTGGTGCATAGAAGTAATTATAGCCCACTTTCGCCGAAGACTGGAGGCTGAACCGCTGGCCCGGATTCCAGTTGAAACTCACCATCTGGTCGATATGATCATAGGTAACGGCATTCTCATAGGTGGAGACCTTGCCACCGTCCGGATAGACTTCAGACAGATATTCAATCTTGTTGTTGCACAGGCTACCGTAAGTTCTGGCAGTAAGATCCCAGGTTTCCCCGCTTGTCCTGTATGTCAGAGTCAAGGCATCAGACACTACGGTTCTCAGATCCGGATTGCCGTGCATCTTGCTGTATGGTGATTCCTCGAAGATGTATGGATTGAGGTAAGTGACGCTAGGGCGGCCTAAACGACGTGTATAAGACGCGGAAAGAGTATTCCTGGAGTCAATCTTCCACGCTGCATTGAGGTATGGAACGATATTGAAATTGCCGTTGTCGAATGTCAGATTTCCGGAAGCACTCTTGGAAAGACCTCGGTTCAGAGTGTATTCCAGCCTTGTACCAGCCTTCAAGGTAAGTTTTGAGAACCTGTATCCGTAACTTGCATAGGCGGCGAAAATATGCTGCTGATAATCCAGGTCATTGACATTTGAATCATCAATAACCCATTTTTCTTCAGCATAATCCCATAGCTCATCCTGCGAATCTGCCACATGTGAACGTAGTGTATATTTTGCACCGGACTCGATCTGATGCGTCTTCTGAAGGGTGGCGAAATAATCAATCTGACCGACCTGCTGGATCGTGTGTTCCGTATTGAAGGAATGACGATGATAGTCAGGATAGTTCAAGATCGGAACCACTATCACATCGTTTTCCGTACTGTTAGGATTTCCATCAATGGCATAACTGAATGTAAGGATACCTCCATCGTTCCTGAATGTCTTCTGGTATGCCAGCTCTCCGGAGAAAGTTTTATAACGGTTGGTGCGCACAGTTGGTTCGTTCATCTCGATGGTCTTGAGATGGCCGGTATTCCAGAAGGTTTCTGTGATGTCATCATCGCTAAGCATCTTCTGGAAGTTTGCCCAACCCGAAAGGGTTATGAGATTCAACGAATCAGGCTCATAACTGGCCTCAAGAGAGAATGCTCCTGATGAGAAACTATTGTTGCTGTTGAAATCAAGACGCTGGTAACGGTAGTCTTCGCTTGTATAGTTCTCAACATCTGTTACGCCATAGACAATTGGATTACGGAAACTTGTGCCGCTTGCATTCGCACTTACAGTGAACTTACCCAACTGAGCATTTATGTAACCGTTTCCGCTTGCTGCTCCAAGATTGCTGCCTTGTGTTCCTATAGAACCGCTGTAGCCTGATTTCAGGCGCCTGGCCAACACTATATTGATGATGCCGCCGATGCCTTCCGCATCGTATTTCACCGGCGGATTGGTGATGACCTGTATTTCCTTTATGGATGACGCAGGAATGGTCTTGATGAGTTGGTTGAAGTTCCGGGCAAGCATACCAGTGGACCGGCCGTTCACGAGCACCTTGTAATCATTGCTGCCGTTCAGCAGCACCTCCTCTTCACCATTGATGCTGAGCATAGGAACGGCGCGGAGAATGTCAATGAGGTTGCTTCCTTCTGCCTTGGGATCAGCCTGGACATTATACGTCAGCTTATCCGCATCAGCCGTCACAAGATCACGTCTGACAGTAACAGCTGCCGCCTTCAATGTGTCCCTTTTTTCAGAATAGAATCCCGTTGTGTCCACCTGCTGGGCACCAGCAATCGCCACCTGCAACACGGCAGCAAGGATAAATAAAAATTTCTTCATTGCTTGATTGTACATTTTTCAGCGCAAACTTACAATGAAGGAGCAAAAGGCTTGTCAGGAACTCCCTGACATTTGTCTGACAATTGTCTGTCAGCGTTTTTTCAGGCTATACCCGATGCCGCGGCGGGTCTCAATTTCATAACCACTGCCTTCCAGGGAGGTCTTTAAGTGCCGAATGAGCGAGTACATGGCATCGTCCGTCACCGGCTTTCCGGGCCAGAGGGTACGGCATATTTCTTCCTTGGAAAGTTCGCCGTCGGGAGCCGCTTCGAACAGGTCAAGGAGCTGCCGTTGCATGGGGGTAAGTTGGAGCGCCGGTGCCATCCGCTTCTTCCGGGTAAGCATCGCCGAGCCGATGAGCCAGAATACGGCCATCAGGCTGAATGCGGCGGGCAGCCGCTTGTCGGCAAGACCGAAAATCGAAGCCATGGAAACATCGGCATATCCACGGATGGTGGCATCCTCCAAATGCATAATGTCGCTGCAGATCCCTTTAGGCTTGTCTCCGGGAAGGCAATAGGCGATATAGGTGCTGTCCTTGAGGACTGGCAGGGTGAGCTTGTCGCGCATCAGGGCGACGGTGTCAGGTGTGATGATTTCGTCCTGCGAACTTGCCAGCGTGGAGGACAGCGCCTGGTTCAAGTCGCTTACAATGATGTGCCGGGCATTTTTATAGCTTCGCTCGCCGGAAAATATCGCGGCGAGGAAAAGCAGGATTACGATGATGGATGATAAATGATTCTTCATTAATACCTAATTTCTACAAAGTTAACATAAAATACTGATTTAGGTATGACTAATCTTCGAGTACCGTCCACTCGACATGACGGGTGCCACGGAAGATATCCAGATCCAGGTCGTCCAGTGTAGCGCTCAGGCAGGGTTCGGATTCGAAGTTGGGTGTATTGAATTCCCGGCGTTCCATGAGGATGCGTTCTTCTTCCTCGTTGGCGATTGCTTTGCGGGCTCCTACGCGAATCCAGATGCGGCCGCGGAAGCGTACGGGAGGGTGTTTGGAGGGCTGAACCTCAATGACGGCAATGTCTCCTTCCGTAAGGGTGACTTTGTACACTTGCATCACCGGCTGCGGGAGGATGTTTCCTTCGCTACGTATACCGGCGAGATCTTTCTGGAGGTCGTCGTTATAGTGGAGACCGGAGGGTTTTCCATCGTTATCGGCACCGATGAACAGATAGCCGGGTTTGCCGGTGTTCGGCCTGCGAGAGAGGGACGTGGAGTGGTTCCGCATCGAAGAAGTCCAGAAGGACTGATTCCGGGAGCCGGGAAAAAATGAAGGCTGCAAATGGCATTTACTATGCCGCTTGCAGCCTCCAACTGTTTATGATGGGATTGAATGATTATTCACTATAAAGGCTGAACTGTCCAATTCGCAGGGAATAAAGACTCATTAGTCCAATCATCGCGGTGATCATTATAGTAGGCATACATAACGCCGACCAAGTTCAATTGTGCTGTATCTGTACCTGCCCCATTAAGCCAATTCAACAAATAAGAAGATGGATTAAAATATTCGTTTATTTCCGATTCGATGAATAATGTTACACTTGAGAGTTTGGTGCAACCAGAGAACATGCTTCCAAAGCAATTATTTGCCAATATGAAAGCTCTAAGCCATGGTGCCGTTGTGAGTGAGGTGCAATTGGAGAACATATTTTGACAGCAATTCTCTCCCAATTGGTAAGCACTAAGCTCTGGTGCCGTTTCGAGTGCGGTGCAATTTTGGAACATTCCTTTAAAGCAGCCTGTTGCCAAGAATTGAAAATAATCAGGTAACTCTGGTAAATTGGTCAGTTTGGTGCAATAGCTGAACATTTCATTATAGCAATTATCTGCCAATGTTTTAGCAGGAAGCTCTGGTGCCGTTGCGAGTGCTTTGCAACCGCTGAACATAGATTCATAGCAACTACTTGCCAATGATTTAGCAGGAAGCTTTGGTGCCTCGGTTAGTGTGGAGCAACCCAAGAACATTTCATCATAGCAATACTCTGCCAATGTTTCAGCAGGAAGCGCTGGTGCCGTTGTGAGTGAGGTGCAACCGCTGAACATAGCATAATAGCAACGACTTGCCAATGATTGAGCAGGAAGCGAAGGAGCCGTCCTCAATTCTTCATTCCTAAAAAACAATTTACAGAACCTGGCATTGGTTGTACTTGCATTGGCGTAGTTTTCATAGTCGATGAGCGTGCGGATATCGCCAGTGCAATCTACAGGAGAGTTCTTAGTAGTAAATCGAATTTCTGAATATGCATAACCATAATATGCATCATCGGATAGTGACGTACCCTTACTGCTCTTGCCGCGGAGTCGGAGGTCGCCATGGCTGCCTCCAAATTTGATATTCTCTACGATTACTGTAAATCGTACCCATTCGCCGCCGCCAACAGAGTATTCGAAATACTCATTCTCCTCCAGGGGAAAATTATTACAGTACATATTGAATGTCTGTTCGCTTTCAGCCGTGAAAGTAACATAAGGAATCAGATCGTCAAGTTCGATGGTTCCGAGATTGATGACAGTGTTCGTTTTGAATTGAATCGGCTTAGTCCCTTGGCGTGAATAGACCTTGTCATCTGTTGCAGTAAATGAAATATTCCACCCCGCGGCCAAAGTCGTTGCAGAAACTGCGATGTAGTATGTTCCGGCGGCAAGAGTACCTTCTCCCGCAGGAAGAAGGGTAATGGTTGACACTGCACCATCTCCAAGGGTAAAACTTGGTGTGCCTTCATTGAAACTGACCGTGCCCTCTCCTGCAAGAGCCTCCTCGGATGCAGCACAGAGCTCAATCTTCTTGCAATCGAAATCCGTAGTCACCTTCACATAACCCACAAGGTTCTTGAAAGCCAGCTCCCTTCCGCCGCTCACGGTCTTTGCGGCCATCAGAGCAGCCTTTGGATCGAAACTGTCCTCTACGGCAGTCTGGGTTGCAGGAAGGGAGATGCCACTGATGACACCTTCGCTGATTGTCGCGCCTTCTGTGTATGGATACACAGCGGTATAGTCAGTTGCAAAGGCAGTCACAGTGCCCTCGAAAGAGCAGCTTGGGGCATCTGCGCTGAAGTCCTTGGTGCTGAATTGACGATTCTCATTTGCTCCGTCAAACACGCTGATCTGGTCGGTGGATTGCCAGTTGATCGCGGTGGACCTGGCTCCTTCCGTATCTGTGGTAGTCTCCCCGATGACAGCCTTCGTGCCGAACCCGGTCTGGGAAGCACTGAAACTAAGGGTGATGTCTCCCTTCTGGGAGTTGTTGTCCGGGTTTTCTGTCGGAGTGATGTTCTCCTTAGCGCAGCCTGCAAACAGCAGTGCCGCAGAAGCGAATAAAAGTATCTTTTTCATATGCATCTTCTGTTTTTGGGCTTACCACTCATAATCCTCTTCATCGAGGCTCTGGGTTGATGCTCCGGCGCTGCTGGTCTGAAGCATTGCACTGTCCGGCTGCAGAAGCACCACTTCCACTGCTGGGCTCTCGTAGATAGTTTCGTTTCTTTTCATTTGTATATTCGTTTTTTGATTTTTCCAAACAGAGCGATAAAGGTATAAAGCCTTCCCGACTTTTCATAATATAACTGAACCAATTGTTTTCCCAAGCATTGCCCAAGATGAAGACAGTTAGGCGTTTTGCGGAATTCCTCTATATTCTTCCAACTCCTTCTAAAGTGCGTAATTCAACTTCATTATGTGTACCGGCCTGTCTTCCCCGTGAAAGAGATGACTGCACCAGTTGATCTCCCCGGTGTCCTTGAATCCGCATTTCTCCATAACACGTCCGGAGGCCGGGTTGTCGATGAAGAAGTCCGACCATAAAGTGAGGAACCCCTTGACATTGAAACAGTAATCGATCATTGCCCGGAGAGCTTCAGTGGCGATTCCACGGTTCCAGTAAGGTTTGGCTATCCAGTAGCCGATTTCGGCATCCTCCTCCCCTATCGGGATGTTGCTCTCGCCGTGGATGAAATACCCCATACAACCTATCGCCTCCCCGGTCTCGCGCAGAGTGACAGCCCAGGTGCGGTCATTGGTAAAGATGTCCCGGATAACTCTCCTGCTCTCCTCAATGTCCTTGTGCGGCGGCCATCCCGCCCTAAGGCCCACATCCGGATCGGAAGCGTATCGGAACAGCGCCTCCGCATCGGAGTCCAGCCACGGACGTAGGATGAGTCTATCAGTTTCTATCATGATTCAAGTTGTTATTCTGATTCTCCTTGCGGAGGTTTACATGCTTATACAATGTCGAACGGCTTATGCCGGTGGCCTTTGAAATCTCATCGACGGAATTGGCCCAGCGTCTGAAAATGATACCGTTTCATTTTCCAGTTTCACTTCAAGACTGGTCTGACCGTCCGGAGTCTGATAGAGAATGATTCCGCCCTTTCCGGACTCTTCTATGATTATGTTATTACCCATACTTATACGACATTGAATCGAACAGTTTCCAAAGAAAAAATGGGCGGGTATTATATTATGATTTCCGCACATATTATTATACAAATATAGACATCTTTCAGGATACACAACAATAGTTTTGACAATAGTGTAAAAACCCACGATTTTATGAACAGCGTGGGAAATCTGGAATCAAAATGTTACCTTTGTGTAGAAATCATCCTCGAAGAATGATGACGCCGGACATAGAGACATCGACAAGGGAAGAGAGACTTGAATTCATCCGCGAAGAGTTCAAGTGTCTCGGCAATTGCCCCATCTGCGGGAAGTGTAGCTTTCTAAGGGGACGCGAGGCGGAAGACCTCTATGCCGACTATATCGAAGGTCACCGTTCTTTCCGGGACATCACGGCAGAACACAGGAACAACAACATCAAATAAACTACTGCAACAATGAAAGAGACAATCGCAAAGATCAATGAGGTCATCGCCGCACTTCAGGCAGACCTCGCCAAGGCCGCAGAAGGCAACAAGGCCGCTGCCGCCCGTGCACGCAAGGCAACCCTCGAGCTTGAGAAACTCGGCAAGGCTTTCCGCAAACAGTCAATCGCTGAACTCTAGGCCGTATGGAAACAACAGCAAAGGTTCTCGAGACCATGCGCAGCGCAGGCAAGCCTGTGTCTGCAGGAGAAGTGGCCACCCTTTCCGGACTTGACCGCAAGGAGGTGGACAAGGCTTTCGCCCAGCTCAAGAAGGACGGAGCCATCGTATCACCTGTCCGCTGCAAGTGGCAGCCGGCAGAGTAAGATCGGATTTATAGAAGACAGGAGAGGAGGCCGTTTTGGGTCTCCTCTCCTGTTATCATAATCTTAGATGAGCTGCTCGTTAAATGGGAATTTAGTTATTTGAGTTTAGAAGGAATAAGGTTTACTGTTGTAAGTTCCTCGTCTCTGTAGAAG
>OGDF01001796.1_pt1 | contig 30828 bp, 24 predicted proteins | sample 1570141 | NCBI WGS metagenome assembly OGDF01 (sample SAMEA4370581, study PRJEB24528) | human gut metagenome | reverse complement strand
TCAGCGGATTCATTAGATTTCACGATAGATCACCTCAATTTTCTAGCTTGTGTTGCTGTTCAAGTATAATAATTATAGGATACCATAGTTTACTGAATTGGGCAATTATTTTTTGACCAGTTTATCCGCAATCTTTTATGCATTTTTATGCATGTTTTTTATTTGATCTCTTTTTGGGGCTTTTTCTGAAATCTGGAAAGCAGGAGCAGTACGGCGAATGTGATGACTTCCGAGCTTAAAAAGGAGCCCCATACGCCGTTTATTCCAAGGAGTTTCGATAGGATTACGGCACTGACGGCGATGGCGAAGATTCCGCGCATGAGGGAACCTGTGATGGCTGGGCGGGCGTTGTCAGTGGCGGAAAAATAGGCCACCAGCATAATATTAATGCCTGCAAACAAAAAGCCAAGAAAGTAGATTCGAAGTCCGGTATGGGCATAATTCAAAAGCAGAAGATTGTTTTCACTGTTGAAAATCCCGATTAATCCATCTGTAAATCCCCAGGAAAGAGCCACTGTAACAAGCTCCAGAACCAGGCAGGAAAGAATACTCCATTTCAAAAGCTTTCGTACATTTTCCTGTTTTCCCTGCCCATAATTCTGGCTGATCAGCGGCTGTGCGCCCTGCGCCAGTCCGTTGAAAATAGACATGACCACCAGGGAAAGATTGGCAATAACGCCGTAAGCAGCTATGCCTACATTTCCTGCAATATCCAGGATCAGCATATTGAAAATAATGGTAATAATTGCAGAAGAAAGCTCTCCCACGAATGCGGAAATTCCAAGCTGGCAGCAGGAAACAAGGTGTCGGATAGAAGGGCGCTTCCACTGAAATTCCACCTGATTTTTCTTACTGAGAAAGTGTGTGGAACAGATGGTCATGGTTACCGCAGGGCTAAACGCAGTGGCAAGTGCCGCACCGGAAAGCCCCAGTCCCATAGAAAACATGAAAATATAATCAAACACAATATTAAACAGGCTTCCTGCAATAGCGCCGATCATAGCCCGTGAGGTAGCATGGTCATTCCGGGCAAAGGCTGTGAAGGTGTAATTGGACATAAACAGCGGCGTAGTGATCAGCATAATTCTGAGATATCCTTTTCCAAGATGGATCAGTCTCTGATCGGCACCAAGGAGCCCAAGAAATTTTCCCGGAAGAAAAATTCCTGTGAGAATAAAAGGAATGCTGCAGATCAGGCACCAAAAAATAGACTGTGTGAAATAAAAATCCGGATTTCCGCCCTGGGCTTTGCTGATGGCATATCTGGTAGCAGAGCCGATGCCGATCATGGCGCCGATTGCATAAACCAGCCCGTAAACAGGCAGGATCAAGTTCAGCACCGCCAGTCCATCTGCACCTGACTGAACGGAAATAAAAAAGGTATCTGCAAGAATATACACAGAAATCCCGATCATGCCAGCCACACTCTGTGTGATGTATTTGAAAAATTGTTTTAACATTTTAAGCGGTTATCCTTTCTGAAATATATTTTTATCATTATTGTTATAAAAACAAATGAAGAAAATATTGTACCCGGACGCAGGATTCTGCGGATCCAGAAGGGGATAATGTCTGTTTTGCTTTATCATAAATGAAAATGATACTCCTGAAATGAAATTTATCAAAGACCTGTTCATTATACAATAGGAACAGAAACCTGTAAATATGGGAAACCGTAACATTTCACAGTATTTTCCCATGACAAATCATGTACCGGGTAGTATAATAAAAATAATTATTGATTTCGTGAGGATTCATTTTGGAGAGGATTTTGAAAAAAGCTTTGGGAAAATACAGTCAGATAAGGTGAATCATTATGCTGGAGAAAATCACTTTTTTCAAAAAAATATTTCTGCAGGATGAGCAGCGAAATGCATCCATCGCCCACGCGGTTCTTTCGGAATTTGACTATGTATGCTGGATCGATCTGGAAACCCAGGGGTATATTCTGTATTATTCTGCAGATGAGAAAACCGTGGTTCCCCAGCATTCCGCAGGAAATTTTGACCAGGTGATCGGGGATTTTAATTTACAGTATATTGTGCCCGAAGAGGCAGAAGCGGACAAGGCCCTTTACGAACCCAGGAAGAATGGAAAAAACAGCTGCACAGTGCGGCACGATACAAAGAAATAAAAGCTTTGAAACAGAACGGATTTTGAAAAATATCAGAGAATCTCAGCTGACAGAGGTTCTCTGATATTTTTTTGCTGGGAAATTTAATGGCGCAGTGGGAGAATTGTATATACATCCCCCAGGGGGGCTTGCGGAAAGAAAGCGTTTTTGATAAAGTTTTAACATTGGAGTATATTTGCGGAATATACAACTTTAGATTTATGCGGAGGAAATACAATTGGATAGATTGCTGGATGAAATAGAGAGCTATTGGAGTACCCGGACAGAGGGGTATTCTGAGGTGAATGAAAAAGAGCTGAAGGGGATGCAAAAAAAGGCATGGCTAAAGACCCTGGAAAGTGGATTTTTGGAAAAAAAACTTTCTGATAACGACAAGGAACAGCTGCGGATCCTGGATATCGGTACAGGCCCTGGCTTTTTTCCAATGATTCTGGCTGAGGCTGGTTATCACGTAACGGCTGTGGATTACACCCCTGGAATGCTGGAAAAGGCTGCTGAAAATGCGGCAAAATTTATTGGAGAAAAGAGCAGCAATATTGAATTTAAGAGGATGGATGCCCAGGCCCTGGAGTTTGAGGATGAGAGCTTTGATGTGATCATTTCCAGGAACCTGACATGGAATCTTCCTCATCCGGATCAGGCATACGGGGAATGGCTTAGGGTGCTGAAAAAGGGCGGAAAGCTTCTGAATTTTGATGCCAACTGGTACGGCTATCTCTATGATGACAAGAAGCGGGAAGCCTATGAAAACGACCGCAGGAATGTGGAAAAAGGCAGCCTTGACGACCATTATCTGTGCACGGATATTGACCGCATGGAGAAGATCGCACTGCAGGTTCCATTGTCTGAGACAAAGCGCCCGGGATGGGATGTGAAGGTCTTGGAAGAACTGAAAGCAGAAAAAATAGAGGTAGATGAGAACATCTGGCAGCAGGTGTGGAGTGAGGAAGAAAAGCTGAATTATGGGTCCACGCCTATGTTTATGATTAAGGTTACGAAATAACAAGAGGAACTAAAGCGTAATGGTCAGCAGGCAGTATTCTGAATCATTATGATGATTAAAGCTACCATATGGAAAGGATAAAAGAATGGGTGATACAATAAATATCGGCGGTCTTTGCGCGGCACCGGGACAGCGCGTCCACGGCTTTATCAGCATTGGAGATGGTGAATTTTCCCTTCCTGCGACGATTGTCCGCGGGGAAAAGCCAGGCAAAACGGCTCTGATCACGGCGGGAATCCATGCAGGAGAATATGTGGGAATCCAGAGCGCAATAGAGCTTGGAAGAGACCTGAAAATTGAGAAAATGACGGGAACAGTCATTATTGTAAAGGTAGTTGGAAGGGACGAATTTGAGAACCGCCACGGTTCTCTTTGCAGGGAAACAGGCGAGAATCTGAACCGTGTTTTTCCTGGTAAAAAAGATGGAACCAAGTATGAGAAACTGGCCTATGCAGTGGTGAATGAACTGCAGAAAAAAGCAGATTACTACATTGATCTTCACAGCGGAGATGACTATGAGAAGCTGACTCCCTATGTCTATTACGCAGGAAAAGCAGACCCGGAAGTAACTAAAATCTCCCGTCAGATGGCAGAACAGGTGGATGTGCCCTATATGGTGAAATCCGAGGTGGCATCTGGCGGAAGCTATAATTATGCAGCATCCTGCGGCATCCCTTCCGTCCTTCTGGAACGAGGCGGAATGGGCGACTGGGATACAGAAGAAGTGCGTTCTATGAAGCGGGATGTGCGCAGTATTTTAAGGTTCCTTGGAATCTATGACGGACACGCAAGCCTGCGAAAATACTATCCGCTGAATGTAACCCAGGTGCAGTATCAGTCTGCTTCTTATACCGGAATGTGGTATCCCCAGAAGAAGGCGGGAGACCTTTTTACAGAGGGTGAGATCCTTGGTTATGTGAAGGATTATGAGGATAATATTCTGGAAAACAGTGTAGCTTACGGGGACGGAGTGATCCTTTATCAGGCAGGTTCTCTGCAGGTATTAAAGGATGGTCCAATGGTAGCTTACGGCAGGATCAGCTATGAAGAAGATGACCGTAAGGAGAAAATTGCCGCTTACTGGACCAAGAGAAGTGACAGCTTTTTGGAGCAGAGAAGAGCGGAACTGCACAGTGCGCTGGCAGACAGATGGCTGGAAGAAATCCGGAAATATCTGCCTGAAAGGAAGGAAAACACCCTGGATTCTGAAGAAAATGGGAATAAAGAGGTAGGAATGAGTTTGAAAAAGCCGCATAATGGAAAGCTTAGAATATTAGATGTAGGCTGCGGAACCGGATTTTTCACCATCCTTCTTGCAAAGCAGGGACATCAGGTAACTGGCACGGATCTTACCCCGGACATGGTTGCAAATTCCAGAATCCTTGCAAAAGAAGAGCAGGTAAACTGCAATTTTGAGATCATGGATGCGGAGCATTTAAGCTTTGCAGATAACAGCTTTGATGTGGTCATTTCCAGAAACCTTACCTGGACATTGCCGGAGGCTGCACAGGCCTACAAGGAGTGGACAAGAGTCTTAAAGCCAGGCGGAGTACTTTTGAATTTCGATGCTAATTACGGTGCCGTGGATTTTGCTGAGACCTCCGATCTTCCGGAAAATCACGCCCACAAGCAGCTTGGGGACTCCCTGATGCAGGAGTGCGAGGACATCAAGCGACAGCTCCCAATCAGCTCCTATATCCGCCCTGCATGGGACGTGGAAGAGCTTGGAAAAGTGGGAATGGAGCAGATTTCCATAGATCTTGGAGTGAGCAGAAGAATGTATAAAGAGAAGGATGCCTTCTACAATCCAACCCCAATGTTCGCAATCGCAGCAACAAAAGGCAGCTGCAACTGAGGAAATACATAAAACGGTATATGAATTGGCAGTAAAGTCATTCATATACAGTTTTGGTTAATCTAAATCAGACCCTGTCAAATGCAAAAGCATCTGGTAAGGACGCTTGCGGGAGCTGTTTAAGATCTCATGGCCTTTCTCATCAAGGAAAGCTTTTACCTCTGGGCTTGCGGTTTCATAAGTAACTGGTTTAATCCAGGATATGTCATTTACCTTCTAATACCTACTTGTCAACTAGGTTTAATATGGTTCTTATAGTAACATAGTTTTCCATTTTTTGTCAATGAGAGAAAATGCGGATGGATGCCGAATAAACAATGTGGGTTGACTTCGGGCGTGGATATGGTAAAGTGGAAGAGAAGTTTACGGATTCATTGGAAAATAAAATAGATAAGGTAGAAGAATATGATCAGAGAAATTATGCATGACACCTGGTTCTTAAGCCAGAAATCAGAGAAAGCTACAAAAGAAGACGCCCAGATTGCCCAGGATCTTCTGGATACCCTGAAGGCAAATGAGGAGGGCTGCGTAGGCATGGCAGCCAACATGATCGGGGAGCGCAAGCGTATTATCGTGGTAAATATGGGTTTTATGAACACCATTATGTACAATCCCGTGATTGTGAAAAAGACCGGAAAATACCAGACAGAAGAGGGCTGCCTGTCCCTGATCGGCGTGCGAAAATGCACTAGATATGAGGAGATTGAAGTGGAATACGAGGATATCAATTTCAAAAAACAGCGGGGAAAATTCCAGGGCTGGACCGCGCAGATCATCCAGCACGAGTGTGATCATCTGGAGGGAATCTTGATATAATGCTGGATCTAAAACAGTTAAAATATTTTATTGTGTGCGCAGAAACAGGCTCCATTAGTGAGGCTGCCAGGCTTCTTTATACCACTCAGCCAAGTGTGAGCAAAGCAATCAAGGCCTTGGAAAATGATATGGGAATCGTGCTTTTTGACCGTATGCCCCGTGGAATTGTCCTTACTGCACAGGGGCGTGAAGCTTACCGTTATGCATGCAGGATTGTAAATGATTCCCGGAAACTGGAAGAAATGAGCCACCAGAATATGGTGAAATATCTTCGGATCTCATTGAATCCAAGCTCCTGGTTTACCAATCAGTTTGTTGAGTTTTATAAAAAAAATTATGAGAAGAACTACCACTTTGAAGTTTATACGGCAGGGGTGCGCACGGTAATGGAACGTGTGAGAGATTATCTGTCGGATATTGGTTTTGTATATGTGATGGAGCAGCAGAAAAAGGAATTCCAGTATGAACTGACGAAAAATCGGCTGGTGTTCCAGGTTATGCAGGAGAGCACGGCCACATTTTATCCTGGAAAACAAAATCCACTGTACCAGGATCTGGAAGAAATGGATCATTCCAAAGAGAACGCTTTTACCGTAACTATGGAACAGATGAAATCCATGCGTTTTATCCAGAATTATCGTGATGAGTTTCTGGAATTAAATGAGAAAGAAAAGCGTGGAACCTTTAGCTGGGAGAACCTGGATCTGGCAGTCATCACAAACAGCGACTATATTATGGAAAAAATGCTCCAGGAGACAGAGCTTTCCAACATCAGCGGAAGTTACCTTTCTGATCATAAAAAGGCCATGAATCAGGGAATTCCCCTGGATTTCAAAAAGAACAAAATTTTCTTTGGCTATATCAGAAGAAAAAATGATGAAACGGATGAATTAATGGACGAATTTCTGGAGTTTTTGGCTGAAAAGCTAAAAGGCAAGACCGTGAACGAAAGAACAGAAGAATAAGAGAGGCATTCCTAAAATAAAAAAATCCATGCAAATTAAGAATAGCTTATAACCCCCTGGGTGGGTTGTAGGCTGTTTTTCTTTTTGCTAAAATGAACAATCGAAGCGTATTTGAAAATCGTTTAGGTGCTTTTTAGGAAATGGAGATATTCAAATGAGGAAATATGTAATAAAACGTATCCTTCAGCTGATTCCTATTCTGTTTGCCATTACCTTTCTGTCTTATGGAATGATGCGGATTGCAGGAAGTGATGTTGTCACGCAGAAAATGGAGAATACAGGAGGGGTAGTGTCAGAAGAAACCTTAGATGCGGCCAGAGAACAGCTGGGGCTTGACAAACCATTTCTGACGCAGTATTTCGTATGGCTTGGAAAATTGCTTCGGGGAAATATGGGAAACAGTTATGTATCCGGCTTTCCGGTCTTTGATACGTTTGTATCGAAGCTCCCGGCAACTCTGCTTCTTACGGTCACTTCGATTCTGCTTACCATTGTAATATCCATACCGCTTGGAATTTTGTCGGCGGTGAAACAGAATACAGTGGTCGATTATCTGATTCGGCTGTGCAGTTTTATCGGAAACAGTCTTCCCAACTTTTTCGTCTCACTTTTGCTGATGTATTTTCTTGCCATAAGGCTGAGGATTTTTCCAGTCATAGCAAAGGATGTGAGCCTGAAAAGTGTGGCTATGCCTGCAATCACCCTGGCAATTGCCATGTCTGCAAAGTATCTTCGTCAGGTTCGTGCAACGGTTCTGGATGAGCTGAGCAAAGATTATGTGGCAGGGGCGAAGGCACGTGGTGTGAAATTTTCTGTTACGCTGTGGAAAAGCATTATGAAAGCTGCCCTGGTAACGATCATTACCTTATTGATGCTTTCCGTGGGAAATCTTCTTGGCGGTACTGCAATTGTGGAATCCATTTTTATGTGGGATGGCGTTGGGAAAATGGCAGTGGATGCCATTTCCATGCGTGATTATCCTATTATTCAGGCATATGTTATGTGGATGGCGATCATTTATGTTCTGGTGAATCTGCTTACGGATCTGTCTTATCGGTTCCTGGATCCAAGAATTCGTCTGGGAGGTGTAAAGCAGTGAGTAAAAGGAAAAATGAGGATATGAATGTAAGAAATACAGCCACTAAAGAATATGGAAAAAAGGTAACAGTGCGCGTCCAGAAAGTGAAAAAGAGCCATATAAAACAAAAGCTGGTATTTTTTACCGTTCTGGCTGTCTGTCTGGTAATACTTGCAGTTTTTTCAGATCACCTTTGTCCCTATGATCCTTATGCGCAGGATCTTTCCAGTGCCCTTCAGGCTCCAAGCCTGGCACATCCAATGGGGACAGATACCTATGGCAGAGACATGTTATCCCGTGTGATCAGCGGTGCCAGAGCCAGTATTTTTTCCACTTTCATTCTGGTAGCGGTGATTTCCATATTTGGAACGATTGTAGGCGTGGGGTGTGGATATTACGGCGGCATTATGGACTCTGTCATGATGCGGATTTCAGATGTCTGCCTTGCTTTTCCAGGACTGGTATTTGCTATGGCAATTGCAGCAATCCTTGGAGGAGGAATCCAGAATGCGATTATCGCACTGGCAGTCATCAGCTGGCCGAAGTACTCCCGCATAGCCAGAAGTCAAACCCTGGCGCTGAAAAATGAACCTTATATCCATGCCGCTATACTATCAGGTGACAGTTCCCTCCAGATTATGCTAAGGCATGTTTTTCCAAATATGCTGGGACCTGTTCTGGTAACTGCCATGCTGGATATTGGAACTATGATGATGGAGCTGGCAGGCTTATCTTTCCTGGGGCTTGGAGCGCAGATCCCTATGGCTGAATGGGGAAGTATGATGAGCAGTGGACGAAGCATGATCCAGACATATCCCTGGGTTGTTTTGTCACCTGGAATTGCAATTTTTGTATCAGTCGTTATTTTTAATTTACTTGGAGATACAGTTCGTGACTACCTGGATCCGAAAAACAGAGAAGCTTTTTGATGGTATTTATAATAACAATTTAATTATAGCAGGAGGAATGAAGATGAAAGCAAAGAAAATTCTGGCAATGGCATTAGCAGTAGGCATGACACTTGGGTTAACAGGAGTGCCAACCTTTGCAGATGACAAAAAAACATTTGTATTTGGTGATACCACTTTTAATGCAGAGAATGAAGAAGCAGATATTAATCCACAGAATACCTACGCCGGATGGGCATGCATCCGCTATGGCGTGGGAGAAACTCTGTTCCGCTATTCCGATACCATGGAGATTGAACCATGGATTGCAAAAGAGTACGAAAATATAGATGAACTGACCTGGAAAATCACATTAAATGACGGTGTTGTCTTTTCAAATGGACGTGCCTGTGATGGTGAGGCTGTGAAGGAATGTCTGGAAGCTCTGGTGGCAAATCATGAGCGTGCAGCAGGAGACCTTTGCATTGATACCATTGAAGCAGATGGAAACACCATTACCATTAAGACAACTGAGCCAAAACCGGCACTGATCAATTATCTCAGTGATCCTTATGGATGTATCATTGATACGCAGGCTGGCATTACAGACAATGGAATTGTAATCGGAACCGGCCCATATGTGGCAACGGATCTGGTAACCGATGATCATCTGACTTTGGTGAAAAATGAAAATTACTGGAACGGAGATGTAAACGTAGACGAAATTACGGTCCGCACCATTTCAGACGGTGATACCCTTGCATTTGCTCTTCAGGCAGGAGAAATCAATGCTGCTTACGGCATGGCATATGCAAGCTATCCTATTTTTGAAAATGAGGATTTTACCTTCTCCAGTACTGCAACAAGCCGTGCCTTTTATGCATGGATGAATTTTGAAAGCCCGGTAACCTCTGATCCGGCTGTACGCAAGGCAATTGCCATGGGAATCGATAAAGAAAGCTTTGTGTCCGTGCTCCTGAAAGGATACGGATATCCGGCAGTAGGTGCGTTTCCGGATACTTTTTCCTTTGGAGGACAGAATCTGACAACAGAAAGTTACGATCCGGATGGTGCAAAACAGGTTCTGGAAGACGCTGGCTGGGTGGATACCGATGGGGATGGCATCCGGGAAAAGGATGGACAGAAGCTGGTGATCCGCTGGCTGACCTATCCAAGCCGTCAGGAGCTTCCTCTTCTTGCGGAGTCTGCACAGGCAACTTTGAAAGAAATCGGTATGGATGTTCAGGTAAACTGTACTTCTGATAACAATACTATCCGTAAAGATCCTACACTTTGGGATGTATATGCAAGCGCTATGGTAACGGCACCTACTGGCGATCCACAGTATTTCTTTACTTCCTGCGCCCTGGATTCTTCTGTTTCCAATAATGGACATTACCACAGCGATAAGCTGGAAGAGCTTGCAGCTCAGATGGAAAATGAATTTGATGTGGACAAGCGGGCTGAACTGGGAATCCAGATGCAGCAGACGGTTCTGGACGATAATGCCTATGTATTCTGTTCTCATCTGAGAATGAGCATGATTATGCAATCCAATGTAACCGGATTGGTTGCCCACCCATGTGATTATTATGAACTGACAGCAGATTTGGATATTAACTAATATGGAAAATAAAATATTGACCTATGATTCCGTTGAAATCTCATTCGATGGAAAAGCAGTGGTCCAGGATGTGAACTTTTCTCTGGCCCCAGGAGAAATCCTGGGACTGGTGGGAGAGTCCGGAAGCGGAAAAAGTACTTTGATCAAGGCTGCGATGGGACTTCTTGGAGCGGGGGGACTTGTGACAAGAGGGGATATCCGCTATTTGGGGCAAAACATTCTGGATATTCCGGAAAAAGAAAAAAGAAAAATCCGGGGAGCTAAAATTGGCATGATTTTTCAGGATGCAGGAGCTTCTCTTTGTCCCATCCGCACCATTGGTGACCAGATTTATGAAAGCATGCGTGCTCACCAGAAGGTAACAAGAAAAGAAGCAAAGGACCGGGCTATGGATCTGTTTGAAAAATTGAATTTTAAAGACAGCGCAAGAGTCTGGAAAAGTTATCCATTTGAACTGTCGGGCGGAATGAACCAGAGAGCCGGAATTGCCATTGCCATGCTCATGAATCCTCCAATCCTTTTTGCAGACGAACCTACCAGTGCGCTGGATGTTTCCGTTCAGCGGCAGGTGGTAAAGGAAATGTTGAAGCTAAGAGAACTATTTGGAACTGCAATTGTAATTGTAACCCATGATATTGGTGTGGTACGTGCAATGGCAGATACGGTACTGGTTCTGAAGGATGGAAAAACAGTGGAATATGGTACTGCGGATGTAATATTGGATCATCCAAAGGATCCTTATACCAAAAAACTTCTGGCAGCAGTGCCGAAGCTGCAAAGGAAGGTCAAAGCATGAGTACACTTTTAGAAGCAGAGCATTTAACAAAGATATTTACACAAAGAGGGAAAGAATCCTTTAAGGCAGTGGACGATGTAAGCTTTACACTGAAGCCAGGTGAGACCCTTGGGATTGTCGGGGAATCCGGATCCGGCAAAAGCACGCTGGCGAAAATGATCACCCGATTGACAGATATCACAGAGGGAACTCTGAAATTTGAAGGAAAAGACATTACCAGACTGAAGCATAATCAGCTGAAGGATGTGTATGGCAATATCCAGATGGTTTTTCAGAATCCGGTTGGTTCCTTTGATCCAAGAAGGACTCTTGGGGATGGAATCGGAGAAAGTCTTCGAAATCGTGGCATGAAGAAAGCTGATATCGAAAAAAGAGTGGCAGAACTTCTGGAGCAGTGTGGATTAAGCAGTGAATTTGCAAAGCGTTATCCCCATGAAGTCAGCGGCGGACAGTGCCAGCGCGCGGCAATTGCAAGGGCACTGGCAGTAGAACCAAAGGTGCTGATCTGTGACGAAGCCACCAGTGCACTTGACGTAACCATTCAGAAGCAAATCATGGAGCTTTTGGAAGAGCTGAAGGAGAAGCACGGTCTGTCTTTCATTTTTATCTGTCACAATCTGGCTTTGGTTCAGATGTTTTGCGACAGAGTACTGGTTTTGTATGAGGGAAAAGTAGTGGAAAGCGGACTCCCGGACGACATTATCAATGAACCAAAGCAGGCGTATACCAGGAAACTGGTGGATGCTGTATTTTTATAGAATGCAGAAAAAGATTTGTATGGGTAAGAAAAGATACGACTTACCTTGCAGGTCTTTTTTATTACAGAAAGGTATTCCATAAAACGCTGATATCATGCAAAATAGGAATGGCAGAATATCCCCCTGGGGAGCTTGTGAAAGCCTTAAAATCTGATAGAATAATCTTAGCAGGAAGGCAAGAGAAAGGCCGAAAATGCGAATTCTTATACATAGTTACATGTAAGACCTCCACTAAATTTACATGTGAAATTTTCTATGGAAAACAGTTGTAAGTCTGATAACTTATGACTGCTTTTCTTTTCATAAGATATTTGCATAACTGCAAAGTTTCATAAAAAACAAAAGGAGAGGTAGACGACTATGAAAAAGAAAAATTTAATGGGACTGGTGCTGGCGGGAGTGCTGGCATTTGCTCCGGCAGCTTCTGTATGTGCAGAAGAAAGCCAGGAGACGCTGGTATATGGAAGCGGAGATTATACCAGAATTAATCCGGCAATGGATGAACATGGAGAAATTAATATCTTGATTTTTAACGGACTGACAGCCCATGACGGAGATAACCAGGTAGTTCCGGGACTGGCAGAGAGCTGGGACTTTGATGAAGAAACCTGTACTTATACGTTCCATCTTGCAGAAAATGTAAAGTGGCACGATGGAGAACCGTTTACAGCAGAGGATGTAAAGTTTACTATTGAAGCGATCATGGATCCTGAGAATGGCTCTGAGAATGCTCCAAACTATGAAGATGTAGAGGAAATTACCGTAATAGATGATCATACCGTATCTTTTAAGCTGGATGCGCCTAATGTTGCATTCCTGGATTATATGACAATGGCAGTTCTTCCAAAACATCTTCTGGAAGGGGAGGATATGCAGACCTCTGATTTCTTCCGCAATCCTGTAGGTACTGGCCCATACAAGCTGGAAAGTTGGGAGGAAGGACAGGCAATTACCTTGGTAAAGAATGAAGAATATTTTAAAGGCGAGCCGAATATTGACACCGTAGTATTTAAAATTGTAACGGACGATAATGCAAAAGCACTGCAGCTGAAATCAGGCGAACTGGATCTTGCGCTGCTGACTCCGAAGGATGCTGCCACTTTTGCTGATGACGAGGCCTATACCTGCTACGATATGAAAACTTCAGACTACAGAGGAATCCTGTTTAATTTCTGGAATGAATACTGGCAGAAAAACAGGGACCTGATTCCGGCTGTATGCTATGGAATTGACAGAGCTGCGATTATTGACGCAGTTCTTCTGGGACAGGGAATGCCGGCTTATGGTCCTCTTCAGAGAAATATTTACAATAATGAGGATGTAGAGCATTATGATTATGATCCTGAGAAAGCAAAGGCAGTACTGGAAGAAGCTGGATGCGAGCTGGGAGATGACGGCTTTTATTATCGCGATGGTGAAAAAGTAGGATTTGTGATCAGTGTTGGTGCTGGAGACCAGGTACGTGTAGACATTGCCCAGATCGCAGCACAGCAGCTGCAGCAGATTGGCATGGATGTGACCATTGAAATCCCGGCACAGGTTGACTGGGGCGGACAGATGGCATATCTGATCGGATGGGGAAGCCCCTTTGATGCAGACGACCATACCTACAAGGTTTTCGGAACTGACAAAGGTGCAAACTATTCTGGATATTCTAATGAGCTTGTAGATCAGTATCTGACAGAAGCGCGTCAGTCAGATGACCCTGAAGTACGTAAAGAAGCATACGATAAGTTCCAAGTGGAACTGGCAAATGATCCGGCGTACGCATTTATCTGCTATATTGATGCAAACTATGTAGCAGATGCAGACATTCAGGGAATTGACCCAGATACGATTATGGGCCACCATGGTGTGGGGATTTTCTGGAATGTAGCGGACTGGACTATTCAGTAAGAGATACATGAAAAAACTTATGTCTGAAGCAAATAAAGGGGCAGATTCTGCCCCTTTATTTGAGCGTTTGGCGTTGCTGACATAAAATGACAGCAGCACATGATTAAGAGGTATGAAATGGAAAAAATACTGGAAGTTAAAAATCTGTCCGTCAGTTTTGACAGTCCAAAAGGAGAAGTACAGGCGGTCAGGGATGTATCATTTTCCCTGAAAAAAGGAGAAGTGCTGGCAATTGTTGGAGAATCCGGATGCGGGAAAAGTGTGTTATGCAAAAGTATTATGAAGCTTCTTCCCAAAAGTGCAAGGATAAAAGGGGGAAGTATCTTGGTGAATGGAGCGGATATTACCGGATATAAAGAGAGGGATATGGCCAAAATCCGTGGAAAGGTTTTTTCCATGATTTTTCAGGATCCTATGACGTCTTTAAACCCAACTATAAAAATAGGAGAGCAGATTGCAGAGGCAATTTTAATTCACCACAGGAAAAAAACAAAAGATCAGGTTTACAAAAAAGTAATCGAGCTGATGGAACTGGTAGGAATTGAACGGCCGCAGGAAAGATATCATGCTTGTCCCTATCATTTTTCCGGCGGTATGCGGCAGCGAAGCGTTATGGCAATTGCCCTGGCATCGGATCCGGATATTTTGTTTGCGGATGAACCTACCACTGCCCTGGATGTAACCATTCAGGCACAGATTTTGGATCTTCTTCGGGAAATCCAGGAAAAACTTGGAACAGCGACTGTTCTGGTATCCCATGATCTTGGTGTGGTAGCAAGGGCAGCAGACCGTGTGGCAGTTATGTATGCGGGAAAAATCGTGGAAATTGGTACAGCGGAAGAAATTTATTATGATCCAAGACATCCCTATACATGGGGGCTGATGCAGTCGCTGCCCTATTTTTCCAGAGGTAGGGAACAGCTTTATACTATTCCGGGGATGCCGCCGTCTCTGATCAATCCGCCGAAGGGGGATGCATATGCCGCAAGAAATGAATATGCACTTGGAATTGATTATGAGGAAATGCCGCCTATGTTTCAGATTAGTGATACCCATTATGCAGCTACCTGGCTTTTGGATAAAAGAGCACCCAGGATTATCCCGCCAGTAGGAGGAAAAAGAATTGAATACAGAAGTATTGGTTGATGTGAAGCATCTGACTCACCAGTTTCACCTGACAAAGAAGGCTGCGATCCGTGCGGTAGATGATATTTCCTTTCAGATTTACAAAGGGGAGGTATTTGGGTTGGTAGGAGAATCCGGGTCTGGAAAATCGACCGTAGCCAGATGTGTTATGAATATGTATCACCCATCAGCAGGAGAAATCCGATACCATGGGATAGAAATTACAGGTAAGAAGGAATTCCGGGCAAACAAAAAAATGCTCCAGACAAAAAGACAGATGATCTTTCAAGACTCTGCTTCCAGTTTGAATCAGAGAATGAAAGTGGCAGAGATTATTGCGGAACCTATGAAAATCAATCATATCGTGCCGCCAAGAGGCAGTTATGCCAGGGAGGCAGAGTTTCAGATGCAATATGTGGGAATGGATAAAACCTTTCTGGAACGATACCCGTCTGAGCTGTCAGGAGGACAAAGGCAGAGAGTTGCCATTGCAAGGGCACTTAGCATGGATCCGGAACTTCTGGTGGCAGACGAGCCGGTAGCATCTCTTGATGTTTCCATTCAGGCACAGGTGATCAATCTTTTCCGGCATTTACAGAAAGAGCATGGATTTACATTTTTGTTTATTGCCCATGATCTGGCTATGGTGGAATATCTTTGTGACAGAGTTGGGGTAATGTATCACGGAAAAATGGTAGAACTGGGAACGACACGGGAGGTTTTTTCCAATCCCCAGCATGAATATACGAAAACTCTTTTGTCTGCAATTCCTATACCGGATCCTGTCCAGGAGAGACAGCGAAAAGTAAAAATATATGTGGATACGGATTCCGATGCAGAAGAGTGGAAGGAAAATTCTCCTGGACATTTTGTGCTGAAAAGGCAGGAAGGAGGGAAAAAAAGTGCCAAAGAGTAATCCTATTGCTTATTATGGAAAAAAAATCCTGGTTTTTCTGCTTAGCGTACTTGTTTTATCAATTGTAGTATTTTATGTGGCACGTCTTGCACCAGGAGATCCGCTGGTCTCTTATTATGGAGAACGAACAGAAAAAATGAGTCCAAAGGAACGGGAATGGGCACTAAAGAAGCTGGGACTTAATGAACCAATCCATGTACAGTATATAAAATGGCTTGGGCAGGCGTTTCATGGTAATTTTGGTATTTCCTTTAAATACAAACAGGATGTTTTGAAGGTAATCCGCGGAAGAATTGTAAATACTCTTCTGCTGGGCGGGATTGGATTTCTTTTCATTTTTGCAGGTTCCCTTCTGCTGGGAATTTTCTGTGCGTGGAAGGAAGACAGATGGAGTGACCGGATTTTGTGCAAAATAGGAACCATATCAAGCTGTATTCCGGAATTCTGGCTGTCCATTGTATTGATTCTGATTTTTGCTGTAACCCTTCGAATCCTGCCAAGCAGCGGTGCATATTCCACGGGAAAGGCGGAGGATGTGGGAGATCGGATCTGGCATCTTATTATGCCGCTTACGATTGTGACGCTGGAACACCTGTGGTATTACGCCTACATGATCCGAAATAAGATTCTGGAAGAAGTAAGAGAAGATTATGTACTCCTGGCAAAGTCAAAGGGCGTGGCGAAACGGGAGATTCTTTTTAAGCATTGTCTGAGAAATGTGATGCCGGCATATTTGAGTATTATGGCAATTGCGGTTCCTCATGTTCTTGGAGGTACTTATGTGGTGGAAAGCGTATTTTCCTATCCGGGAATTGGCGCTTTGTCTTATGAAAGTGCCAGATATCATGATTATAATCTGCTGATGCTGTTATGTATCATGTCCGGCATCCTGGTGATTTTCTGCAATATGCTCAGTCAGATCATCAATGAACATATTGATCCGCGTATGAAAGCTCACGAAGTAACGGAAATATCGGAGGTGACCAGATTATGACAGATACATCTTTTGAAATTGTCGGGGCACATGCAGTGGAAAATCAAACGGTTACTGTGAAGAAGAAATGGTTTCAGGGAAAACCCGTGGTATCCATTGTTCTTTTGGGGATGGTTCTTTTAGGCTGTTTGTTTGCAGAAGCGATCATGACAAAAGATCCAACCTATATGGATCTGCTTCATTATAATAAGGCACCTGGAAGAGAATTTCTGTTTGGTACAGATACTATGGGAAGAGATATTTTTTCCATGATCTGGTATGGCGGCAGAATTTCTTTGCTGATTGGAATTCTCTCTACTGTAATCTCTGTCTTGCTTGCAGTTGTAGTTGGCTCTTTCAGCGGTATATCCCCTCAGTGGCTGGACAATTTGATCATGCGTTTTACGGAGATTTTTCTTAGTATTCCATCTCTGCTTCTGGTGATTCTTCTGCAGGCAATTATGGGAAAAGCCAATATTTTAAGCCTGTCGGTTGTGATTGGCATTACCAGCTGGACAAGCATTGCCAAGGTAGTTCGTACAGAGGTCCGGCAGATCCGAAACAGTGAATATGTTATTGCGTCCAGGTGCATGGGCGGAAGCTTCTTTCACATTCTCTGGAAGCATCTTGCACCCAATTTTGTATCGTCCATTATGTTTATGGTTATTATGAATGTAAGAAGTGCTATTATTTCGGAATCCACCCTGAGCTTTATGGGAATTGGACTTCCCATTGAGGTCATATCATGGGGGAGCATGCTGTCTCTTTCGGAAAAAGCATTGATGACCAATTCCTGGTGGATCATTTTTATTCCTGGTGCTTTTCTTATAGTGACGCTGCTGTGTCTGACGAATATTGGGAATTATATGCGAAAAAATGTGAACCGGAAAGAGAGTAATCTGTGATAATTGTATAGATACTATTTTTTGAAGAATACGGATTACAGAAAATTTTTTACTCACTCTAAGAAATGTTGCGATCCATTTATTTTATAATTCTATTTTGCATAAAAATCAAGAATGAAAATTCACAAAAAATTGGCTCGAAAAAATTTATGTTTGGTTAATCATAATGGGAATTGGTGACTATAATAAGGGACGTAAAAAGAAAAAAGAAGTACTTAACAAAACCTCTTTGTTGAAGGCTGCTAAGCGTTTCAGAATTTGGAGGAAAAGATAAATGAATACTTTAAAAGCTGAAAAAAGAAGCATGGACGTCAAAGCAAAGAAATTAAGAAGAGAAGGATATGTAACAGGTAACCTGTTCGGCAGAGAAATCGAAGGTTCCATTCCCCTTAAGTTCACCAAGAAGGAAATTGAAGTTCTTCTGAAGAACAATAACAAGGGCAGCCAGGTAATGCTGGAACTGGATGGTAAGACCTATGATGCGCTGATCAAGGAAGTTGATTATAATCCTCTTGCACATACAGTAGAAGAGGTTGATTTCCAGGCGCTGGTAAGCAATGAGATGGTTCATTCCGTTGCTGAGATCATTCTGGAGAACGAGGAAATGGTTGTATCTGGCGTACTGCAGGATGAGCTGAAAGAAGTTGCTTACAAAGCACTTCCGGCAGACCTGGTAGATAAGATCAAAGTTGATGTTGCAGGCATGAAGATTGGTGATACTCTCCGTGTGAAAGATCTTGAGATTGCCAAGAACAAAAACATTCACATCACAACTGATCTGGAATCCGTCATCGCCACCGTCACTCCGGTACACAACGTAGTTCCGGAAGCTGAGACAGCGACTGAGGACGCCGCAGAAGAGAAATAAAGATGGAAAAATGAAAGACGCCCGGGCGGCAGGAAGATGCCCCTCGGGCGTTTTTGTGTTTAGTTTTCAAATAATTTTTTTCTTAATCCTGTTCACATACTGCTTCGAGCAGTGCAGAATCTCCCCGATTTCCTTATCCGAATACCCAGCCAGCAGGAGCCTGAAAATCCGGGAGTAAACAATCGGCTTGTTTGTTAAAAGCATTTCGTAATCAAATAATGTTTCAACATCATCATATTTTTCTGTAAATCCATATTCACATAGTTTGGAACTTTCTGTTGCTTCTTCGCTGTTTCGGTAATTTCCCCTGCATAAAGCACAAAACCTACGGTAAAGGCCATTTCGGATATAGGAAAGACATTCACCTTCACTATTGTAATAGCTCATACTATGTACCGCGATAAGAAATGCCAGCTTCATTTCCTGCTCCGCGTCCTCTGCATCCATATAAAACAGCTTCCCGGCGTATTTTTTGATCAGAGGTGAAAATAAGGAAATCAACACATCTTATCTATCAGATCATAATACTTACAAGACAAATAATCCAGAATACATTGTTGTGCACAATACGGATAATTTTTCAGAAGGGGCAGATGCCAGGGCGCACGCCTATGCGCAGTTTCACGGTAACCTGTCTGGCACATCGGTCCACTTTTATACGGATGATAAAGGGATTGCATACCAGACAGCAGAACTTCAGAGGGGCTGCTGGCATGTCGGGGTCAATTACGGGGGAAAGCTGTTTGGGACAGTGAACAACCGGAATTCCATTGGCGTGGAGATGTGTGTACAAAAGGGCTACGATTTTGAAAAAGCATTTGAAAACACGGTGGAACTGCTCAAAACCCTGCTGCGTATGACGGGGATTTCCCCGGAACATGTAGTACAGCATTATGATGTATGCCTGAAAAACTGCCCGTCACAGATCCGAAAGAAAAATGCATGGAAGCGGCTGCAGCAGGAGATCGGTGTCCCGGACAATGCTGCATTAGGACAGGGGCTGTATAAAGTAACAGCAGATGCATTGAACATCCGTTCAGGCCCGGGAACTGAAAATGATATTACGGGAGTGATCGAGGACAGGGGTGTCTACACCATTGTCCAGATTGAAAACGGGAACTGGGGCAGGCTTTTATCCGGTGCCGGATGGATCTGCCTGGAATATGCAAAAAAAATTTAAAAGCAGTTTCCAGACAGAAGGATGCTGTCTTTTTATATAAATGTAAGTGCTTACGCAAAATAAAAAATACAGGAGGAAAACAATGAAGCGAAAAGAAGTAGTAGAAAAACGTACGGAAAATTCAAAGCTGTATGAAAACCAGGATCATTCTTTTACCAGAGAGATCTTTCTGGAAGCCGTGCATTATGAAGATGCAGACGGCAGATGGAAAGAAAAAGAGGCGCTGGAATGCTGTCTGGCCGGTCAGGGGGATGACAGTGCTCTGGTCTCCTTATCAAAAGACGGCTGTATGCTTTCATGGGGCGTACAGGGTGCAGCCCACGCTGTTGGGAAAAAGACAGAAGCCGGGACCCTGTATCCGGAAATTTTTGGAGATGTGGACATGAGATGCCAGACGCTGGGAGAGAAAGTCAAGGAAGACTTTATCCTGAGATCAGCCCGTGCAGCCAGATCCTTTACTTATCTGTACCATATGAAAGGATTAAAAGCGGTACAGGATGGGGACTATGTGGCATTCCTAAATGAAAAAGGGGATGAGGTATTTACTGTGTGTGCTCCATACATGCAGGATGCCGCAGGCAGCCGCTCTGATGAGATCCGTCTCCTTTTTACCCAGGAAGATGATGCACACTGTAAAATTTCTTTTGAGGCAGATGAAAAGTGGCTGGATGCGCCAGAACGCTGTTTCCCAGTTGTCCTGGATCCGGTGACGACCACATCCAAAAAAGCAAAAGATATTATGGATGCCCATGTGGATTCCAAGCATGAAGAAGACAACTTCCAGACAAATATGTTTCTGAAAACAATGGGCGGGGACAATATCCAGAGAAGCTTTGTGAAATTTGTACTTCCAGAGATCAGCACCGGTGACATGGTGCTGAACGCAAGACTGGTGCTGGTATCCCTGACAACAGATGGAAAAGAGAGGACAGTTAATGTGCACCGCGTCATGCAGGACTGGGATTCTTCCACGATCAACTGGTACAACAAACCTGTTTATGAGGAGACGGTCCAGGATTCCTGCAGATATACAGCAGACAAACAGAAATACATAACCCTGGATATCACAAGGCTTGTAAAAGACTGGTACCAGAATGGGAAGAATTTCGGTCTGATGTTCAAGGACGATTATGAGCTTTCAGGGTATACAAGTTTTCTTTCTTCTGACTGTGACAGCGGCTATCAGGACATGCGTCCGCGCATTGATATTACATATGCAAATTATTCCGGTCTGGAAGATTTCTGGAACTATCACAGCCAGGACGCCGGAAGGGCGGGCACCGTGCATGTCAATGACTTCAATGGAAACCTGATCCTTGAGCGTACGGATTTCGCAATGGGCGGAAGCCTCATGCCGGTTTCCCTGAAGCACGTATACAATTCCAATAACCGTAAGGAAAATCTTGGATACGGGCTGGGATTCCGTCTGAACTACCACCAGACCTTGAAAAAGGTAACAATTGCAGGAACGGATTATTACCAGCATGTAGACGGGGACGGCACAGTCCATTACTTCTATTATGACAGCAGCAAGAAGACCTGGAAGGATGAATTCGGACTGGAATTTACCCTCACCGTAAACTCCGGTACTGCGGAACCCTATGTGATCCGGGACAAAGAGGATAACCTGCTGGTATTTGACAGCAATGGTTATCTGATCAAGGTGCGGGACAAAAACAGCAATACACTTGCCATCACCTACAGCAATAGCCGTATTGCAAAGATCACGGACGGGGCCGGAAGGGCTACCAGTTTTACCTATCTGAAAGACGCAAACGGGACAGCCACAGACCTTAGCCAGATCACGATGCCATCCGGACAGGCCATCGCATTTGCATATACATCACAGATGCTGACTTCTGTTACGGATATGGATGGAACCGTAATAAAATATACGTTTGCTTCCAATGGCAATTTAAGCACTGTGGTAAACGCAGACGGCTACCAGTTGAAATATGGATATTATGGAACTGCCCCATACAGGGTAAAAAGCATTGCAGAGTATGGCGGGACTACAGCGGGAAATACACTTACACTGACTTACGGATACAACAGTACTAAATTTACGGATTCCAAAGGCCGCAGTGAGATCTACCGCTTTGATAACAGCTGTAACCTGCTCCATATCCATGACGGGTTCGGGCATGCTGCCAGCGGAAAATACACGAAGGATGGAAAACATGTGAACCGCCTTGAAAATGCCACAAAGCTTCAGTCCAACATCGTCCAGCTCCTCAAGGACCCGATCATCCAGGCGAAGACCATCGGCTGGACACCAAAGGTATATGCCGAAGGCACGGGAACCACATCTGTAAATACAGATACAAAGTACTGCATGGTTGGGAACCGTTCCTTAAAAGCGGAGTGTACTGCACAGACCAGCTATGCCTACTGGGCACAGAATGTAACCGTGAAAAAAGGCGAAACCTACACCGCTTCCATGTATGTGAAGGCTGCCGTGACCTCAGCCGCAGAGGATGGAGGCTGCCTGCTGAGGGTCCGCTACCTGGATAAGGACGGCACACAGCATCTGCTGGACAGCGAAGTCCTGAAAAAGACCACCACGGATTTCGTAAGGCTGAAAAGGACCTTTACCCTTCCTGCAGATGCGGGCAGCGATTCCATAAAGATCTATATGGTTGTATGGCATGCAGTGGGAACCATGTATGGGGATATGGCACAGCTGGAAACCGGGACCACTGCCAACCGGTGCAATCTGGTAGACAATGGGGAGTTCCACAGGGGAAGCACCTCCGGTTTCAGCAAAACCGGTGATACGGAAGACTGTCTGGTCAAACTGGGAGAAAACAGTTTCATCCCCATGCAGGAAGCACTGATGGCGACTGCTGCGGGTGTCGTCTATAACCTTCCGTCCACCAGCGGAACCCAGGTGGCCTCTGTTGTCAAAAACCAGCATCTTGCCGGATATGCAAGATATACGGATACAGATGGCAAAAAATGGCACCATGTGAAGAACGCATCCGGCCAGTGGGGCTATATCCTTTCCAGCAGCGTGACACCGTATCTGGGGGGAAGCTCCTGCAATGCGACTGCGGTGGTCGGCGTTACCGGGGCAGTCCTCATGGCATCTGCATCTGATACGGGAACCCTGGTCCAGGAAGCAATCCCGAAAGGGACAAGCCTTGCAATCGGGGCAAAACAGAAGGATTCCGGTGGAAAAACCTGGTATTACGTTGGCATGCAGATTGACGAAACGCGTTATTGCGGTTATATATCTGCTGACTACGTTATCCGTATCTACTGGAACTATGTATACGGAAAGATGTCCGCAGCAGACAGCTGCTATGAGAAGCCGTCAAAATCCTCCACAGTCAGGGGAAGCGTGAAATCCGGTGAGACGGTTGCCGTGAACGGAATCATGGAAAAGAACAATGGGGAGATCTGGTATGCGGTCCTGAAAGGGAAGGAATATGCGTTCCTGCCCCAGGCTAACTTTACCATGTCCAACAAGGGGTATTACGGAATGCTTTCAACTGCAAAAGTTACGGAAAGCATCGGCGGCCTGGAAGAGCATATATACAAATTCCTTGGAAACCCGGAAAAGAACAAGAAGCTTACCAAAACACTGGATATACAGGGAGCAGCCGGGGACACCTACATGGTAAATGCATGGGGACGTGGAACAGCCCTGCCGGAAACCTCCAATGACATCGCCCGCCGTTTCGGTGTGGAAGTGATCTTTGTATGCACGGACGGCACAAATGACACCCACTATACCAATTTCAGCCCGGATATCCTGGACTGGCAGTTCCTGAGCGATATTTATGTTGCCAAAAAGGCATATTCCAGCATCCGGATCTCCTACACTTACTGCCACAATGCCAACATTGCCTTTTTCGACGGGCTTTCCCTGTTCCGTGAAGAGTTTGGCCAGAGCTATACCTATGATGATAAGAATAACGTGATCTCAGTCGTGGATGCCAAGAAGCAGGCGTCAAAATTTGAGTATAACAGCACCAATGACCTGACCGGTGTTACGGATGCAAAAGGCAACAAATTTACTTATGAATATGATAAAAAGCATAACCCTGTAAAGGGCACCTCTGCCCAGGGCATGGTCTACAGCCTGGAATATGATGACAAAGGAAATGTCAAAAAGAGCGGATGCGTGGATCCTGCAGAAACCAGCAGGGGAATCTGGCTGGATAAAGCAATGACCACAAGCAGGAACTATACTGCCTCAGTGACGGATGCCAGAAACAACACTGTGAAGTATACATGGAATGAGAGCCGGGACCAGCTCACAGCAGTAACAGATGCCAGGGGAAATAAACTGTCCTATGGCTATGACAGTGCAAACCGTCTTTCTTCTGTCTCCCATGATGTGACCCAGAACGGAACCAAAAGTACGGTTAAAAATACATATACGTATACAAAGGACAGGCTTACCGGGATCAGCCACAATGGGTTCAGTTATGGTTTTGCGTATGATGCATTCGGAAACCTTACAGGAGAATCTGCAGCAGGAAAACAGATCATCGGGTATGAATACGAAGCCGCCAACGGAAACCTGCTGAAGACCACTTATGCAAACGGTGATTCTGTCCGTTTTACCTATGATGGACAGGACCGTGTGCTCCTGAGCTATTACAAGCCGGCTTCCGGCAGCGAGCAGAAGCTGAATGAATATGTGTATGACCGGAGTGGAAACCTTGCAAAAGTGACCAATCATATGACCGGAAAGAGCTATGAGTTTGATTATGATTTCCTGGACCGCCTGATGCGTGCAAGGGATAACGCGGACAATTACTATGAATATACGTATGATGTCAATAATAATATGACCCGTATGTATCATGGGGCAGGAGTTTATGGAATTGCCACAACCTACAGCTACGATAAGGACGGAAGGGAGACCACCGCGTCTGCATCCAAGAATTATTACCGGACAACAGAGTACGATCCGCTGGGGCGTATTGCAAACCAGCTGTGGCATACCCCTGCAGCCATCAGCGGTGCGATCTACGAATACAGCAGCAGCGGTACCAGGGAAAACGGCCTGCCGTCTTCCCTGCAGGTCGGAGGCAGCAATTACGGTTATGCCTATGACCAGAACGGGAACATCACCGAGTATCAGGTAAGCGATACCAATGCATCCGGTGGAACGACCAAAACCGTGGCTTACCAGTATGACGAACTGAACCGTCTGATCCGTGAGAACAACCAGATCCTGAACAAGACAGTCACCTATGCTTACGATATTGGAGGAAACCTGGTCAGTGAAAAGGAATATGCCTATGCATCAGGAACCCTTCCAGCTTCCGCCTCTGTGACAAAAACAGGAACCTTTGATTCTGTATGGAAGGATAAACTGGTCAAATGGAACGGCGTTGCGATGACTTATGACGCATCCGGAAACATGCTCACAAAGGGAAATACCAAGTATACCTGGACATTGGGAAATGCCCTTGCATCAGTATCAAATGGAAAGAATATCCAGTATTCCTATGACCATGCCGGACACCGGATCAAGAAAGTTGTGGACGGTGCTGTCACCCAGATGTGCTATGCTGGTGACCTGCTTGTCTCAGAGAGGACAGGAAGTGAGAAAACGCTCTGGTACCGTTATGATTCCTCAGGAAACGTGATCGCGCTGACCTATGAGAGTGAGATCTATATGTACCTTAGAAATGCCCAGAATGACATCATCGGTCTTCTTGACAAGGACGGAAAGGTCGTTGTAAGATATACCTATGACAGCTGGGGACAGGTAGTTAAGATTGAAGGAACCTTAAAAGACAAGGTGGGAGCAAGAAACCCGTTCCGTTATAAGGGATATTATTATGACGTGGAGACCGGCCTGTATTACTGCCGCAGCCGTTATTACGATCCTGCGATCCGCAGATTCATCAGCGCGGATGACACACAGGTTTTAAGGGACAATCTCGATATGCTGGGCGAGAAGAACCTGTATGCATACTGTGATGATAACCCGATTACGAGAAGTGACAGTGATGGACAGTTATGGCATAAACTTGTAGAGATTGCAGCTGGAGCCGTAATTGGAGCTGCGTTAAATGTTGTAACTGGTGGTATTGCTGCAACTGTGACAGGACAAAAATATACTTTAAAAGATATGATGGCAGCTGCTGCGGCAGGTGCTATAGCAGGTGGCTTTAGTGTGGCTAAACACTCTTCTTTAAAAGTGTTAGGGGCCATTGCAGGTGGACTTTTCAGTGCAGGTTATACAATTTTGTGTAGTTATACGAGGGGGGATTCAATTTTATCAACTATTTGTAATGCTGGTACTGCATTTTTGTCCACTGTTTTTATAAGTAATTTAACTTCTTTTTCAATGTTAGATGAGATTCCAAACAGTATCGGTGTTGCATGGGGAGTAACATATGGCTTTGGTGCGAATGCAATTTCTGCCAGCGTATCGTCAGGAATCTCTAATTTGGCAATTCAAAAAGAAACCAAGGTAAGAGAACAGAATGTTGGACAGGGACGGCATTTTGACGGAAGGACAGGAAAATCTTTTAAATTTAATGTTTATAAAACTTCTAGCGGTTCTTTGAAAAAAAGACCTCAAAAAACTTATATACCATCAAATGCTTATATTGTATAAGAAAATTTAGAATTGGAGGACATAAATGAAAAATATAGATATAAAAACTTTATTTTTGGATATATTTTTATGTATTTGTTTTTTAATATTAATTATTATTGGACCTCCAATTAGTGTTAAAAATCCATGTACTATACTGTCCTTTGCAACTATATTGTGTATTATGTTGTTTTGTATATTGCCACATTTGAAAGTGGTTAAATTAACACGAGATAAATGTATTGTGCATTGGCTTTGGATGAAAAAAGAATATGAGTGGAATGAATTGGAGGTGATAAAATATGGTTCTGTTGGAGGGGGAAAAAATGGAGATTGGGAAGGTATATTTTTCTCGAGAGATGCTGTGAAAAATGGGAAAAAGATGACCCCTATGAGAATTTACAATTCCCTGGATATTTTTAATACTTTTTATATAATTTTTTTTGACAAAACTCATAAAAAACAAATTATGCAACAGCTATCAGATTGGAAAATAAAAATTGCTTTTGATGATGAGTTTATGCAAAAAAGAGAATATAAGCGTGTATTAGAGGAAAAAATTCAAATGCGGGAAGAACGCAAAAGGCTTTATGAAGACAGAAAGAAAAGAAAGCGGTGATATGTAAAATTTAGAATGTATACTTCCAAGCTAGTGTAAATCAAAACCACAGGGGATGGTTGGTATTTTCGACTAACCATTCCCTTTTTGTACTCTTTTTTGAAAGAAGGTGAAAAATGAAGTACCGAATTATAACGATCATAAGCTTTATCGGCAGCGCCGTCATTTCTTTGCTGGGCGGATGGGATAAATCCTTGCAGACCCTGATAATTTTCATGACCATCGACTGGCTGACTGGCGGAATCCTTTTGCCCGTAGTATTCCAGAAAAGCCCCAAATCTCAAAATGGTGCTTTGGAAAGCCATGCAGGCTGGAAAGGACTTTGCCGAAAAGCGATGACATTATTTTATGTTCTGGTAGGCGCACAGTTAGACTCCCTGATGGGTACAGAATATGTTCGTGACGCTGTATGCATCGGATTCATCTGCAACGAGGCACTTTCCATCATAGAAAACGCCGGCCTCATGGGCATGCCCCTCCCCGAAATCCTCCGAAAAAGCATCGACGCTTTAAAAAGCGAGAAAAACGCATAGAAAAAGCCCATCTGTAAAATATTGTCCTCAATATATGACCTATAAAATTTATTTTATATATTTTTAATATATTCCCTATTTCCAAAAAGCCCAGACTGTGCTAAGATAAATACAAAGCATATTTCTTTCAATTATCAAGGTGCGCTGGCACTATCTATCATCTAAACACATTTCAGAAATCTATGCTTTTACCCCGAAAATATTTAAGAGCAGGAGATTTCGGAATAAGTGTGTTCAGGTCTCCTGGGAAAGGAGTACCTATTATGATGGAACTACAAGCTGACAGTGGAGTACAGGAGGAGCAGAGCATCTTCCCGGTAGCAAACAGGAAGTACAAGGATACTATTTTTCGAATGCTTTTTTCAGATAAGAAAAATCTGCTGTCATTGTACAATGCGTTGAATGGGAAAAACTACAGCGATTGTGATCAGCTGGAGATTGTAACATTGGAGAATGCCATATACATGAGCATGAAAAATGATCTGGCATTTATCCTGGATCTGGCCTTGTTTCTGTGGGAGCACCAGTCTACGTATAATCCTAATATTCCCCTGCGTGATCTGATGTACATAGCCAAGGAATACGAGAAGTATATAAAGGAAAAAGGAATTTCCCTGTACTCCAACAGACAGCAGAAAATTCCCGCACCGCAGTTTATTGTATTCTACAACGGGAACCGTAAGATCGGAGAGCGTATGGAGCACCGCCTGTCCGATGCATACGAAACATCCAATGGAGAGCCTGCACTGGAATTGAAGGTCCTGGTGATCAATATCAATGAAGGCTACAACCAAAAGTTGATGGAGAGCTGCCAGATCCTGAAAGAATATGCCCAGTACGTGTCAAAAGTAAGAACATACAAAAAAACGCTGAAATTAAATGAAGCGGTAGAAAAAGCAGTGGAGGAGTGCATTCGGGAAGGAATTCTTCGGGAATTTCTTCTGGCAAATAAAGCAGAGGTGGTTGCAATGAGTATATTTGAATATGACCGGGAATGGGAAGAAGAGATTTTACGAAAAGAAGAATTTGAGGCCGGGAAAGAAATGGGAAAAGAGCTTGGGGAAAAACTTGGGAGAAAACTTGGCAAGGAAGAGGAACGGAAGAATACAGCAAAAGAACGCCACCGCGCAGACTCAGAAAAAATGCGTGCAGACTCAGAAAAAATGCGCGCAGATTCGGAAAAAATACGGGCTGACAATGCAGAAAAGGAACTTTTGCTTCTGAAAGAAAAACTTGCTTTGTTGGAGAGGAAGTAAGGTGTGACATTTGAGTTTATAGAACCAGGGAATGACAGTGGTGAGACTGATGGATTCCCTGGTTCTGTTTTACGGATGTTATTGATAAAAGTGCTGCACGAAACGTAAGAACTGTTTTACGTGGGGCTTGAGGATGCGGTTTTTGCTGTAGACGATGTAAAAGGTACGCATGGCCTTTTCGTGGTTCAGAGGGAACATGAGAATCTGGTGTGTGGCAGCCAGGTCCTGGGCGGAGCAGGCGGATAAAATGGAGATGCCAAGTCCTTCTGCCACAGACTTGCGGATGGCTTCCAGATCGTTCATTCGTGCCACAACATGCAGACTGGTATCCGGAATATTATGGGATTCCAGATAACGGTCAATTTCCTTTTTGGTACCAGATCCGCTTTCCCGCATAATAAACGGCTCATCCAGAAAATCAGAAAAATCCAGAGTACCAAGATCTGCCTTTTCCTGATATTTCAGGTAATGCTCATTCACAGGCGTGGCAATTACCAGTTTGTCCGTTCGAAAAGGAATGAAGCAGCAGTCCGGTTCCTCGAAAGTATTTCCCACAAGTGCCAGATCCACGCTTCCGTCCAGCACCCTGGACACGGCCCCCAGGCTGTCCGACTGCCAGGAATGGAAATAGACATCCGGAATCTGACAGGTAAAAGCACTGAGAATCTCCGGAAGCAGATAAGAGGAAGGAATGGTGGAAACTGCTAGATCTACAATCTTTTTATTGATTCCAGTAAATTCTTCTATAATATTGCTGCGCATATTCAGAATGTTGGAAGCACAGTCATAAAGCTGAAGTCCTCTTTGGGTGATGGTCAGCTTCTTGGTGGTGCGGATCAGCAGCCGGGAGTTTAGTTCCTGCTCCAAGGACTGGATGTGTGCACTGATGGTAGGCTGGGTCAGATTCAGCTGCCTGGCCGCTTCGGAAAAGCTTTTATTTTCAACTACAGCCACGAAGGCTTCTAATTGTTTAAATTCCATAGAGTTATGAGTGCGAAGATCTCGCAGTCCTTTCCTAAAATTAAATATCCAGAATTTTCTTTAGCCCATCAATTGCCGTATCCAGTTCTTCCTCTGTATTTTCTGGTCCAAAGGAAAAGCGGATGGTTCCGGCAGGATAGGTGTCAAGCGTTTTGTGGGCGTTAGGGGCGCAGTGCAGCCCAACTCTTGTCATAACACTGTATTCACTATCCAGTCTCCAGGCAACCTGTGCCAAGTCCTGCTCTGGCGTCTGAAGGGAAACAACAGCAGTTCGATCCTGCAGATCATTCTTTCCCACAATACGGATATGCTTTCCGGTATCATCAAGTTCCAGCAGTTTTTCCAGAAAATATCCGGTCAGCTTCATTTCCCTCTGGTACAGCTGTGCCATATGAGTTTCAAAATTTTCCTCTCCGTTTTTCAAAAATAAAAGTGCCTGATGCAGTCCATAGATTCCCGGAAGATTGGGCGTTCCGGATTCAAAACGATCCGGCAAAAAATCCGGGATTTCTTCTGTATGGGATACGCTTCCCGTTCCTCCGGAAATCAGCGGTTCCATTAATTCTGCTATTTCCTGTGTAACCAGAAAGCCCCCTGTGCCTTGAGGCCCGCGAAGCCCTTTATGACCGGTAAAAGCCAGGGCATCAATGTGAAATTTCTCCATATCAACAGGCAGAATCCCGGCTGTCTGAGCAGTATCTACAATGAAAAAAAGGTAATGCTTCCGGCAAATTTCCCCAAGTTCTGCCAGGGGCATGCAGGTTCCGCAAACATTGGAAGAATGAAGGGTGACGATGGCTCTGGTGTTGGGGCGGATCAAAGGTTCCACCTGTTCCGGGATCATAGAGCCGTCTTCTCTGCAAGGAATACGATCGAAAGTAATTCCATGGGAGGTCAGCTGCACTACAGGACGCATCACCGCATTGTGTTCCATGGCGGAAACTAGAATGTGATCACCCGGTTTTAGAAGTCCTTTCAGGATAAAATTCAGGCTGGTGGTGATATTGGGGGTAAAGATCACATTTTTACATTTTGGAAAATGAAACAGCTGGGCGAGAAGCTGGCGGGTTTCATAAATGACCTCTTCTGCGG
>OGDF01001790.1_pt1 | contig 30887 bp, 39 predicted proteins | sample 1570141 | NCBI WGS metagenome assembly OGDF01 (sample SAMEA4370581, study PRJEB24528) | human gut metagenome | reverse complement strand
CCAGCTCCTCCAGTTGCCCGTTGATGCGCTCCGTGTCCGATTCATTCATTTGGCAACCGTATGTGATTGAATAGTACATCTTTTTCATAGATTTATCGCTCCTGTAAAACAATACTTTTTAGCATTATATCATATCAATGGTTAGCCATGTAGCAGACTAGTCCGCTGCCAGCTACAAGCAGCGAAAACTTTAATAACCTATTTTCTCTCTTTAGCTGTTTGTTCTCTGTCTGGAGTGCCTTCACCTGTACTTGTAAGGCTGCCAATGATTTCTGCAATCTCTCTATTTCTGCTCTCGCACTTTTCAACGATCGATTGGCATTTATCAATGCCGTCTGTAATTCGTCCGACTTCTTCTGCGCTTTCTGCAACTGATTCGCTGCTGCTGCTAATTTCTGCTGTGATACTGTTCCCGATTCCCGCAGCATGCTTAATTGCACTTTCAGCGTCGTCAAGTCGTTCTGCTGCTCTGTCAGCAGCATTAGCAGCTTGCTCCGCGTTTCCTGCTGCATCATAATCAGCGGGGCGCTTCTCTCCGCGCTGGTGGCCGCTGCAAAGGTTGTACCACACGGCAAAAGCCAAAATGACAATAAGCAGGAAATTACAAACAAAAAATATGATCTTTTTCTTATTGATTTCCATATCAATTTTATTCCCCCCATTGATTCTGATAGAACAACGCTTTCCCACGGATGAAGTCGCCGCCGCTCCCCCATTCTGTGCTGCCAGGCAGGACCCACAGATCCCAGCGCTCGCAAGTTGTATTGGGGCCGTAATCATCCAATTCCGCGGCTTCCGCATGCGTCATATAAAGAGACTGCATAATAGGCCTGTGTGTAGCCGAGGCAATGGTAGCAATTACCTGTGCCAAGCATTCGATCTGTGCATCTGTTGGCGGATAGCCCCCGAAATCAGCACTTCCATCTGCATTTAATGTTGCATCTTTGCAACAATCAATAGCAATGGCCAGACTTCTATAATTTCTGTGCCAAGTGGCTGCTGGCTTCTCTCTAAAATCTTTAGTACGGTAAATCGTACCTTCATCATCAATATTGATGTGATAATCGTCTGGATGATAATTATAGCTGCCGGCCGTCCAATGGATGTATACCACGTCAAAAGCGCCGGCCGCATCTTCAATACAATTTTTCAATTCTTCCAGTGTAAGAGTATCCATCATCTATTTCCTTTCTGTATAACCGCCCGGAGCACTGTTGTATTTGCTATTTATCAGCTTATTTGCTACCTGCGTGGCCGCACCGCCCCCGCCGGTCAAGCTGGCGAATGTATCATAGTTATCCCATTTTTGATGTGTATACACCAGGTAAGCAGACACCGCCAGGAACGCCAGCCAGCCAACCACTGCAATCACACGGGTTAAGGATAGTTCATTATTCTCATAAAGCAACATTTTTAAATACTTCATGTTATCACCTCTTTTTATTTTGATGGAAGTTTTCGGATATCATTCAAAATGGCTGTCCCTTGTCCATTGCCCCCTAATCCGTGGTAACTGGAGTAAATATGTTCAGCGCTCGCCTTGTCTGCATATGAAAGCCATTTTTGCCGTGCTCCGCGTTCGTGGATCCGCCGGAGTTCCAATAGCAAAATGGCTTCTACCCCTTTCTCTAATGCTATATAGTGTTTTGCATTATCTTGGCTTTTCCGCCAGAAAACCCCCATTAAAAAAGTACCGAAGCCATAAATAACTTCTGGTACTAATGACAAAAGCCAATCCATATTTGTTGGCACCGCCTTCTATAAAGTTTTTAAAAGATTTTTGAGACTTGATTTTAGTCGTTTTTTATTCTTGAAATTCGCAAGTGTGTAATTGATATAAGAATACGCAATATTGCTCATAACCTTGGCTTCCCCATGCTCTACAATCAAAGGCGGCATGCTTAGATTCGTACAAGAGATCAAAAATCGGCCATTACTTAATGCCGTAGCTCTGATATTTATCCAACTGCTTGCAAGATATTGAAGTTGTGTCCCAAGTGAGTTAATTACAAATTTACCATGGTAATACAATTTGAAAGATTGTACGCTTCCAATATAATATTTATCCCTTAATTCAAGCACGATGGAAAAACCATTACCTATATTATAATTGGTTTGCACTGGGATTATTTTTTCCTCTTCAGAAAAGGGGGTCTGTTTGTAAATGTCAGAGTGCCCATCCCATGCAGATTTTACAATATGTTCTGCACGAGGAAATGTAAAAATCCCTTCAAGGGTAGCTATTGCCATTGGAAAGTTTTTAAAGCCCTGATGGGAGTGTGTAATTTCATACCAAAAAGTCCACTCCCAACTTTCAATATAATGAAGATTATATTTCCCCAGTAAGGTCCCATTCTTACTGGGGATAGTGCCATCTGTCCAGACATTGTGATCAAACACTGCCGATACTCGTAACAAATACCGATTACGTATAGATACTGACGCAGAGGCATAATTTTTTATTATTCTACCCCCACATTCGACACTGATTTGAATAGATTTGTCAATGTTAATTGTAATCCAATCCTTATATCTCCCCGTTCGAAGCCCGATCAACTTGATTTTCACCTTGTGTGTATAACATTGTGGATTTTCTTTCCAAGAGTTTTTAAGAAAGTCAAAATATCTCTTTGCTTCTGGCGATTGCGGTGCATCATCGGAATATTCATGGGTTATGCTATATTCTCCATTTCCAGAAAAATCTATTGAATCAGTAGAAATAAATGGGTATGCACTAGCGCTTACGGAAAAGGATATATTCATGCTACAATTTAAATCCGGGTAAACCTTAATGTTATTCATATATAAATAAATACAATTGATCCCAGACGGAGGTTTAGCAGAATAAGGAACATTGCTGCGTTCTGAACCTGTAGCATCCCCGCTTGCATCCACATCATTTATAATCGCAATGGTGCTTTTTTCTGCCTCAAGTAGTCCTTCTCCTATGAATCCACTACGCTTGTCAATTCTTTTTACAACTTTACCATTTACTCTTATCAAAACAAAAGGATCTATTTCTTCTACATTGTCTCTTCGGACAATCTTATATATTTCCCTTGCCGGGACGTAATCTTGACTAATAGTTATTTCGCTCTCCGGTGCAGTATCGAATGATTCTTTTTCTATAGGTATATGAACATCAGAGGAAGCTCCAAATAACTCAATGTTATTTTCTACTATCTGGTCGCGATAAGTAACAACCCCATTTTGATGCTCAATCGTTACTAAATTACCGTTTTTATCAATGCACGCATCATCTGGAGTAAAGTTCCCGAGGTATTCGCCGGTTAACACATTAAACCATTTCATGCCTTTATAGTCACCGCGCAGCCCTACATAAGCGTGATTCTTATCGCCGGCATATGCAGCAATTCTGGCTGGAATTATAGCACCAATTTTACCTCTATTAAAAGAAAGATCCGCCAGCTGATCGGCATAACAGCCATTCTCTCCCCTCATTTCTCCATAACATGTATAGGGCAAGCATGCATCATTGATGTTGCAGCAAGGGGCATTCCCTGCGCTTTGGTGCCCGTAAATGGTCGTGCCGTTCGTCCATACCCACTCGCCTGCCGCCGGACTGTAATCCCCCATTGTATACAGGCGGCGTCCCTTTGCGTCTGTATAAACGCCGTTCCCGCCGCCTGTGATCTGTACTCGCTCCATGTTACACCCCCACTATAACAGCTGTGCCGCAATACACATTAGCCCATACATACATACCATCACATACATTCACATCAACGGCCAATGTATAAGGGTAAGAACGGGCACCGATCGTTACCGTATTTCCATGGATCTGCCCGCGCTGTATGGCGTCATTGCTTTTATGATTTGTCTGGAAAAGTTTTTTTACCGTTTCTGATAGCCCGTTTAACCCGTTCATATCAATACCACCTTATCATTGTTACTGTCTGCTTTAATTCTCTAGGCGTTTGTGTCACCTGGTTCGATTCAAGGAAGTATGCAGCACCGTTAAATAAAATCTTGTCGGTAAAGTCTATGAGATGTGGATACTGCCAGATGTCCATGCTTACCTTCTCTTCAGTCTTTCTGTTCAGCCATTCAATGTCTTTTGTCAGCTTTTTCAGCGTAGCAGTATCACTGATCGGGAAAGACGTATCAAACAGTGCAGCGCCCTGGTAACTTTCGCCGCTGTTATCCGGGTATTTCCCGCCGAGGTTCAGATTGGACTGGTCCACAATATATTTGTTGGCCTTACCACCTGGTTTACCGTTAGAAACGCTTGAATGGTTAAATTCGCCGTCCACGTATACCGTAGTACCATACCAGCCATTCCCCAAGTAAACATGCTGTGTAAGTGTCTCGCTGGTTGTATTGCTATCCTTTTCTTTAGTAACTGCTTTTTCGGATGCAAGGTAACGATCATTTAACGTGATCGCATACTCATAGGTTGTTGTAATTGTCTCATCCGGTGTAACGGTTACTTTTTTTGTCAGATAGCCATCAGAATAGTCATAAGTGCTGGTAGTTGTTCCCTCAGCCGTCTTAGTGACTTCCCGAGTAACAAGTCCGTCTACATAAGTGACCATGCTCTCGCCGTAGCGAATAGTGCCATAGAACCCTAAAGGCTCTATAGTAATATGTCTGGCCGAATGGCCGCCCGCCGTACCGCTCCATACGGAGCGCATCAGTCGCCTGTCTATGGATGGTCTGGAATGTTTCGTGTGGGTAAGATCGATGGTATTCGGCTCATGGCCACGCTGTATCACTTTCAGGGAATCGCCGCGAAGCAGTACGTTGATCCAGTCCTGTGGCACGTTGCCCGCCCAGCCAAATAAGCCGCCAATAATATTTTGTAATGTTGCGCCATCGATGCCGGAGAAGGAAGAGGACGGAGTGAAGTCATCCGCATACCAAGCCAGCTGCTTTCCCATCATGGCTGCCACTCTTGCTGCGTGTGCTTTTGCTGTGCTTGCACCGGTATAGCTATAGGTAAACGGGGTATAAAGCAGCTGATCTATATCATACATGCCTGTAATAGTTCGCATTAAGCCCTGCCCGCTGCTTTCATATGCCTTAAACCTATAGTCCCAATCCAGTAATTTGCCCTTAATGACCATTTCCAGATCCATGTCCACCGGTGTTACCATCGTGAAAGTATCTGTAAGCTGACCTTTGGAAAGCTCAATACTAATAGATTGCGGCTTAATGTCTTTTGCCTGGTATTCCAGCGTGCGGAGGGTATCGGCATGAATAGCGTACTCATGGCGAAGGATCCTGCAGGTATCGGATATTATATCCCCCGTATCCACACACGGGATCCGCGACGTGTCATAGCAGTTAAGGCTAGTATGGCGAAGGAACCGCTCGGCATCTGCCTTGATAGCAGGGCATTGGACAATAGAAAAGGCGGTATCTGCTGTCAGTTCTGCCTTATAAGTCATATGGGTTAATAGTCTTGCTGTATCTGCCTGTATGGCAGTATTTCCCGTGATCTGTCTGGCCGTATCCGCGGCGGCTTCCAGCCGCTTAGAGATAATGCGCTGCACGTCGAATGCATGGCAAGGCACCGCATCGATTTTCCTGAAGGTATCGCCTAGCAACTTTACTGCATATGTTCCACCTGTGATAGCTCTATCCGTATCGTAAATGGCCGATACCTGTTTAGCTAAATATCTTCCTGTACTGGAAAGAATGGACTTTGAACAGGTCATATCGCGCAATGTGGCAGCCCGAATGAAAGCATTTGTAGCGATACCGCGACGAGTATCTGCTAACAAATTTACTGCACCGGCGGCTTTTCGGCTGGTATCTACTGCCAATTCAGCTATAATCTTATCGCTTTTTCTGTAGACAACATACACCTTACCCGGATTATAGAGGCCGGCATAAGCCACGAAAATGTGTAATGGCATAGTCTTAACTGCGTATGCTGCTAAAATCACCGGTGTATTGTTCATAACTAGCCCTTCATTGTTGTTAATTTAAACGTGGCATTTTTAAGGTCTGTCACAGTCCAATTTTTCCCAGTTGCCGGATTCACTAACATGGCTTTCCCGTTCGCTGCCCCATTACGGATTGGCATCGTTTCGATAATGATATCGTTAACCGATGTTTGTAGCTGGTCCACCTTAGTTGAATCATATTTCAAGTTAATGCCACTCATACCTACCGCTGCGATTTCAGCGGTAGTAAATTCTTCACGCATTTCTTCTTTTAACTTTTCCACATCAATGGATTCAGCGAGACTTTTACCTGCGGCATCTAAATAAATATTGCCGCTGCTATCCGTCGAAAAATCACTAGCTTTTAAATCGACGTTCGGGATTGCCAAACGATAATTAGCTAAATCAAAATCCGCTACCATGAAATTTACTACCGTTATCCCGCTTAGCGAAAAGCTGATTGCACTGATCGGGGCATTTTCTCCAATTTTTCGCTTTGCTTGGTGGACCAATACATTATCGTGATAAACTTCAACCCTCCCCGGATTCCCCAAAAGCATATTTACTACGATTTCCGTAGGGAAGTTTGTTATAGCGCCAAAATTGTCTGATTCAGTTGAATCGTCATAATAAACGCTAAATTTATCATAATAAAGATGCGGTCCAAAAGTTTTATTATTGGTATCTTTAAAATAAAACTTGTTATTGCCCGATGTACTGCCATTCACTTTTACGCGAAAAGAAATATACTTATCGCATTTTTGGGGCAGCTGGTAAGTTAAATTACCTGTGATTGGGTTTATCTGTACTGCTAATATAATAGCCACTCCCTTCTATGTTTTAGCGGCTTTTATTGCAAACGTCCTCGCCTTTAATGTCTCTAAATCCCAATTCTGCTTACTGATCGGATCTTGCGCTAAACTGGTAAACATGACCCCTCCCCGATCTGTCGGGGGTTTCGTTTCGACCGTTAAGCCATCAACAATTTCCGCCGCGGTGTGTCCGGTATCTAAATCGATACTGGTTTGCCCTACTTGTAATGCTGTGATTTGGTCAGAAAAATCACTGTTCTCCAGTATTGATTCTTTCAACTTTTCAATGTCAACTGTTACCCCTCCCGAATTGTCAACATTCAATTTCGCTATAGCAACATGTTCATTGCGGCAATCTCTATCCGAAATGATGATGTTTGCAAGCCCATCAAAACCTGCATCTAACTTATTCGCTCCCGCAAATGTAACTGCTGTAATCTTTTCATATTTCCCTGAAGATTGCGTATTGACCTGTTCAATACCATCAACTGTAACAGATAAAATCGTTTTTCCCGCTGCTAAAGAAACATAAACCAAAACAGTATGGAGTACGTCTGTCTCCAGTGCTTCTGGAAAAGCCGCCGAATTGGCACCGTTAGATTCGTCAATTTCACCGTTGATAGAATAAGAAAACCCAGGGGTACCGCTATTCATGTGCTGAAGTCCAGCTATAACGTCATCCCCGCTATAAACACGCAGCACTTTATAGCGGTCTGCAGACTTTTTGTAATAGGTATCAAATTTTATACAGATAGAAGAAAGCGACGGTATTTTTACAATACCCGCCGCACTCATTAGGTCTATATAAACGCCGTTTTCTGGATTCATAGTCTTACTATTTCCGCCACGCACCGCGCGCGCATCCTTGAACCCATCAAATAATTCCGGATATCCCGGATTGATATATTTAAAGGCCATGGATTGCCCTCCTATACTGCTTGTATAACGGTATTAGAATACAAAACCGTTGAATTATCTTTTTGCGGCCTTTCGTCACTGCTGGCTTCTACTTTGACCCAGAAGATCCGATTCTTGCTTGCAATCGTATCCGCAAAAGTGACAGTATCACTCCAAACTCCGTTAGCTTTCATTTTCGTCTCATCCGCCGGCGCGCTGGTTACCTGTTCACTCGTGCTGCCTTTCAATGTCCCCGTCATCTTAAACGTCACTACCTGCCCGCTGCCTGCATAGCGTTCTTTCACCGTGACGGCGGTATCATTGGCCGTTGCCGTGTAGATCGTCGATTTATCATTGATCGCCGTCGCAAGATTGGTAGCTGTCGCAGCGGACGTGCTCCCTACCGCGAAATCTTTTCCCGCAGTCAGCGCGGTATCATTGCCGATCTGGAAGGTATCGTTCGCGGCCGCATTCGTGGTAATGGTAAAAGTCGCCTGTGCTGCGGTGCTTAAATCCGGGGCAAACTTCCATTTTTCAATTTTTCCGCCCGTGTCTAAAAGCTGGCTGCCATCATAGTATTTTTTACTAAGCACTGTATTCCCTACTGTCTCAAATCCATCGGCGCACCTAATAGCGACTTTGAATAATTTGATTTCATTGTTGGTTGCATTCAATACTGCAGAAAGCGGTGCCGTAAAAGAGTGATCCTCTGATACCATAGTACCGTCTACCCCGCCAGCCGTCGGGTTATTCATATAAAGATGGATATAATCATTCATAGATTTTACCTCACTATCCTAAAATGCCTTTCGTTACAAACCAGCTGATTGCCTGAATCAAGAAAATGCACACGCAGGCGACAAGGAAATCCCCTCGCATGCGCTTTACTTCCATCATGATTTCTTTATATCCGAAGCCGTTCTGCACGTTATAGAAAACAAGCGCGAAAAGAAGGACAATCGCCGTAACAATAAAATTGATAAAAAGATAAGTCAAAGACAGCATATTTATACCTTCCAAAATTCAAGATCCAGCTTGTGATAGCTTTCATGGTAGTTCACATAAGTATCTTTCTTGATGACAACGCGCATATTGCCCCATTCCGTACCCGCATGATCCACGATTTTTACTTTCTTGCGACTTTCCCAATAGTTGTAAACTTTTAAATATTCCTGATACTGCATCAGCACCGTGCATGTGATTACATCGCCGGCCGCTACATGCCCGTAATCCTCAACGATAGCCCCATCAATAATCTCATGTTTGGTCTGTCTGTCATCCGGTGTATAGCTCCAATCCTCTGGCCTTCTAAAGGCTTCTGCATCACCAATTTTTAGCCGCATCATCAGCCTCCAGTATCGTAAGAATAATTAGCCGCATTTATTACCTTGCTGATGGTGTTATTTACCCGGTCAGCAACAGTGGAAGTCATGCGGTTAATTGTATCGTTATCTGTAAATACCCCACCTTCTACTGTGATGTTCGTAGTAATGCCCGGGATATCATGGTATTCTTGCGCCCCGCGATAAACGGAAACAGAATTCTTAGCCAGTTCTCTAGCCCATGAATCCACCTCCAGCCCAGGGATCAGATTATTTTTAGCGGCGCTCATTGCATCTGTAAAGCCCATGAGTTCTTGCGGGGTCATCCGCTCATTCTGCACGCCATACTGTTGCCGCATAGCGTTAAGGATCCCCATTTTGGCATTCGCTGCTTTCTGCTCCGCTGTTCCCGGTCCCTGCATCGCCTGGCGGTAAATATCCAGGTATTTTCTTTGCTGCTTCAATGCTTCCAGGCCTGCTTGCTGGCGTGCCTTCCCTTTCTCACGTTCCGCCCATTTAGTTGCCGTGACTTCATCGACGCCCTTTTGGATCCATGCGCGCTTTTCCCTTTCAATATCATCAAGCCTGTTTTGTAATGCAGACTTCCAAGATTTTTGAATCTGGGAAAGGGTATTATCATTGAAATCACGGTAGATCTTTGCCTTTTCGGCTTCTGCCAATCTAACTATTTCTTTCTCGCTCGCCCCTTCAGCTTTCAGCTTCTCGGCGCGCTGGTCTATTTCATGCAGGCTGTTTTCCAGATCACTGTGCGTAGCCTTGTACAGACTGTCAGATACCTGGTTATTGATTTTAGCCACAGCGGCTGCGGCCTTTTCTTCTTTTGATAGTGCTTCTTTTTCAACGCCTCGCCCAGTTGCGGGATCATATACCTTCTCTGGCAGCTTTTCCAAATCTTCCTGCGTGTACTGGCGCATGCCTTTCAGCATGCGTTCCCTCTGCATCGCTTTCTTTTTAGCCTCAAATACTTCTTGCTGGTAGGTATCATTGGCCGCGCTGCCATACTCGCGGTTGCCTAGCCCTTCTGACTGTAAGCCAGCTTGGGCTCCGCCGCTCGCTTTTTCCATGTAGTCTGTAATTTGCGATATATGCACTACAATATCAGAATTAGCCGCTTCATCTTTCAGCCGCATCAAAGCGTCGACAAAATCATTTACATTGTCTTTGGCATCCTTTACGTGTACTTTGATGCCGTCCATCGCATCCGCCACACCGCTTACCGGATCTTTAGCGTCTTTTGCGACGCCTACCATCGCTTCAATGGCAGCTGTCAACCCCTCGATACCAGTAGTCACCATGGGCATAAATAGAGCGCCCATGACGCCTTTTAGCTGTCCCATGGCCATACTCATTTCACGTTCTGTCATAATCAGTTCTTTGGACCGATTAACATCAAGTAAGCCCGTGGATGGGATGGACGCCGCACGACTTAATAGCTCGGTCATATTAGCAAGCACCGGGATCAATTCGGCTCCGCGTGCGCCTAAAAGCTGTGTCGCGTATTCCGTTTCTTGTCCATTGAATGCTGCCAGCTTATAGCCTTCTGCTAACTTCTGTAACTGCTGTGTGACTGGCAGTAAATTCCCCTGTGCATCTGTCAGCTTCACGCCGAAGCGGTCTAGCATGCGTGTGGTATCGTTCCCATCCGCTCCTGCGCTCATAATGGCCTTGTCTAATCGTATGATCGCCGGTACTGCTGTACCTACATCTGCACCAGCCAATGCAAACACCTTTTTCATGCGTGCTGCTTCGGCTGTTGTTGTGTGCAGCTTAGTAGCCAGCTTATCCAGTGCTACCCCATTTGCAGCAGCGGCCGTACTAGCCTTATACATGCCTGTAGCCATAGCCAGACCAGCCGCGGCGGCCATACCTACCGGGCTTTTAGCCATAGTCATAAGGCCGAGCGCATCCGCCCCCTGTAAAGCGACTTGTCCCATTGTGGCCCCGTTCGCAATCGAATTTACAATCTTTTGTGCCGTTCCTACTGGTTTCGCATTTTGCACGGCATGTACTTTCCCTAATTCCGCGCGCAGAAGTTCAAGATTTTTCCTTTCATTCAGCAATCGGGTTTCTAATTTCGCGCTGGCTGCACTATCCTGGCCTTTGATTTCAACCATACGCAGATAGGCCGCATTGACCAGGTTCACTTTCTGGCGCTGCAATTCAAACTGTGCCGTCAGTGACTTTTCCTGCAATTTTAGCCGTTCTACCTTGCTGCCTGCATTCCCCAAGGCTGTGAGATCTATATCTGTCTGGATCCTTAACTTTTTGCTCTCATGATTTAGCTTACTCATGGCTTGTGATACGGTTTTATCCGCTAACGCGAAATCGCCTTCCAATTCAGACAAATCAATTTTCAGCTTTGCACTTAATTCTGCAATAGTTTCCTTCGCCATTTCCTCACCACCTTAGAAAATGCCCGCCTTGTCAATAGGCGTAATGCGCGGCGCGTTCTCAATTTTCTGCTTCACCGCGTACAGGTCAAAAATATAGGTCAAATCTGTATCCATTAGCTCTTTGGGTGTCCAGTTGTACCACCGATGGAAAAGCTCCAGCCAGCCCATCACCGATTCAAAAGGCGACAAATTTATATCTAATTCGTCGCCTTTTCCCCGTTTTTTGGTTCAGATAACGCCTTATTGGAAATTTCAACCATGGTAGTGTACAGTTTCGCAAAAAGGATTTTCAGATCTTCCAGATCAAGCCCGTCGATCACATCCTCCGCCGTCACGCCTTCATACATGCTTGCAATACATTCCGCCGTGCCATGAATGTACTCCGCTACAGAAAGATCCTCTATGGAATCCTCGAATTTGGCAAAATCATACCAGTTTTTCACTTTGGGTTTCACCATTTCGTAGTTATGGCCACGCAGCACCAGCTGCAGCGCATCCTGTTTTCCACCCATAATTAGCCCCCTACTGTGCTATCCACGGTATTGTACCAGCCGTCGCCCGTTGTGCTTTCATAATCTGCTGCATCTTCATCCGCCACACGCTTCCAGGCGCTATCATACTCACGCACGACAAAATGCCCCGTAAGTTTTACCGTATTCCAATGCGTCGACGTGTCTTTCCCCTGGAAGTTCTCTTCCGGTTCTGCAAACTTCCCCTTCAGCAGCTTTACGAATCGTTTTTTACCATTGGATTTCACCGATTCAAAGAGAATCGCCACATACGGCGGAGTATCGGTGCTCTTATATTCCATCACGCCTTTATTCACGGTATGCCCCAGCAGCGCCGCCAGATCATTCAATGGCACCTGCGCAGCGTCTACCGATACGCTAATGTCCCCTAAATAATCCGCAACGTCAAAAGGCGCATCATCGCCATACAAGGTATCAATCCCAGACGATGGTTTTACATCAATTGTGCGTACCCCCGCCACTTTTACCGGCACTTCATACGTTGCTCCGGTTTTATCATCCGTTTTCATAATTGCATAATGCAGATTTCTTACACCGATCAATACACCTTTACCCATAGTTAGATACCTTCCTTTTCTGTATCCAAAATCATAAACCGCAATGCCGTTATGCGGTCTTTCCCGTCTGTTACCCTATTTGTGCTTTCCCGCGTCCATCCAATGCGCTGCATGGCAGCATTCACGCCTTTTACAATAGCGTTATCTGCTCCATCTGTCGTAACGATAGAAATTTGGACCGTTACCCGCCGCCCTATTTCCATGTCATCACCAAACAGCGATGGCACATCAGATATAACAGAATACGCAATAACAGGGCGACGCCCAGAGTAGTCGGTCAAATCAGCCCATACACCCCCGGCGCCTTCTGCTAAATGCGAAATAATAGCAGGGGTGGTAGACAATGTGCTATAGATTTCTTTCAGCAATTCCATGACTATTTCCCCGCCTTCCCTGCTTCACTTCTTAATGTTTCTACTAACTTTCTGTGATATTCCTCTATATGTGCATCCAGCGCAGTAAAGAAAAATGGTTTGTTAATTTTAGGGGAAAACTCAACAATGCGCGCATACTTTACCTTACCATTTGCTGCATCCGCGACAATGGAGATTGCCGTTTTATCACGGTTCCATTTCCAATGAATTGATTCACGCAGCCTGCCGCTTCTAACTGGTACGCGGCTTTTCATATCCTGCACAATTTTTTCTGCTTCTGCTTCCATGGCATCCTGCATTGCTTTTTTCGCGTTCTCCCCATACCTTTCCAGTATTTCTTTAAAACTAACACTCTTCCCCATTTTCTAATTCTTCCACACATTCCACGTATAAAGCCCGATGACGCCCGCAGGCGTCAATCGGGGCACCTGTCGGGATATAAAGCCGGCTGCCATTCATGTACCTGGTTTCTGGAGTGATCCCTTCCCGATACCGAATTGCCACCAGACTTTTTCTCACGATGTGAACCTCTCCTGCTGTCTCATATACCTGGCTAGAATGATTTTCAATATACGCCCATACGGTATCACTGGCGCTATACGCCTTCTTGCTGTTGCCGTAATCGTCCCTGGCCATGGCCGGCTGCATCAAGGTGACGCGCTGGCGAAGATTGCCGGCCGTGACTGCCTGCAAGATCCGTTCTTCTGTCGTCATTTCATGCTCCGCCTTTCCAATAAGAAAGCTGTGCAATCATGGACCTAACTGGATAGCTGTAATTCATTTCCGCCCCATCGCGAAGCGGCCGATCATACAGTTCCAGCACGATCAATTTCATGCACATATCAGCAAGCGCCGTAAAGTCGTCATCATGCCCATAGAAATCATTGTAATTATTTACCGCACCACGGACGTGCGACTCCGCCGCACCCATCAATGCGGTCAAATTCGCATCATCCGCGGCGGTGTCTACCTTCAAAAAGGTTTTAAGGTCCGCTAGTGTCATGGTTCACCCCATTAGCCTGCATCTCCGGCTGCCTGTGTTGCCTCCGGGATATTGATAGTTACTTTTACCATGGCCTTTTTATCTGCGGCCTTTACATCGAAGCGTTCCACGGCACGCATCAGCGCCTTGTTCTGCGCGAAGCCTGCTTCATAGCTAGTGGCAATGGTAACGCCTTCACGATCGAAGAATTTCACCGCATCCTTCAGATTCCCCACATAGCAAATTACTTTCTTTTCTGTGCTTCCTACTGCCAGATTACCAGGCAATACCTTGACGGGATGGCCTCTAAACACTTTAGCCGCCGGATCAGCATAAGACGGGGTAAGCAGCGGACGCCCATTTTTATCTTCCATCTCATCCAGACAGTCAAAGCCAATTGCATCCGTGTAAATTGTCGCATTTGCAGCAATAGCCGCATCCAGCTTGAGATTCAGTGCTTTCAGGATAGCTTTATAGTCGGTGCCGGTCTGCGCAATGGTGGTTGCTGCCATAATAGCAAAAATAGCTGCATTTTCAGCATTAATGCCCATTGTTGCAAATCTGCGTGCGACGAATCCCACCAGATCAACGTCATTATCTGCAAGCAGCTCATTGGAAATCGGAATGACTGTCCCGTAAGATTTCAGTGCCCAATCAATCTTAGAAAAATCCTTATCTGTTGCGCTAATGTTGTTCAGCTCATCAAAATTTACAAGCGCTGCGCTTTCTGCCTCTACCGTCGGGATCCAGCCGTTTGCCGACTGTACAGGAATCACGTCGCAATCGTCCTTGAGAGAAATATTATGTCTGCGATATTCCAGAATAGTTTTCAGCTGTTCAGTCGGGACCAGATAGCCGCCTTTTGCCGGGGTGCCTACTGCCTGCCCAGGTGTACCAATGGTATCCACAAGAGTGCGTACATACGCCTTTTCACTGTCAGTCAGGTCACGTCCCATAACGGCCTTCACAAAAGCGCGGTTTTTAGCTTTTACGTCGCCAATGCCAGTGCTGTTTGCCGGTGCTGCATCACCCATGGCCATCTGATCCACCGCTTCCAGTACAATAGAAGCGTCATATGCTTTCATGGCAGCTTTCAGTTCTTTTGCCTTTTCTTCTGCCTGCCCGTTGTTTTCCCCGTCAAGGATAGCGCGCAGCTCATCGCGGAGCGTGTTGACTTTCTGCTTCAATTCAATAGATCTCTTCATTTTTTGTTCCTTTCTTATAAATCATAAATTACCCGCAGGCTGTCATTTAACGCCTGCATGATTTCTGGCGCTACTGCTACCGGCTTATCATTCGCCATATTCGCTTTCAAGGCTGCTGGCAGCTTGAACCGGCTGCACTTGGCCACGGCTTTATAGCTCTGATCGGAGTCTGTCTGAATGCGGAAAAATTCGGCTGCTTCCTGTGCGCTATACCAATGTTCATCAATATAGTTTTTCTCTACTGTCTCTTTATCCTCATCGTGGTTCAGACGTTCAAAGATAAAATTCAACATAGATTTACCGGTCGTATCCAAAAATTCCACGGCCTTCTGGAAGTCATCAATATTTCCATCAAAGCCCACCAGCGAAGGCCTATGCAGCATCAAGAAGGTATTGCCCGGCATATGCCTTTCATGACAGGCCAGAAAGATAATACCCGCAATCGACGCCGCCCACCCGTCAACGTGCCCCACGGTTTCCGCCGTGCGCCGGGCAAGCATGTTTGCAATGGCCAGCCCGCTCGGGACTTCGCCGCCGTCAGAAGAAATATAAACATCAAGCGGCTTGTCGCCTACTGCTTCCAGCTGCTTTCTAAAATCTGTAGCGCCTACAACGCCATCGATGCCGAAAAGCTGGTAAATGCTTGCCTGCCTATCATTTACGATTTCTCCGTAAATATACAAGCTGGCGCGCTCGCTGCCTTCTTCATTTTTCAGTGTGTATTTACTCATCGCATCACCCCCTTTCAGTCATATGGTTTATTCAAATAATCCAGCCCTTTATAGCTGCCATTGATAACAATCACATCCCCATCTTTCACTGGCGGCAAGCCGGCCTTCTCGCGTGCTTCATTGACCTGGTAAATGCCATTGGTCACATACGTAGCCAGTGCTTGTGCCTGTGTCGCCGGATCCGTTCGCAGGATCACATTGAAATTGAAGTGCACCCGGATACCGCTGTTCAATTGGTCAGTTGTCAGCAGCTTCCTTGAAAGTTCCTGCTCATACAGCGTGATGATATACAGCAATGTGTCTGTGTAGAAACTTAGATTCTGCGCCGCGGCACTGCTATAGCTTGATTTGTCATAATCATTCAAGAAATTTGGTTTAATACCGAACGCCGCCGCAATCTGCAGCGCGCTATACTTTCTGATTTCCAAAAACTGTGCATCGGACAGCTTCAGGTCTAGTGGGGTAATATCCCAGCCTACAGGGATCGGGATGGCACGCTCCGCGGTATTCATCCCGGCCAAAGCGGAAAGCTCGCTTAAAATTTGCTTTTTCTTGTCTGTAGAGAGATCGCCTACATACTTAATCACCAAATTCGCCTGTAAACCGTTCTGATATAAATGATTCAGAAAACTTTGCGAAGCCTTATTCCCATCAAAATAGTCTGCAAGAATTTCATGTACGGCTTTCCCTGCTAAATGACTTTCGCTGTCTGTCAGCCATGATTTCAGGTGAATCATATCTCCCGGCAAGATCATATAAGTACGGGCATTCTTTACATCATTGTACGTGTAGTAATACGGTAAATCGGTTAGCTTATCCGTATTATTTACCCAGATTGTTACCTGTCGTGGATCAAGCGGATAAAGCCCCTTTACCTGCCCCGTCCTATTGTCCCATTCGATGTATGCGTAGCCATTTCCATAATGGTTTCTGGCAAATTCCAGTGTCCCGAAAAATTCTGCGGCCGTCTGTCTTGGGTTAGGTGCCACGGATAACAGCCGAGCCACATCGCCGCTAATCTTTTCATGATTGCCGTTTTCGACCGACACGGGCAATTTTCCCATGGCCTCGCTCAATGTCTTTAAGCATGTAAGATAAGTCACTTCTGACAGATCCGAACCGCCGCTTCCTACCAGCAGCTGTCTTAGATATGACATGCCACCAGTTGACATAGGTGCAGCCGTTGTCTTGTCCTGCAGCTTCCGCTGTTTCCAGCGGGCTAAAATATTTTTAAAATTCATCTTGTCCCTTTCTTGGCCTGCATGATGCCGAGCCATGCGTCAAGCATATCCGCATCATCTGCCACACTCTCGGAGGGCTTTTGTGTGAAATACAACTTCCATGCATCAATTAGCGCGTCACACGGGTCAATTCGTTCTTTGCTGCTGTACTTATCAATCTTTACTTCCCTGTACGGATTCATGAACAATACAGCATTTACCATTGCCCAGGTAAGCAGCTGATTTTTAGGATTATGCAATACCGTTCCCGACTTCACGGATAACTGGAAATCTTTTGTTGCATCGGATAGCGAACGGAACGACTGCACTACTTCTACCAGATCGATCCCCAGTGCTTCATCTAAATCACTCAAAAACGTGGCCGCATTATGATTGTCATAACCACACGCCACGTAATTCAAGCCATATCTGTCCCTTATATCCACCAGATAGCTAATGATAAATTTGTAGTCTGTCTTTATCCCATAAGTCCCCGGGCCGTTAGTTAAGGTCAATAGCCCATCGTTGACCCATTGCCGGTACGGTGCTTTATCTGTCTGCTCATGTTCTTCCAGACGTTTTTCTGGCATGAAGGAATGGGAATCGATGAATACATTGCCGCTTTCCAAAGGGAAAATAAAAGATACAGAGGTTAAATCGCCGCCTTCTGACAAGTCCACGCCGATATAACAATCTTTCCCACGCATATCTTCCAATGTGAGGTCGGTTTCACTCTCATGCCATTTTTCTGCGTCAATGAAGCTTTCCGGCCTTGATACCGTCCATACATCCAGCCGCTTGGTGATGAAATCTCGTAAATCTTCCCCACCTTTACTTTTGGCAGAAGTGGATTCAGATTGAATCCTGGCCAATCCCTTATCATTTAGCTCCGTGTCATTCTTCCATGCAAGAAACGGGTTCGCTTTCGCCCAATTATCTGCATTCCACAGCGCATTCTTGAATCCTTCCGGATCTTTCTGCTGGTCCGGGATATCAGCTTCCGCTATGTATACGAATAACTGGGGAAAATCAAGCGCCCCGCTAATCACATTTTTAGCCAACTTGTATTGCTCATAGCACGGATAATTCAGATTAAACCCCGCCGTCGTAATCGCGATGGTCAAAGCATTTTTTAAGCTGATCTGCCCATCTTTCATCAGCAAGTACATCTGGTTAGTAGGATGCCGGTGATATTCATCAACAACTGCAAGATTTGATCGAAATCCATCAATACTCTTTGTGTCCCGGCCAATCGCTTTTATGATACTGTTAGTTACTTTGGACTTGATTTCATGGGTATACGTTCGTGGTCGTTCATAAAGAGCCGCCAATTCTTTATCTGAATTGATAAACTTCACTACTTCGTCAAAAACTATATTAGCCTGATCTTGCTTAGTGGCCGTGCAAAATACCCGGCCATAGTTATACCCCGAAAAGGTTGCAAAATCATTACATAGCACCCCGCACAGAAAAGATTTACCATTCTGCCGTCCCATTTGTACATAGGCTTCCCGGTATCGCCTTACTGCGCTTTTCCCGGAAGTCCCCTTTTCCTTCCATCCAAAGATGTTACCTAGGATGAAATTTTGGAACCCGCGAGTAACTAGCTGCTTTTTCTCCGTCCCTTCACCGATCACCAGCATGTTAGCTATGGAAATATGTTTTTCTGCTTCCTTTACATCGAACGTATACGGAAAATCTTTCGACTTGCTTTTCTTCAGATCGATCAAATGCCTTTTGCAGCACAGGTACTCGGCGCGGCTGGTCAAGCGGCCGCCTGATACTACCAATTTAGCGTAAGCTGTTGTACGGTCCTCCATCCCAGCCTCCTTTCTATTCCGCTGCTTTCAGCGCAGCACCTTTTCTATTCTGCTGCTTTCAGCGCAGCCATAAATTTGTTTTCCTGCTTATCATCCTGTTTAGCCGTTGCCAGCTTTAAGCGCTCGATGGAAGTCAGCCCCAGCGCCGCAGACTGCTTTCTGATAGCTTCCTGGCATTTCAAGTAGGCTTCATAGGTGGGATTGATATGCTTGCCCCCCTTTAGCCCTGGAATAATAATGCCTTCGGCATCCAGTCGATTCTGCAGCCCTATCAATTTGCTAGATAGATCTGCATATCTGGCCAGTGCATCATTATCCAGATTGTCGAATAGTCCAATCTTTGCGCCTTCAGCGGCAATGCGTCGAAAGATGAAAGTGGCTGTTTCTCCTAACCAGGCCGGCGGGTAAATACCATCAGTCCCCAGTCTGATTGCTTTTTCTCTTTCCAATCTTTCTTCTTTCTCGGCTTTCGTCAGGTGCTGGGCACCCGCCGCTACAGGTTTTGCTCTTGGCATTTTCTCACCGCCTTATTGTTAATTATTGTAAACTACGCCTATTATCAAAAGTTGCTATTAGGAAATCCGCCGAAAATAAACACCCCGGCGCGGTCTCGCTGCTTGTCTCACATACTTTTTAGGGGTGCCCCCCTTGATTGTTATCGTTCATAGCGCCGGTTTCTTACCGCCGCTAATTCCAATAGCATCTGTTGCACTTCTGCTTTCTTGTTAGTCATGTATTGCTTGTGGATCCATGCATGGGTTTCTGCACTTACGCAAATCAGATTTGCCGGATCCAGCGCTAAATCCGGTCGCTCTCGCAATGGATAGATGTGATGTACCAGCTCGCCTTTTATTCCGCGGCCATTAGAAAATTCGATTTCATCCAATCCATACGCGGCGGCCATGACTTCATCCCGCGTGGCACGCCAGCGGATGGAATTGTAAAACATCTTGCTTTCCTTGTTCCGTTTCTTCTGGTCATAGAATTTTTGCCGTGCTGCTTCCTTATTCTTTACCGCCTTACATCCGCACCGCTCACCCATCAGAAGGCGACGGCCGCAGTGCTGGCAGATTTTATAGAATCCCATTCTTTGCCGCTTCAATCCTTTCTGTAGCTATATCAATAAAGTTCTTACTGGCATAATGAGATCAATAGAAAATGGATACATCGCGAATAGCAATGCATCCATTGTTTTTGCTGCTGCATCCCTGGCCGGAGGATGTGTAGCGGTTGCCTACTCCGCTACATTGCGTGAACCAGAAATGCAGCTTTAATGATAACCCGCCCAAAGGTTATCGCTATTGTAAAAGCATAGCGTCGATAACCATGCTTTCACGCTATAAGTATAGCTGATTTTCACCGGACAAACCCGGACAACTTTAGAATAGAAGATACTTTCTCACCCTGCGCCTGCCATTCGTAAATGGCTTTATTATGCAAGCGTCTAATAGATCGTTCACTGTAATGATACTCTTCTGCAATCATCTCCCATGTTTTCCCATTGATATATCGTGCAATGATGACTCCGCGCTGGTTTCCGTCAGGAAGCAGCGGCAATAAGTTTTGTAAGGTTTCAAGCTGCATGGTTAATTGCTTTTCACGTTCCGCCCATTCTTCCGTCAATTTTCTGACTGTGTTTTCTCTCTGAATGACAACATCACTTAAATCACTTTGATGGCTGCCAGTTACCCGCGGCACATCGTACCGGATGGCTTGGATAGTATCTGCTTCTTGTTTGTATCTTTGTATGGCAGCTTTCATTTCACTGGTTTCAATCAGTAAGCATTTCAACTGGTTTAAGAAGTTTTCAATTTCTGTCAGCTCTTTCATGATCTGCCTCCGTTTTTACAAGTGCAAGAAATTTTTCAGCGTCTAAACAAACTAGCCAATGCCGCCCTCGCTTTCGGAAAAAGACGATCGGCACAAGCTCTTCTCCGGTGCTTTCTTGATGGGCGACGCTATCCCTTGCTGCCTGATCTACTGCATTCCAGAGATTCAGCTTCTCTACATACTTGACTTCAATATGATAACCGGGCAATCCGATCACATCCGAAGCATCCCCCGTTTTCCCGCAAAATTGCGCCGTGCGTCTGGCCTCTGCAAACCCAGCCGCCTTTAACATATTTGCTACTTCGCGCTCCCCGCGTTTCCCTTTCGACTTAGCATAACGTCCTAATGCTTTCCGGTTTCTTTCCATATTCTCACCTTTCTGGAAACTAACTGCTTCACTAGCTTCTTTCCACTGGGATCAAGCTCTTTCGACGGACGGAGAGAAATACCCGCGGGGGGCATTTTTTTGCCCCCGCGTATATTTTGCCCGTCTGTGTCCTGCCCGCTAAATCTTCTCCATTCCTTCTGCGCAAGCAGCTATTATATATATATAGCTGCTTGCGCGGTTTATTAGAGAGTTTTCTAATAATTAAAAGTTCATTTTTATCGACTTTATCGCCGTTTTCGCATTTTGACCATAGGTCAATCTGCGCATGGTTAAAAATATAGCTGTTTTCCTCATCTCTGTGTTTCCGATTAGAAAAAATGTTATGTTTTTGAAATAAATAATTGTAACGGTGTTCTAATTTCAAAGAGGGAAAATATAGTTTTGTTTGATATAATATCCAGGCATTTCTTGGATATAGCTTTGGATAGTCCTTGGCGCGCACCCCAGCTTGGATGATACTAATGCTAATGCTATGGCCCGTTTCCCACCCACCATGTCGCATCTGCCACTGGATAGATCCAGAGTGGCGTGCAGCAGGTTTTTCAAGTCCAGGATACGTGCATCCCGCTCTTTTGATTGCTGCGTTCCGCGTGTTTTGCCGCCTTCCTTCTTTTTCGTCGCGGGGCTTCCCTGCAGCTCGGTATCCATCAGAATATTTTCTTCGTCATATTCATGCAGCGGATAATCAAAGAAGAAGTTCATTGGCTGTGGGCTGGCGAATTCGCGAAGAATCATTTCCACACGGATGGCCGTCTTATACGGGGTTTCCTCCGGCGGCTTCCAGTCTAGCAGGGAAAATACAACGATGGCGTCTGGATCCCTGGCAAATACGCCAGAACCGCTCGCGCGATCGATGGCAGAGGTATTGTACTTGGAGCCCTTGCTGAAGTGGTGGGAGAAGATAATGCTGGCGTCCGTTTCCATGGTGATCTTGTCGAAAAGATTACACATCTGGGATATGTCCGCAGCGTTGTTCTCGTCCTGCATTTCCATCATCTTATAGATAGGATCTAGCAGGATGGCGCTAAACTGCTTCCCCTTACAATACCTTATAAGATTTTCCGTGAACGATTTCGGCTCTATCAGATGGCCGCGCAGGTTCCATATTTCCATCATGCCGGGATCCAGCCGAATCCCCCGCTTCAGACAATACGCATGCACGCGCTTCTTAAAAGACGCCGGATCGATTTCAAAGTTGATGAATAGCACCCGGCCGCGGCTGCACTTGTGCATTAGCCAGTAGTCGCCCCGCGCAATGGCTACTGCCAGCTCAAGCATGGCCATAGATTTACCGCTTTTGGATGGGCCCGTGATAATCATCTTATGACCTTGCCGCAACACGCCATGCACCAGCTCCGGCGCTAGATCTTTTGCGGGGTCGAAGGTATCCCAATCATCCGCTATGTCAATAGGCGCGCCCAGCTGCATGGACGCTGCCCATGTGGCAAAGTCCATGCGTGCATCCGCTGGAGGCGTCCATAAGATACGCTGCCAGTTCTGCCCACGCTGCACGCCTGGGAGCCGCATCAATCGGGATGGATTGCGTGTGTTGCGGTCCACCTTTAGCCCCAGCTTCTCGCAATACTCATACAAGATTTCAATCTTCTGCGCATAGTCTCGCAAGCTCGCAGCGTTCAAATCAATGACAGCATGCACAGACTTTTTGCCGCTGTCGATGGCCAGCACAGTGCAGCCGATCTTTTTTATTAGTCGTAGCTGCTGTACCTTATCCATGCTGTCTGATTCAACTAGCGCATAGCGAAATGATGTAATATTCCCGTTGCCTACCCCGCGCCCGTCTGTGGGGTTGATCCGCACCCAGACACCAGCATCCGGATTGTATGATACATCGTGGCCATTCTTATCTGTATCGGCATAGTACATGGAAAATGGGCCGGCCTTTTTCGTAAAGCTGGCGTGAATGCTTTCTTTCCATTCAGAAACGGTGCGTGTGATGCCTTTTCCTTCCGGGATCCATTTTTGGTTCTTGGGCAAGTATGTAGCGCTAATAACGATATTCATCCTATCGGTATCCTGGTATAAATCCAGGAAGGCCATGATCTGCCTTTCCTGCTCGTAAGCAGACAGCGGGGCACTTGGTAAGACGCTCATAGATTGCGAATTTTGGGGCGTATCGAGGTCGTCAATGTTTACACGGCTCCCAACACCTATTCTGGCAATGTCGCGTTGTACGGCCCTGTATCCGTAGTTTTTCGCCATTTTGATGATGGATCCAGCTTTGATTAAATCCCCGGAATAGGTGTCCCGGAATGAGGCCCACTTCTTCTCAAATTCCCGGCTATCAAACTTGCTGGAAGTGCTTGCCCAACTTCTCGCCAATGCTATAGCGTCATCTTCCAAGATTTTGCCTACCAGCGCTTCATGCTTTAAGGCGGCCATTACATCCCGATACACGTTGTAATCATCAGCCGGGATAAAAGAAAGCGCATTTTGCAAATCTTGTAAATTCGTATGGTAATCCATTGCTTCACGTCCTTAGAAAGATAGCCGGGAAATAATTCCCCGGCTCGTAAATGAATTGAATTGAATTGAATTGAATTGAATTGAATTAGAATGGAAGTGCATCCGAGCTCATAGGAACGCCGCCCGGAATCGGATCATCGGGATCCAGTTCCATGAAAAATTCTACCTGGTTATTGGTATTGGTCTTACCGTCTTTACCTGTATAGTCATGCGGCTTTACTTTCGCTCGTCCAAACTTCCCCTTTACATCCGAGGTAATCTGCATGGTTTTAGCATCTTTATCCAGCATCCCAATAGATACGTAGAAATCTCGGAGCTTTCGAAGCTGCATTTTGTCGTTAATCAGATAAAAGTGGATCGTTGCGAAGGCGACTTCTCCCGTCGGCGGTAAAAGCTGAACGCCTACGCGCATTTCTGTACAGTCGGGAAGTTTACCGCCTGGCTTGTGCATGTAGTCCACAAGCTCCGCTTTCGTGATTTTGAAATTATAAATGCCTTCTGGCAATACGGCGCTTACCACATCAATATCCGAAATGTCTACATTCATGCCCGGCTGCAAGAGTGCGTTTTCTGTGGTTGGTGCGTTGACTGCCTCCGGCTGCGCTGCTCCGTACTGGCCAAAGTTGCCAGTAGAATTGAAGTGAGTATTTGAGTTATTTAAAAAGCCGTTATTCATTTTTCTGCTCCATTCTTTTGTGAATAAAATGTGAATATCTTACTCCTGCATTTCTGCAATAGTTTTCAATGCTTCTTCTCGCGTCCATTCGTGCGGATCGTTTTCCAATACCGTGAAATCAACATCATCCGTCAAATCTACATAAAGGGATTCGTATTCACTCTCAGATGCTGTTTCAATATATTCCAGTAACGCAAAATAACCTTTAACCAGCTGCTCCGCGTAATATCCTGCTTTTGTGAGTTTCACCAAATACGGGATAGCCCCATCAGCAAGATCTGCGCAAATATGCAAATCTCCGTTATCATCTGGAGTGATAAGCATTTTTCGCGGGTTCCTCACAAGTACATGGTTCTGCGAAAGGATGATCAGATCCATATTATTCACCCCCTTTCTTCGCATTCGCATTTGCACATGGAACAAGGAAATATGGGGCAATCATGGTCGGTGTCATATCTACCTTGTCTTTCAGTCCGAACCGGTTTTTAGCGTCCGCGTAGGCGGTATGGTTACAAATTAGTACACGTTTAGCCCCCTGCCCTTTATTGGCATTGCCTTCCCGCTTCAAGTAGGTTTCATACGTAGCGAAAAGCAGCATGTCCACTTTTTCTTTCACCAGCGAGCAAAGGCGCTTGCTTAATTTCAATTCATAGTGGCTGTACGGTGCATTATCCGGCGGGTTCACTTCCCGCTGCTGGCTATGCACCAGGAACACCACATTGAACCCGCAACGGAGCAAAGCATCGCAAGCGGAAAGGAACGCCTTGAAGTCATTGGCTTCAAATTCATAGCCGCGGCCCCAGTCGAAATCCCCTAATGTGCCATTAGGCCGCCCATGCATTTTTAAAGTATAGGGAATTAAAAGCAGCTGTTCGGCCGCATCCAGACTGTCAAAGACCAAAGTATGATACCCCTGTCTATGCAATTCATCGGGGGTATTGCAAATATCTTTTACTGCCGCTAAAAGATCCGTCCACGTAGCAATCCCATCGACGCGCGCAATGTCGTAATGCTTGGCACCGCCTTCAAGATCGAAAATCAAAGCGCCCGGAAGCGATGACGCAAGAGTAGTTTTCCCCACGCCTTCGACGCCATAGATGGCTGCGAGAATAGGGGCCGCCACACGGCCTTTTGTAATGTTTAGCATAATTGAATCACCTCTGAATGTCCGAATGTCCGCCGCTCAAATTAAAAGCAATCGGTAAAATCACAAAATTCGGCTTCTCCTTTTCCTTGAAAATAATCGGTTTCCAATTCCCAGCTTCAAAGATGGGCGTGCCTTTTGTTGTAATAGCCAAATTGTTAATCATGCGAACCATGAGAGAAAGAATAAACATAGTATCTTTGACCAGTGGCACTTTCGCATTTTCAGGGATTACATGCAGATACATTTTTACTACAGCGTACTTACTAGGATCTGTAATTTTAGCGCCGGTAATGATCTGATATTTCATACTAAAATGGAGAAAATGCAAATGCAGGGCCATTTCTGCAAGCATCACCGTAAGTAAAGAATAGCTGTACGGTTTCTGCGCCTCCTTCATAGGAATAGTAAATTGCAGTACCGGCGTAAAAGGACTGTCCAATGGTTGTTTCTGGTCAATCACACTTAAACAAATCATCCGAAAGTTATGGCGAAATTCTTTTTCCTTCACGCGCTCTAACTCATCCATTCTTTGTCTCCTTGATAATCAATGTACGGCTGCCAGCGGTTTCTTTCAGCAGCTTCGCATCTCTCAACGCCTGATAAAGCTGGGTATTCTTGCGGAGTGCTGCCATATCCACCACCTCGCGTCCCTTCCGCATTTTATAAGAGACTCTGTAGGCATGGCCGACAGCTGTATCCGATTGATCCAAAAATGCAATAAGCTCATTCCGGTCTGCCTGCAGCAGCTTTTTATACTGCTCAATCTGCAGCTTAATATCATCCATCCGCGCAATCAGCTCTTCCATGCCGCGATCAAGGGACTTGGCGGGAGCTGTGCCTTGATTCAGCGCTGCAAGCAATTTTTCATCATTGGCGCTGTCTGTGACCGGCGGCGGCTCATGGTGAATCAGGCGATTATAAAATGCATCCTCCGCTTTCACCAGCGCTTTAATAGCCTGTGTGTCATACGGGATATGACGGTAAATAAAACGATTGCCACCGATCAGGCAAGCAATATACCAGCTTGCCCCATCCACTACAGGATTGCCGACAGTGTCCCCATACATGACAGACATATAATGCAGACACTGATAATAATAATGGGGCGGGATTTTCCCATCTGCCCAATCTTCAGCTTTGAAAGCGCTGGTGGTTTTACATTCCAGTCCTGCCGGGAAGTCGGTATTTAAGCAAATACGGTCAATGCTCGCTGCACGGTTCGGATCATAGAGGCTCGCCATTATCCCGCGTCTTGCCACCTTAATGCCTGTTTGCCGAGTAAATTCCTGCGCTACTACGTTTTCCAGCACTTTCCCGAAGTGCACGGCATCACTATCCCCTACTTCAGGGGCAGGGATATCGCCGAGCTTCTCATGATAAAGCATAAGCGGAGTTTTCCATGGATTGACTCCCATGATGGTTCCCGCATCTGTCCCCGTAATGTACTTTTTGCGTAGTGTAAGCCACTTCCCCTGATCGCGCTCCATCTCTGCGGCTGTCATCAATAAGCGTGTTGTTTTCATTTTCATATCCCTCCGCTAAAGAAAATACGCTGTTGCATATTTTTCCAGATCTATGCCTGTTTGGTATTCGATCAGGCCGTCTACACGTTTAACGGCAAACTTATAGATTTTGTACAATTCCGCCAGACGCGCCGGAGTCATGGGCTGGCTAAGTACTGGTACGGGATTATGCACGCCCGTCAGAAAGAAATCGATTTGAAAATTATAGCAAGGCTCCTTCTCGCTGCCAGCAACATCGCTGTAAAGGGCAATCGTCACCTTATCTGGCGATGGCGGAAGGCTTCCCCCGCAGATAGCGGAAAACTCACTGACGGATGCATGGATGGTTGTTGTATTGATCCGAACCAAAAATCTTTCGATCAGCTTCAGGATCAATTCGCTGGCCTGCCCTTTATTCCCTAAATCCATTAGCATCTTTGGCATGAGTGCTTGACTAATCATGATGTACCACCTCTTTCCTAGGAAGGGTAAATGTGATAATCTGGCCGGGCTTTAACGTCGTGCAATCGTCAATACCCGCCGACTGCTGGATCTGCCATGCAAGATTTGTCAGATGGTCGTCACTAGTAGCTACACGGCATGCAATGCTATACAGCGTGTCACCTTTTTCGATCTCCACGCGATACGGTACATAAATGGTATGAGTAACCAGTCCCGCATCGATGGCCTTATTCCATGCCCAGTTCCCCATGCACCAGCCGAGATAACATGCTTCAGCCAAAATTACCACGCCCAACAAATACCAAAAGAAATTGTATGTATGAATTTTCCGTACTGGTTTCATCATGCATCACCTCTTTTTGGCCTATTTCTTAAGCAGAAAAGAACAACGGAATACGCACTCGCCTTTCCGCGATACCAGGCAGCAATTTTTCTGCCTGCTTCTGTGCCAAGTTTTTCTGCGTTCACCTTATGCTTTTCTGCAGCTGCTTTCATATCCGTAAGCATTTTGTCGCCGACGGGGTAAATCAGATTTGGGAAGTTACATACGCTGGCCGCCGTTTCGAAGCCGTCAATCTTGCCAGCATAATAAAGGGCTGTAACTACATCGGCTGTCTGGTTACGTTCTTCTTTTGCAGTTGCTGCCAGGCTATTGATGAAATCTACAATCGTCTTGTGTTTCATATTCATTACCTCCATTGTTAAAGTTGCGTTTTCTCAACTTTCGCGGCAAAAAAAATACTCACCAATCTGATTTCTTGGAATACTTAATGCGGTGCTGATCCGGTCAATGTCTTTGCTAGAAAAGTCTACGTGGTTATTAAGTTTCTTTGAAAGCGTCGATCGATTCATGGAAATCGCTTTAGCCATATTATCGGCCGTACCAAATATTTCAACGATTTTCCCATTTAGCTTTTTATAATTATACTTGGTTTTCATAGGAACACCTCCTTTCTTTTGCGTTGCTATTTCGCAACTTCAGATATTATAATAACACCGTTTTTGCTATTTGGCAACTTATTTTTGCGAAATAGCAAAAAAATGTTGTTAAACCGCAAATCTGCATATATAATGAGGTATAGAAAGTTAATTTTCAGAATTACTTACCTTACGGAGGTGCCTTATGTCCAAATTTTGCGAACGCCTAAAAGAATGCATGGAAAGATTAGATATTAAGCCATCCGAATTATCGGCATTGACAGGCATAAACAAATCATCGATTTCCAGATATTTAAAAGGGGACTACGTACCCAAGCAGTTAAAAATAACGGCCCTAGCTGATGCTCTACACGTTGATCCCGGATGGCTATTTACTGGCGTCAAGCAAGAGAAAGCCCCAGATTATTCCAATCTAAAAAACGTTGTTTCACTAGAATCGAAGGTAGTCCCCTTATTGGGAACCATTGCAGCTGGTAAGCCTATTTTGTGTGACGAACATATCGAATTGCTGCTGCCATGCGACGCTGATCTAAATGCGGATTTTGCCCTGCGTGTTCACGGAGATTCAATGATCGATGTAGGCTATTTTGATGGGGATATTGTTTTCATCCATCAGCAGCCGGTCGTGGAGGATGGACAGATAGCAGCCGTTAGAATTGATGATTCTGCTACACTAAAGCGTTTTTATAAAATTCCTGGCGGTTGCATGCTGTTACCAGAAAATGCCAAATATAAAGCCATGACTTTTACTTCCGAGAATTGCGATAATATAGCTATAATCGGCATTCCTGTCGCGAAATATACAAAACATGTCGCCCAATAACTTTAGCGGAGGGGAAATGGATACTTCCAAATATATGCCGGCTTGCTATTGCCGAGTGTCTACTGTCCATCAAATCGATAAAGAAAGCATACCAGCGCAAGTTCATATGCTTACCAATTATTGTATAGGTATGCTGCAATGCAAGAAATCCGATATAGAGTTTTATATAGATGCAGGATATAGCGGGAAAAACACGAAGCGCCCTCAATTTGAAAAAATGATGGATGATGTAGAATCGGGGAAGCGGAATATTGTGTTGGCCTTCAAGATCGATCGCATCAGCCGTAATCTATTGGATTTCGCCCGTTTCCTGGAAGTGCTGAAAAGTCATAACGCCGATTTTGTGAGTTTGTCTGAATCTTTTGATACATCCAGCGTGATGGGACAGGGCATGCTAAAGTTAGTCTGTCTTTTTGGCGAAATGGAAAGAGGGATCACGCGAGAAAGAGTGATGGCCGTGTCAAAAGATATTATCAGCCGTGGGGGACACTTGGGCGCTCCTACCCCACTCGGCTATAACTATGACAAAGGCACAAAAAAATATTCCATCAATGAAAGCGAAGCGAAAACGATCAAGCTCATGTTTAAGATGGTGCAAGACGGCTATTCAACCAATTATATTGCTAACCACTTGAATGATAATCACATCACCAGTAAACGCGGGGGACTATGGACCTCTACCACAGTGAATCATATTTTACATAATCCTGCTTTTAAGGGGTTATACATCTGGAATAGAAAGACATCTGGCCGGCAAAAAGTAAAGGATAAAAAAGAATGGATGTATCAAAAAGATGTATATCCGGTCATTATCCCAGAAAAAGACTGGCAGGCAGTCCAAGATCTTTTGAAAAACAGGAAAACAGGTCGCGCCTTTATGCAGTCTACAGCCCCACACTTCTTTTCTAACTTAATTATCTGTGGGGAATGCGGCCGCCTGCTGCGTTATCGCAGCGACAGGCCGCGCCGTTCCGGGTTTACGCCGACCATTTACACATGCCCCGGGCATACGTTCCATTGGGGATGTCCCAATAGCGCCTACCTATCCGATATTGTTCTAGCGCCATTTGTCTTACGGTACATTTCAAATATGTACAAATTATCCTGGATAACGGATAGCGTACAATCATCGCAGCAGTTAAATAGCATACTGCTGGAGGGAATGCCGAGCAATTGCAGGCTGGCGAATTTACCAACCATTTACGGCCTTTTCACCCGTGCTAATACCGAGCCCGTGCCTGGTGACGTGGCTATCATCAAAGCTGCAGCAAACAATGCAAAAGTGGAAAGGGAAAAGGAATTGGTTAAATACTATAAGGCCCTTGATCGGCTAAAAGACTTGTATCTGTACGGAGATAGCGATTTAAGCAAAGAAAACTATGTAGCTGAACGGAAAAAGATTGAATTAAAGATAGCGTCTATCATGGGGAAAACTCAAAAAGAAGAAAAGCAGGTATCGCCGAAGTTGTCGATTGATGCATCAAAATACGAAACTATTCTTTCTATGCTGCCTGATGCCGCAGATTATATGCAGGTCCTTCAGAAATGCGGGCATAAACTTCTTTCTGATTTTTTCCATGACTGCATAAAAAGTATTGTGACGAATCAGCGGCAAGTGGTAAGGATTACATTTAATAATGGTGTATCCCATAATTTTATCTACGAAAAGTAGCTTTTGCTTAGCTCGCATTTGAGTTTATAGACAGTTAAAAAGAGGTAGCAGCTGAAAAAGCTACTACCTCTTTTGCATGATGGAATGCGATAAAATCGGAAAACATCACATACACACTTTTATAACATATGGTCAGCCGTAGGTCAGGGTGAAGTACTTCTTTTCCATCATAATATATTTCCTTTATA
>OGDF01001788.1_pt1 | contig 30897 bp, 31 predicted proteins | sample 1570141 | NCBI WGS metagenome assembly OGDF01 (sample SAMEA4370581, study PRJEB24528) | human gut metagenome | reverse complement strand
CCAAAGTCTGAAAATGATGTACGATTATAAGCTAAACTTGACAGTAAGAACCCCACGGGCTTGCCCGTGGGAGTAGTCAGAATGAAGATACAGGCGTATTTAAAGAATCAGGTGGTAATGCTGCTCAGGTTTCAAATATCAGAATTGATAAATCAAATCCAGCTGCAGATGGCAGATATCCTGCAATTTGGACAAGTAATTATATAGGATTGGATTATCATCATATGGGATATGCAGTAGATGATTCTGTTGGTCATCCACTTAGATCTTAATACATGAAGTAGAGAAGGTAGTGAAAGCTACCTTTTTGTTTTGATAGATGAAGATAATAGGATTGCATATGATTATAAGAATTTTCCTTAATCTGTAACACTGATGATGGAATACTGCTTCTTAGTAAAAATGTTTCAAAAAAGTAACATTTGACAATGAAAAGATATTGTAAAAAGAATGTGATATGTTAAAATACCTGTTGTCTGTTGAAAGAGGAACAGAACATCTAAATGGAAGGGGGAAAATAAATATGAAGAAATGGTTAACACCTAGCGCTATCCAGGAAGACTTTTTAGCTAATAGTGTCGTAAGTGCATGTTATGAAGTTGCATGTAATACAGAAGCTGCAAATGATTGGGAAAAGAAGAAATATGGTTTTTTTGGCTCTGGCTTTCATATACATGATAAGGATCATTGTGGACAGTCAAAAAATCAGGTACTAGTGACAGATAAAAACAATAATGTTATTAGTATGAAAGAAGTAGGAACTAATGCATTGAATGGACATGCTACTTTACCATGTACTATTTATACAGACGATACTTATCAGGTTAAAGAATCAGTTCAGAATCTTACTAAATATGTTGGTGAAACTGTTTATTGGATGACTACTAATAAATGGGGTACAGAATTCCATCATCAGGGAACTTTCACTATTATTTCATCAGATCATCCACTTAGATCTTAAACTATAAAACATTGAAAAAGCTTATGAAATATATTAATATTTCAGTAAGCTTTTTTATTTTGGAATGAAGGGGAGAATTATATGGAACCAATGGAAGATGCCAATACCGTCGAAAGAATGCTTATTCATAAGGCTGCAAGTGTGAAATCACCTGCCAACGGTAGTATAGAACTATTACCTCTATGTAATATGAACTGTGATATGTGTTATGTTCATTTAACTCATAAACAGTTAGAAGAAGCAGGAGGAAGAATTCATACAGGCAAAGAATGGTTGGAAATAGGGAAACAGATGGTAGAGAATGGAACACTATTCTTATTACTTACTGGTGGAGAACCATTACTACATCCTGATTTTAAAGAAATCTATTTAGGTCTTAAAAAGATGGGTATCGTTATCACAATTAATACGAATGCAACATTAATAGATGAATCATGGGTAGAATTCTTTAAACAGCATATGCCTAGACGTATTAATATTACTTTATATGGCTCTAGTAATGAGACATATGAAAGATTATGCCATTATAAGAATGGTTATGATAAGGTTATGAATTCTATTAAGATGTTACAGGAGGCAGATATTCCTGTAAGAGTCGGTTTCTCTCTTGCGAAGAATAACCAGAAGGACGCAGGAGATGTATTAAAGATGGTCACTGATATGGATATTCCAATCTCATTTGATACATATATGCTTCCTGCAACACGTGAAAGAAAGTTACCTTATAATCAACAGGCAAGACTTGCACCAGAAGATGCAGCTCTTACTTTCGCTCATAATCTAGATAAGATTGATTCTATTGATCATGTAGAAGAGTATGTGAATAAACAGCTTAAGTTAGTAGAAGATAGAGTGATTGGTGAAGAACAGGAAGGACAAATGGAATGCCTGGCTGGAAGATGCTCTTATACAGTGAACTGGCAGGGTGAAATGCATCCATGTGTTATTTTAACTGCACCTACCGCAAATGTCTTTGAGGTGGGCTTTAAAAAGGCCTGGGAGACTGTTTCTGATGGGTGTTCAAAGATCAGGTTATATTCTGGATGTTCTGTATGTAAATTAAAGCCTATTTGTCGTACATGTGCTGCAAGCCATTTATTAGAATCTGGCAGCTATATGGGTAAACCAGAATACATGTGTACCTATACAGAAACACTCTATGAAGAATATAAGAGAATGAAGAAGGATTTCGAGAAGTAAGAATGACTCTTACTTCTTTTTGCCCTTATACATAAGTTCTCTACAAATATATAAAATATTATGGTAGAATGGCAATAACTATCGGAGAGGAGTAATTATGGAACGTATATATACGATTGGCACTTTCACATTTAAGTTGATCTATGATGAGAAGTTGATAAAGATTCCTCCTAACTTTCAGATATTTGAAAGTCAGGAAGAACCTGAATATACATATGAGTTTATAGTTAGTGAGACACTACCACAAATAGAAGGGAGAGTAGTCTCTCAAAGGGATGAGTTATTAATCCTTGATTGTGATGGGTTAGAAACAAGATATCTAGGTATTAAGGGGAGTGATTGGTATTATGGAGTGTATCAAGAATTAACACCTCATAGTGCAAGATCTATTATTCTAAAAGATACTTTAGGAGAATTGTATGTAGATCCCTTCTTCTGTTCTTTCTTCTCTTTAGAGAAGAAGTTATTAGAGAAGGATGCATTAGTGCTTCATTGCAGTTATATGCAGTATAAGGATTATGCGATTCTATTCTCAGCACCTAGTGGTACTGGTAAGACAACACAGGCGACATTATGGGAAGAATATAAAGGATCCCACGTAGTGAATGGTGATAAGGGGTTACTTATGAAGGATGATGGTGTATGGACAGCCCATGGATGGCCTGTATGTGGGTCTAGTGGTGTATGTCATAATAAGAATGTCCCTATTAAGTGTGTTGTGATGTTATCTCAGGAAAAAGAAAATAAGATAGAGAGATTAAGTCCTATAGCTGCTTTTAAGGAAGCCTATAGTCAGCTCACAGTGAATAGATGGGATAAGAGAAGTGTACTTAAGTCTATGGATTTATTACAGGATTTAATAGACAATGTGCCTTTCTATCATCTGGGATGTACTATTTCTAAGGAAGCTGTAGAAACTCTAGAGAAGGTCTTACAATGAAGAAGAAGGTTATAAGCTGTATTGTGATGTTATGTATGTGTATTGTATTAGGAAGTGGTTATTTAGTGTATGAGTCTTATTACACGATTGATGTGACACAATACACAATGAAATCAGATAAGATTCATAGCCCTGTTAATATTGTCATGATAGCGGATGTTCATGATAATCATACAAAGATTAAGAAACAGGTTATAAATAAGATTAAGAAGTTAAAGCCTGATTTGATTATGTGTGTAGGGGATATTATTGATAATGAATCTAAGAGTGATCAAAGTACACTTGATTTCTTACATTCATTAGTGGGTATAGCACCTGTCTATATGAGTTATGGAAACCATGAGTTGGAGTATTATAGTCATCATGCTTTCCAGATAGAGAATATTAAAAGTACGGGTGTACACTTCTTAGATGAAAGTTATGAAGACATAACAGTGAAAGGTAATAGTATAAGAGTAGGTGGTCTATATGATTATGCCTTCAGTAATGAAGATGGGGGTATAAGTAAAAAGTCCATGCATAATAATCATGTCTATCGTTACTTAAGTACATTTAATAAGACAGACAGTTATCGTATTATGTTATGTCATAGACCAGATACCTTTATTTATGCAGATGCCTATATGTGGAATGTAGGACTTATATTAAGTGGTCATGTCCATGGAGGACAGATTATTCTTCCTAATGGCAAGGGGTTGTATGCACCTGAGCAGGGATGGTTTCCTAAATATGATTATGGTTTATATAGGTTAGGTATTAATAATATGATTATTACAAGAGGGGTGAGTAGTTCTGGAGAAGCAATGCCTAGGATGAATAATCCAGCAGAAATCGTTCAGATCACATTAAGATGAAGATAGTAGATATAAATGAATATATGCCTGTATTAATAGATTTAATAAATCAGGGCAAAGATGTACGTTTTACTGTCACAGGTAGCTCTATGAATCCTTTCTTGATTCATATGCGTGATAGTGTCATTATATCTAAGCCTGTTGAACCTTTCAAGAAGGGAGATATCGTTTTCTTCCAAAGAGAGAATGGGCAGTATGTGATGCATAGAATACATCATATAAAGAAGGGCATGTTATATATTATTGGTGATAATCAGAAAGATATGGAAGGTCCTGTGGACCCTAAACAAGTGTTTGGAATCATACATACAGTATATAGAAAAGATAAAAAGATTACTGAAGGAGACTTCTGGTGGGTATTTTTTGAGAAAATCTGGCTACATTTGATACCTTTCAGGCATCTGATTATGAGATTATACAAGTAAAAATAAGAATTTAGTGTAATTTTTACTCTATTCGTGCATTAAGTGTTGTCAAAACTCCCAAAATGTGTGAAAAGATGTTATACTATTTACTAAATGTAAAAAGGGGTGAACTTATGATTGATATACATAGTCATATTCTTCCTCTCGTAGACGATGGTTCTAAGAGTGTAGACATGAGTCTAGAGATGTTAGATCAGGCTTATAGAGATGGTACAGAAGAAATCATCTTAACGCCACATCTTGCCTATGCATATGGTTTTGATAATCCTAGAGAAAAGGTTGAAAATCTTTTTGAAGAGTTTAGAAATATAGTATGGGATGTAGGTATTCCTATTAAACTACATCTAGGATGTGAGTTCTTATATAGTTCTAAGGAATCTTTTGAAAAACATTTCAAGGATATTACAACTCTTGCAGATACAAAATACTTATTAGTAGAATTCTATTTTGATGTCAATGAGGATGTTATTCTTGAAGCAGTAGAGAGTGTGCTTGAAAAGGGATGTATACCTATTATTGCACATCCGGAACGTTTTGAAGCATTCCAGACAAATACAGAACTTGCACCACGCATTATAGAGATGGGTGGCTATCTACAGATGAATAAAGGGTCAATACTTGGAGACTATGGTTCTATAGTCAAAGATACAGTATATGACTTGTTGGATAGAAGATTGATACATTTAGTAGGAAGTGATGCACATAACTTACGTAACAGATATCCTGCCATGTATGAATCATTTGAGAAGGTAAAGACTTATTTTGGTAGTTCTTATGCGAAGAGAATCTTCAATGAGAATCCAGAGAAATTTTTAAACGGGGGAAAGGTATGAACAATAAGGTCAGAAACGGAATCATATTCCTAGTGATTGCGGCTTTATATTTTGGTTTCATTTATTATGATAACCATAAGCCTCAAACAGGGGAATCACCTGTCATTAAAGTACCTACAGGTACTTTAAAGATTAAGGCAAATGCTGATGAGAAGAAGACAACTAAAGCACTATTAAAGGGCATTAAGGCCACTGATAAGGAAGATGGGGATATTACCAAGAAAGTGTTTGTACAGAATATGAGTTCTTTTGGAGAAGGTAATACAAGAATCGTTACTTTAGGTGTCTTTGATAAGGATGATAACTATACAACAGTAACGAGACAGATTCAGTACAAAGACTATATTGCACCACAGATCAACTTAAATAGTGCACTCGTGTATTCATGGATTAGTTCTAAAGCACAGTTTGGTGATTATGTGAGTGCTTATAGCTGCGTAGATGGTGATATTAGTTCTCGTGTAAAAGTATTAAGAGAATATACAGAGAATGATGATCATTATGTTGCGTTTGCGGTAAGTGATAGTACAGGAACTGAAACGAAGCTTACATTAAAGGCGTACCAGACGAATAAGGAACAGACAGTGACAATTAATCTGGATACTTATTTAATGAGAGTTAAGGTAGGTACAAAGGTGAATGCAAAGAGTCATATCCAGTCTATTATGATGGATAAGATGGATTATTCTAGCTTAAAGAATCAGGTCACTATTAATACGGACTATGATCCTAATACACCTGGTATGTATGAATTTATTTATAGAGTGAAGACAGCCAATGACGACTATGGTTTAACTAAACTTGTTGTCATTGTGGAACAGTAAGGGGGATATATATGGAAAACAATAAACAGAATGAAGATCTCCTTACCGTTATAAGTTGTATTATTGATGATGTATTTCATAGATGGGTACTTATTCTTGCAGTGATGTTTATCTGTGGGAGTATGTTTGATGTTGTAAAGACTGTCAACTATGTACCTCAATATGGTTCTAATATGACTGCTACTTTAGGTAGTGGGGGAGATACATTTAAGAACCTAGATAAGATTCAGAGTTATATAAGTACTTTGAACTACTTAATGAATAGTAAAAATGCGCGTGCTTATGTAAAGAAGAAGATGGATATCTCCTCTACTACATATACAGCAACTATTAGTACACAGCAGGCAAATATTATTAACTTTAATGTGACTGCAGATACGAAGAAGGAAGCTTATTATGCGATTGGGTATTTAACTGAATGGTATGCAGGAAGTACAGAACGTTATAATTTCCCATATGCAATCAATATATTAGATGAAAGCAGCTTCTCTACTGCACCAGTCAACTACAACAGTCATAAGGGTAACTTTATGAAGGGTGCATTAGCAAGTGGTGCGGTATTAGTATTTATTCTTGCTTTATATTACTTCTTTAGAGATACAGTGAAGAGTGATAAGGAAGCTAAACAGAAGTTAAATGCAAGACTATATGCAAGAATTCCTTTTGAAAAAAAGAAGAAAAGAAATCCTTTCAAGAAGAACAGAAAAGCTATTCTTATTACTTCACTTAAGACAAGTTTCTTCTATAGAGAATCTATTAATAAGTTAAGAAGTAAAGTAGAAGCATCAAGTCAGAAACATGGTTATACTTCTTTCATGATTACGAGTGCTCATGAAAATGAAGGTAAATCAAGTGTAGGTGCTAACTTAGCCTTAGCACTTGCAAAGAATGGTCATAAGACTATTTTAGTTGATATGGACTTTAGAAAACCTTCATTAAATAAGATTTTTGAATTAAAGACAAATACAAGCTTAAATAATGCGATTGAAGGAAAAGCCCATTGGAAGTCTCAGGTTGTTACTTTAGATCATCCAGGTTTAGACTTATTACCTTGTCAGCAGGACTTAAAGAATTCTGAAAAATTGACGGGAAGCAATCGTTTAAAAGCTATCGTAGAAGAACTAGAAGAAGAATATGATTATGTCATTGTCGATGTCAGCCCTGCTTACTTATTAAATGAACCAATGACTATCAATGAAATGATGGATGCAACATTATTTATTGTAAGACAGGATTATGCTGAAAAAGACATGATCAATGAAACTATTTCACGTTTAACTTATGTTAAGAATAACGTAGTAGGTATTGTATTCAACAGTAGAGTTTATGAACCAGGTACAATGCGTGGTACTTATGGTTATAGATATGGATATAACAGATATAGAACTAAGGGGGGAGAATAATGGATCAAACAAGTTCAGATGTACAGAAAATAGATTTAATGAAGTATTTTGACCGTTTCTTCCGTGCTTTCCGCCGTTTATGGAAATATGTTGTATTATTCCTATTGATTGGAATACTTGCATTTGAAATGAAAGAAGTACTTTTCTTTAATACAACTTATACAAGTGAAGCCGTATTTGTCCCTTCTACGAGCCAGGAGGATGTCTATTACTATGCAGACTCTAAGAATGGAGAATCTACAAACTCATTGATTCCTACATTCAATTCATTACTGACTAGTAATGAGATGCAGAATGTTATTAAGGATGTATTACATGTGCAGTCAGTACCTGCCACTATTACTACAACTCAGACTGAAGGAACAAACCTCGTTACTTTAAAAGTGACTGCAAGTAATCCTAAGGATGCTTATAATGTAGCTACTTGTGTTGTCAATAACTATGATAATGTTACAGCGAATGTAATGGACGATGTAACAATCACATTATTAGATAATCCTAATATGCCTAAGAGTCCTGATGCAAATCCAGACTATATCAAGGCAGCTATGAATGGTGGTATGTTAGGACTTGCAGCAAGTATTCTATTCTTAATTATTGCCTCTATCTTTAGAAATACTATTCTAGATAAGAATGATATTAGAAATATCCTTGGTATGGATTATATTGCGAAGATTCCTTTTGTAGAAGGCTATGATAGACGTAAAAAGACTGGTGCAAGTCTATTACTTAATTCTCCAGGTATGAAATCTGGATTCAGACATGCTTTCCATAACATTAGAATTAAGATGGAACAGGCTCATAAAGCTAAAGATCAGTCAGTCTTTATGTTTACGAGTACTGTGCCTAATGAAGGTAAAACATTAGTGTCTGTTAATAGTGCTATTTCATTAGGACAGAAGGGTTATAAAGTATGTCTTGTAGACTTAGACTTAAGAAACCCTTCAGTAGAAAAGACTATGAAGTATGCGAATATTAAACGTACTTCATTAGATTTCTTAAATGATTCACTTATTTCATTAGAAGATTGTATTGTTCATATGGATGATATTGATGTCATATTTGGTAGTGATATTTCAATGGATGGTGCAACAGAATTATCAAGACCTAGACTTTCTATCTTAATTGAAGAACTTAGAAAGCATTATGATTATATTATTCTAGATGTACCACCTCTATTCATGATGCAGGATGCTTTATTAGTTGCAAAACAGGCTGATAGTGCTATTGTAGTAGTGAAACAGGATCATGCGACTGCAGCTGATATCTTAGATTCTGTAGATGAATTACATGATACTTTACCAAATGTTCTAGGTGCTGTATTGAATGGTTATAAGAACACATTCTTTACAACTGAATCATCGAGTGGTTATGGCTATGGCTATGGATACGGCTATGGCTATGGATATGGTTATGGGAAGAGGTAAGATATGTATAAAAATGGGGTTAAAAGAATACTCGATTTCTTTATGAGTCTATGTGGCATTATTGTCTTATCTCCTTTACTTATTATCTTAAGTATCTGGATTAAAGTAGACTCTAAAGGACCTGTTCTTTTTAAACAGAAGAGAATCGGGAAGGATAAAACTTATTTCTCTATCTATAAATTTAGAACAATGTATGTAGATACACCACATGATATGCCTACACATTTATTAGATGATCCTGATGCCTTTATTACAAAGGCAGGACATTTCTTAAGAAAAACATCCCTAGATGAATTACCACAGTTATTCAATATTCTTCTAGGACAGATGGCTGTCATCGGTCCTCGTCCTGCCTTATGGAATCAGGATGATCTCATTGCCTTACGTGATGAATATCATGCCAACGATGTAAGACCTGGCTTAACTGGCTGGGCACAGATTCATGGACGTGACGAATTAGAAATTACAACAAAAGCAAAACTAGATGGCTACTATGTAGACCATCTAGGATTCTTATTAGATGTTAAGTGCTTCTTTGGCACTATCACATCTGTGCTAAAACATGAAGGAGTGGTTGAAGGTGGCACAGGATCTCTTAACAAAGACTAAAATACTGATTATCACAAATCATTCCTATATGCTGTATCAGTTCCGTAAGGAACTGATACAAGCATTAATGAAGGAACATGAAGTTGTTCTCTCAATGCCTTTTGTAGGTCATGAAGAAGACTTTAAAGCCATGGGTATCAAATGTATTGATACACCTATAGATAGAAGAGGAATGAATCCTAAAACTGATTTAAAGCTTCTTCATACATATAAGAGACTCATGAAAGAAGAATTACCTGATTTAGTGATTACTTACTCTATTAAGCCTAATATTTATGCAGGATTAGTATGTAGAAGTATGGGTATTCCTTATTGTGCCAATGTACAAGGCTTAGGTACTGCATTCCAGTCTAAGAAGATTGCGATGTTTGTCACTATTCTTTATAAGATGGCATTAAAGAAAGCAAGAACAGTATTCTTTGAAAATGATACAAATGCACAGGAATTCATTAATAGAAATATATTAAAACGTGATCACATTACTGTATTACATGGTGCAGGTATTAACTTAGATAAGTTCAGCTATGTACCATATCCTTCTAATGATACTTTTCATTTCCTATTTTTAGGTAGAATCATGAAGGAAAAAGGTATAGATGAATTATTCAGCAGTATTAGAAGACTTAAAGAAGATAACGAATCTTTTATATTAGATTTAGTAGGATTCTTTGAGGATGAATATAAAGATCAGGTAGAAGAATTAGAAGAACTAGGAATTGTGAAATTCCATGGGTTCCAGTCTGATCCTAAACCATTCTATTCTTCTAGTGATGCAATTGTATTACCTTCTTATCATGAAGGTATGAGTAATGTCTTATTAGAAGGTGCTTCTACTGGTAGACCTTTAATTACAAGTCATATTCCAGGTTGTCAGGAAGCAGTGGAAGATAAGGTGACAGGATACTTAACAGAAGTTAAGAATTCGGATGATTTATATGAAAAGATGAAAGATATGTTACATCTCACTTCTAGTCAAAGAGAAGAAATGGGAAAACAGGGTAGAAGTAAGATGGAGCGTGAGTTTGATAAGAAACAAGTAGTAAAAGAAACAATAGATGCATTAAAGCTTTAAGAAGGGGGAAAATGAATGGTACTAAGAAACTATTGGATGTTACTTATATGGCCTTTAACAGTAGGTTTATTCTTAAATGTAGTAATACCTAAAACATTAGTAACAGTAGAAGGTAAGAGTGAATATAGATGGGGTAAGTTTAGTGCCTTTCTTTTAGTAGTACCCTATATTGTATGGGCAGGATATAGAAGTTGGTTTGGTGATACAGAGACATATAGGATGTCTTTTTACAAAGCAGCGAGTTCTTTATCAGCATTACCAGCTTATGCAGCATCACAAACAAAAGATACTGGCTATTATGTTATGAGCTCTCTTTTTAAAATTTTTATAAGTAGTTCAAGCGTCGTATTCTTTCTAGCAATTGCAGCTTTTCAAATGTTTTGTATTATGAAAACATATAGAAAATATTCATCTGACTATTGGATGAGTATTTTCTTATTTATTGTATCTACTGATTATTTATCTTATGTGCAAAATGGTATGCGACAGTTTATAGCGGTATGCGGAATCTTTGCATGTCTTGGATGGATTATCAAAAAAGAATATTTTAAAACAATTATAGTTATTTTATTACTCTCTACTATTCATCAAACTTGTTTGATTATGATACCAATTATATTCATTATCCAAGGTAAAGCATTTAACAAGAAAACAATGTTTTTGATATTTTTAACTTTAATAATATTGGTTGGGGTGAATGAATTTACTTCATTCTTAGAAGATGCATTAAAAGAAACGCAGTATAATGACATTATGACTAATGAGATTATGCAGAATAAAACAGGAACTAACATCTTAAGAGTTGTTGTGTATTCAGTACCTTTATTATTATCAGTTGTAGGAAAGAGATATATTGATGAGGCAAATGATCCATTGATTAACTTATGTGTCAATTGCTCAGTTATTACAACTGCATTGTACGCAATATCTGCAGTAACATCAGGTATTTATTTTGGTCGTTTACCTATTTACACATCTTTAACAGGATATATCTTATTACCATGGCTAATCAATCATATGTTTGAAAAGAAATCAGCTATTTTAATAAAGGTAATGATGTATGGATTTTATTTTGTATTTTTCTATTATCAGATGCATATTGCGTGGGGGTATTTATAATGAAATATCCTATAAGAGTATTACAGGTTGTGACGTATATGGGACGTGGTGGTTTAGAAACAATGCTGATGAACTATTATCGTCATATAGAACATTCTAAGGTTCAGTTTGACTTTTTAACACATAGAGAATTTGAAGCGGACTATGATAAAGAAATATTATCACTAGGTGGTCAAATTTATCATCTTTCTAAACTAAATCCTATTAGTTTATCATATAAAAAAGAGTTAGATGAATTTTTCAACAGTCATCAAGAATATAAAGTTGTTCATTCGCATCTTGACTGTATGTCAGGTACTCCTTTAAAGGAGGCAAAGAAATGTCATGTACCTTATAGAATAGCACACGCACATTCTAGTAATCAGACTAAAGATATGAAGTACCCTTTAAAACTGATTTTTAAAAGAAGTATTACGAAAAATGCGAACTATTTATTTGCATGTGGAGAACAAGCGGGTAAATGGATGTTTAATACAGATAACTTTAAGGTATTAAATAACGCAATTGATGCAAAAGCATATTCTTTTAACTCTATATCTAGGGATAGTATTAGAGAAGAATTTCATATTCCAAATGATTCTTTTGTAGTAGGACATGTTGGGAGATTTATGAATCCAAAAAATCACACTTTTATTATAGATATTTTCAATCAATTCCATAAAGATCATCCTAATAGTTATCTTATGTTAGTGGGTGAAGGGGAATTAAAAGCTTCTATTAAAGATAAAGTAAGAACTTTAGGACTAGAAGACTATGTAATATTTACTGGTCTAAGAAGTGATGTAAATGAGTTATTACAGGCGATGGATATATTCTTATTTCCTTCATTATATGAAGGTTTACCAGTTTCTATTATAGAAGCACAGGCTGCAGGTTTACCTTGTCTTATTTCTGATAAGGTCCCTATTGAATGTAAGAAAACAGACTTGGTATATCAGTTAAGCTTAGAAGACTCAGTTAATACATGGGCAGATAAAATATATGAATTGAGTTATATTACACGTAGAGATACTTATGAAGAAATAAAACAATCTGGTTTTGATATAGTAGAAAATGCGAAATGGTTGGAAAACTTTTATATTGAGTTGTATAAGAAAGCATTAGGGGAGGAATAGAATATATGCCACTAATAACAGTATTTACTCCTGCTTATAATAGAGCACATACTATTGGGAGAACATATGAGTCTTTATTAAAACAGAGTAATAAAGATTTTATATGGCTCATAGTAGATGATGGTTCTAGTGATAATACACAGGAATTAGTTAAAGATTGGATGTCTAAAGATAATGGTTTTGAGATTCGATATATTCATAAAGAGAATGGTGGTATGCATACTGCACATAATGTGGCTTATGAACATATCGATACATTACTTAATGTATGTATAGATTCTGATGATTGTTTAGCAGAAGATGGTATTAATAAAATTCTTAATAAGTGGGAAGAAGTTAAAGATTTAGGTTATGCAGGTATTATTGGTTTAGATGCAGATCTAGATGGTAATATTATTGGGAAAGGTTTTCCAGAAGGTTTAAAAGAAACTACTTTATCAGGTTATTATGCTAATGGTGGTGCTGGTGATAAGAAATTAGTATATAGAACTGATGTTATTAATAAGTATCCGCCTTATCCTGTTTTTGAAGGAGAAAAGTATGTTCCAACAGCCTATAAATACAGATTAATAGATCAGGACTATAAGCTTGCAGTATTAGATGATGTATTATGTAATGTAGAGTATCAGGCTGATGGTTCTACTGCGACTATGTGGAAACAGTATGTAAAAAATCCTAAAGGATTTGTATTTTGGAGAAAGGTATGTATGACATATCCTGAATCTAGAAAGAGATTAGTAATTGATACAATACATTATTGTGCTGAGTGTCAATTGGCTGGTGAAAAACATTATGTTAGAAAGTCTCCAAGAAAATTGTTGACTTTATTATGTGTAGTACCTGGAACTTTTTTGAATTTTATGTGCAGAAAGAAGGATCGATAAATGAATAAACAATTCTCTGATGATTACTATAGAATGACAGGTACGTTTTATAAAAAAGGAATTAAAACATTTATATCAATGTTGCTTAGACATAATTTGAAATATATGTACTTATGGAGAAAAAAGAATAAAAATATTGTCACTAAATTTAGGATATATCGCTTATGTAGAAAATATGGTATTGAAATATCTTCTGACGCTGAGATAGGTAATGGATTATACATGGGACACCCTTATAATATTACCATTGCGTCTGGTGTGCAAATGGGGAAGAATTGTAATATTCATAAAGGTGTTACGATTGGTAGGATAAATGTAGGTAAAAAAGAAGGTGTTCCTATGATTGGGGAATCAGTATTTTTTGGTATAAATTCTACTGTTGTAGGAAATATACATATTGGAAATGATGTTTTGATAGCACCTAATAGTTTTGTGAATTTTGATGTACCTGATCATTCTATTGTAATTGGAAATCCAGGTGTGATTCATCATAAAGAAAATGCAACAGGTAGTTATATTAACTATCGTATTTTAATGTAATGATGTAAATTTAATAGAGAGGATAGTAAAATCATATGAAAAAAATTTTATTTCTAATTCATGATTTAGGTCAAGGTGGGGCTGAAAAAGTTTTAGTTAATCTTGTAAATAATTTAGATAAGAAAAAATTTGACTTAACAGTTATGAGTATATTTGATATTGGAGAAAATAAACAATTCTTAGACTCTTCAATACATTATAAATACTGTTTTAAACATATGGTTAGAGGTAACTCTCATTTGATGAAATTACTATCTCCTAAACAATTGCATAAATGGTTGATTACAGATAAATATGATATTGAAGTAGCGTATTTGGAGGGACCATGTGCAAGAATTATAAGTGGATGTCCTGATTTCAATACTAAACTAGTTTCATGGATTCATATACAACAGAAAGATGCAATGCAAGCTGCTGCTTCTTTTAGAAATATTAAGGAAGCAACTGATTGCTATAATAGATTTAATAAAATCATCTGTGTATCAAACGAAGTAAAAGAAACATTTACACAAGCATTAAATATAACTACTGAAACTGATGTTTTATATAACACTAATAATACTAATGAGATTTATAGAAAAAGCAAAGAAGAAGTATCTGGTATACATATTGATTGTGACTGTATTAATATTATTGGGATTGGTAAATTATTAACGAACAAAGGTTTTGATAGAGTAGTAAATATCATTAGTAGATTAGTTATGGATGGATTAGATGTTCATTTATATATATTAGGTAGTGGACCAGAAGAAAACAATTTAAAGGAACAAATAACTCAATTGAACTTGGAAACAAATGTTACTCTTTTGGGATATCAACTAAACCCATATAAGTATTTAAATAAAATGGATTTATTTGTTTGTGCTAGTTATGCGGAAGGTTTCTCTACAGCGGCGACTGAAGCTTTAATATTAGGAATACCTGTATGTACTGTAAAAGTATCAGGTATGAAAGAAATGTTAGGTAATGATGAATATGGAATTATTACTGAAAATAATGATGATGCTTTATATGAAGGTTTATACAAGTTAGTTTCTAATCCTGAATTATTAGAACATTATAGAGTTAAAGCTAGCGAAAGAGGTAAAGATTTTAAAACAGAGGAAACAGTATTGAAGGTTGAAGAAATGCTTATCAATTTATAGATTTGAGAGGTGTGTCTATATGAAAATTATGAATATTCCATTAATTCCACTTTATAGAATATATAAACAAATGCCTAACAATACTACTATTAACGATGATATTAAAAGATTTGGATGTATTGATTTTTTTCAAGCAATGAGAAATCAATGTTTTCGAAGCTTATTCTATTATAGATGTAAATTAAATAACAGTTTTCTGTTAAAAATATACAAATTACTCTATCCTAGAAAAGAAACACTTCAGATTGATTGTATTGATCAAATAGGTGGAGGAATGGTAATTTATCATGGAGATTCATCTATAGTTTATCCTAAATCTATAGGAGAAAATTTTACTGTTTATCAACAAGTGACTATAGGAAGAGGTAAAAAAATTGATAACAATGATCTTCCTATAATTGGAAATAATGTTACTGTTTATGCAGGTGCAATTATAGTTGGTGGAATTCATATTGGTGATAATGTTACGATTGGAGCTGGCGCGGTAGTTGTAAAAGATGTTCCTGATAATACAACTGTTGTTGGTGCACCGGTTAGATTGATTCCAAAAGGGGGAAAAGACTGAAAATGAATAACAATTTAATATCAGTTATAGTACCTGTTTATAATTTGGAAAACTATATTGAGAGATGTTTAGCAAGTATACAAAGTCAAACATATTCTAACATTGAAATTATTGTAGTTGATGATGGATCAATTGATAGTAGTTGGAATATTATTAACAGAATAGCAAAAGAAGATAATCGAATTATACCAATTCATAAAGAAAATGGTGGTGTAAGTTCTGCTAGAATGTTGGGTTTAGCTAATGCTAATGGAGAATGGATTGGATTTGTAGATGGTGATGACGAGATTGAAGAAGATATGTATGAAGTGTTAATAAATAATGCTTTTGAATATGATGCAGATATCTCTCATTGTGGCTACAAGATGATTTTTAATGATGGTAGAATTACTTCATTTTATGATACGAAAGTTAAAAAGATTCAAGATAACACTACAGGGATCATTGATCTTCTTGAAGGTGATTTAATAGAACCAGGTCTTTGTAATAAACTATATAAGAAATCTTTATTTGAAGATATTGAATTAGATACGAATATTAAAATAAATGAAGATTTATTACTCAATTATTATTTATTTAAAAATTCTCAATTATCTATTTTTGAAGACTTAACTAAATATCATTATCTTATTAGAGATAATTCTGCATCAAGGAGCAAGTTTAACGATTATAAGATTTATGATCCAATCAGAGTTAAAGAAATTATTTTAAATGATAGTAATTCTGAGATAAGGGAAATTGCTTGTAAAGTTTACCTGAGAACTATTATTTATGTTATTGATGGTTTAATATTAGAAAACTCCCATGAACATGATTTGCAAAGCAGAGAACTCATTGATTTACTAAAGAAACGTAGCAAATCTATTAAATATTTAAATAAGAAGTTAAAATTATCTGCTTATATGATTCTTTATTTAAATCCATTATATAAATTACTGTATAGATTTTATGATCATATAAAAGGTAGTAACTATAATTAGTGTTTAATTTTTTAGAAAGGGTAATGTGTTTTTTTTATATCAATTTAAAAACATTTAATATATATTATGAAAAAAGTTATTTATATGCATAGCGGTAGTGGAAATCATGGATGCGAGGCTTTATTGAGAACTACTTCTAAATTATTAGGTGGTCCAAAGGATACAACACTATGGTCACATGCTAAAAATGAAGATATTTTTTATGGTGCAGACGAGTATGTTGGTCAAATAGTAGAATCGGAAGAAATAAAGAAATATTCTTTATCTTATTTTAAAGCATTGGTTAAAAGAAAAATATTTAAGCAAAATGATGCAAATATGAATGTATTTTTGGAAAATACATTTAAGGATAGTGTAGCAGTTTCTATTGGTGGAGATATTTATTGTTATCCTTGGTCTGCTCAGCAATCGGTAGATTTAAATAAAAAAATAAGAAAGTATTGTAAGAAAAATATCCTCTGGGGATGCTCTATCGATAAAGAAGCTTTAACTGAAGAAGTTAAGCAGGATCTAGCTGGATATGATTTAATAACTGCCAGAGAGCAAGTGACTTATGAATTATTGAAAGATATTAATCCAAATACAGTTCAAGTTGCTGATTCTGCATTTTTATTAGAAACTGAAACAACAGATCTTCCTGCGTGTTTTTCGAACAGTGATGTTATTGGAATAAATGTGAGTCCATTAATTATGAAATATGTTGATGATGATAACTTGGTATTAAAAAATTATGAACGTTTAATTGAATTTATATTAGATACAACATCAATGAATGTATGCCTAATTCCTCATGTTGTTTGGGAAAACAATGATGACAGAAAGTCTTGTGAATATTTATATGAAAAGTTTAATAAAAATTCAAGAATTTCGATTGTGAATGATATGAACTGTAAAAAATTAAAGTATATTATTTCTAAATGTAGATTCTTTATTGGTGCAAGAACACATTCAACTATAGCTGCGTATTCTACCTGTGTACCAACATTAGTAGTAGGATATTCAATTAAATCTATAGGAATTGCTAGAGATTTGTTTGGTACTGACAAAAATTATGTATTGTCAGTACAAAATATAGATGATGAAAATGAATTGGTTAATAATTTTAATTATTTTTTAGATAATGAAACACTGATAAAAGAAACATTAGAAAAACAAATACCTAATTATGTTTTAAAAGCAAAAAAAGCTAAAGAAGTAATAAACAAATTGTAGTATAGGAGATATTATGAGTCAGAGAAAACTTGGAACTATTTTATCCTATTTAAATATATTCTTATCAAATACTATATCACTTATTTATACTCCTTACATGCTACGCATGCTAGGGCAAAGTGAATATGGCATTTATGGCACTGCGCAGTCATTTATTTCTTACTTATCTATATTAAGTTTTGGTATTGGTGGTGCATATATTAGATATAATGCAAAATATAGAGTAAAGAATGATAAAGAAGGCGAAAAGAAACTTAATGGAATGTTTTTAGTTATTTTTTCTATTTTAGCTTTACTTGTTTTTGTAGTAGGAAGTATTTTGGTCTTTGCGGTGGGCGGTTTGGTTAGGAATACATATACCCCAACTGAATTATTTAAATTGAGAGTAGTAATGATGCTCTTAGTAATAAATATGTGTGTTACTTTTATATTTAATGTAGCAATGATGGCATTAAACGCATACGAAAAGTTTGTTTTTATAAGAGCCGTATTATTAATTAATACTATCATTACTCCTATTATTAATGTTATCGCATTAAGAAATAATGGAAAGAGTATTACTATTACTGCAATAACACTTTGTTTAAGTATTTTAAGTTATTTATGTTTTTATGTTTATGCAAAGAATGAAATCAATCTTGAATTTACATTTAAAGGTTTTGATAAAGAAGTAATGATAGATTTATTTATATTCTCTTCATATTTATTTTTAAATTCAATAACTGATCAGATTACTTTCAGTACAGATAGTATTGTACTTAGTGCAGTTCATGGTACTAAAGCTGTTGCTATTTATACTGTAGGGGCAAACTTTAGAGGTTATTTCCAAAGTTTTTCAGGAAGTGTTTCTTCTGTATTTGCACCACAAGTAAATACAATGATAGCTTCTAAAATGGATTTAGAAGATGTTAACGATTTGTTTATACGCGTATCAAGAGTACAGTTTTATATTGTATCATTAATACTAATAGGATACACATTTGTAGGTAAACCTTTTATTATGTTATGGGCTGGATCTAATTATGCAGATGCTTATTTAATAGGATTATTATTGATTTTATCAGTTTTTGTGCCAGCATTCCAAAATTTAGGTATTGAAATACAAAAAGCTTTAAATAAGCATAAGGCCAGAAGTGTAGTTTATTTCTTTGTGGCATTAGTTAATATTTTATTAACTATAGTTCTTGCAAGAAAATATTCTGGAGTTGGTGCAGCTTATGCTACATTAATTTGTATGTTTGCAGGAAACGTTGTTTTTATGAATCTTTATTATAATTATGGAATTGGGCTTAACATGATAAGATATTGGAAATCTATTTTAAGTATTTTTCCTGGCTTTATTCTACCAGCATTTGCAGGATTCGTGTATTGCAATATTTTTAAGATAACTAATCTATTATCAGTCTTATTTGGTGCAATACTTATTACTTTGGTTTTTATGCTTTCTATTTGGTTTTTTAGTATGAATGATTATGAAAAGCAATTAATAAAAAAGCCAATTAAAAAAATATTTAAAAGAGCATAATGTAGCTATATGAGAAAGGGAGGTGAACTGAGATGCGAGAGGGAGTAATATCAGTAGTAGTACCTGTTTATAATGTGGAGCCTTATTTAAAAGAATGTCTAGATAGTATTATAAATCAATCTTATAGAGATTTAGAAATCATATTGATTGATGATGGCTCTACTGATAAGTCTGGTGAAATATGTGATGAATATAGTAAAAAAGATGATAGAATTATTGTAATACATCAAACTAATCAAGGATCAGCATCTGCAAAAAATGCTGGATTACGTAAAACTTCAGGTGAGTACTTATCATTTGTTGATTCTGATGATTTTTTACAAGAAGGTGCTTATGAATTCATGGTGAAGCAGTTAGAAGATTACCATGCAGATATTATTCAATGTTGTTTTAGAATGCTATATCAAAAGTCTAATAGAGAAGTCAACAATATAATGGACATACAAACATTAGATACTTCTGAATTTTTAGAGTTATTCATTAAAGACTGGACATGTGGGTTATTATGGGACAAATTGTATAAAAGACATATTTTCGAAGATATATGTTTCAAAGAAGGGCATAAAATTGATGATGAATTTTTCACATATAAAGGTGTGATGAATTCAAATAAAATATTACGTGTTCCACATTGTATCTATAATTATCGTCAAAGAATCTCAAGTGTAATGTTTTCAAAAGATTCTCAACTCAGAATCATTAGTGATTCTTTAGAATACTTATCTATTCGAAGAGAAGAAGTAACAAAATCATTTCCGCAATTAAAGAAAGCATATGATAATCATTATTTGAATATGCTAATTATTTTATCAAAAAAAGAATATGTTAATGACGAACATCTTAAAGAAATTAAACAACATATAAATAAATACTTTAAAGAAACTAACAAAATTAGGATTTCTCCAGGTTTATTTATTGAATTAAAGAAAATACAATATTATCCAATTAAATACTTGTTGAGCAACATTACGATAAATAAACATGAAGTTGAAAAAGATTTGTATTACAAATAAGGAGCACTATCAAAAATGAAATTATGGATTATTAATATTAGAGTATTATTCATTTTGTGGGGTGTTGATTGGAAGAATGAATATTTTTTAAAAGATTTGCTGAGATGGAAAAAGATTTATAATCTTAATACATCAAAAAGAAAAGCCTTTGCATGGTTAATGTATTATAAACCTGAATTTCGTAACCTATTCATCTACAGAAACAATAATCGACCAATATACGTAATGTTTATAAAATTATTTTATAAACCAATGGATACTCTTTTTATAGAATCCTTTGAAATTGGTGGTGGATTATTTATACAACATGGATTTTCTACAATGATTTCAGCAAAATCTATTGGAGAGAATTGTTGGATAAATCAGCAAGTTACAATAGGATATAATGGTAGTGGGAATCCACCTACAATAGGAAATGGTGTTATGATTACTTGTGGAGCTAAAGTATTAGGAGATATTTATATTGGAGATAACTCAGTTATCGGAGCTAATGCTGTTGTAGTAAAAAATGTAGATGCAGGTTCTGTTATGGTAGGCATTCCTGCTAAAAAATTAGAACGAAAATCTCAATAAAATTATCATAGGGAAAGGAATATTCATATGGAATACAAAGCAACTGTAATTATACCAGTTTATAATGCTGAGTCTACTGTTTCTAAAACAGTGGATTCTCTTGTAAATGGAGATGAAAAAAATGTTGAAATTATTTTAGTTGATGATTGTTCTACAGATAACAGCTGGCAGATATGCAAACAACTAGAAAGCGAAAATATAAATGTTGTAGCTATAAAGAATAGCGTTAACAGCGGTGTTTCTCATACAAGAAATGTTGGTATAGAAAACGCAACATCTCCATATATTGTTTTTGTTGACAGTGATGATTGGGTAGCTCCAAGCTATATTACAGAATTACTATCTTCAGTTAAGCAATCCGACTCATTACCTATATTATGCTTTAATTTCATATGTAATAATGAGATATCAGAGTATCTTTATAATCCTTATGATAGAAATAATTCTAAGTTAGTATCTGGATTAGAGTTATTTGATGTCTTAAATAAAAACCTTCTTCAATTTTGTTGGAATAAAATATTTAAGACAGATGTAATTATGAAAAATCATATTAGATTTAATGAAAAACAAAACATGGGTGAAGATTTCGAGTTTGTTATTGATTATATGATGAGCACTAATATGGATAAATGCTTAATAATTAATAAACCTTTGTATTTTTATACAAGAACAGAGAAACAATCATTGATGACAAATTTTGGTTGGACATCTATAGATGAAGATTTTAATAGATTAGATAAATTAGCATTATTATTAAACAATACCGAAGAGGCAATTCGAAAAGCTGAGTTAGAAAAGCAAAGGATGAAAGAGAATGCTGTTTATCATGTTGTTAGAACATCTAATAAAACCAAGAAAGAAAAAATACATCGAATTGAAGATATAATGCGTGATGGTAAAGCAAGTAAATATTATTATGCACAGTTAATACTGGCCTTTAAAGAAAAAATAAAGAAAAGATTCAAATGATTAGTAGTGAGAATTGTAGAAAGAAGGGATAATTTATGAACTTAATACAAAGAACAGAGTGGTATATATATAAATTATTAAAAAGAAAAAGATTAAAAAATAAAACTCCAACAATTATCTCTTCAAATTGTAATGGAGAGTTTATGTATTATGATATGCGACTTCAATTCAGATCACCTACCATTAATTTATGTTTTGAAATGAATGATTATATTAAATTTTTAGAAAATATGAAATGGTATTTGGAACAACCTATAATTGAAGTGAAAAATCATGGTTTTGATTGTCCTGTAGGGCAACTTGCAGATATACAAATACAATTTACACACTATAAGACATTTAATGAAGCTGTAAATAAATGGAATGAAAGAAAAGAAAGAATAGATTTGAATAATTTATTTGTTATTGCTATTGATGGTGATGGTTGTACTTATGAAAGTTTAAAAAAATTTGATAAGTTACCATATGAAAATAAAGTAATCTTTACTCATATTCCTTATCCAGAAATTAAATCTTCTTATTATATTAGAGGATTTGAAAATGAAAAGGGAGTAGGCGTTCTTTTATATTTTAAGAAACAATTCCTAATTAGAAGATACTTAGATGATTTCGATTATGTTAGTTTCTTGAATGGGAAAGGGTGGAAGTAAAAAGATGATTTCTGTTATTGTGCCGATATATAAAGTGGAGAAAGAGTTAGACCGATGTATTAAATCTTTAGTGACTCAAACATATAATGATCTAGAAATTATACTTGTTGATGATGGGTCTCCTGATAATTGTCCTAAAATATGTGATCAGTGGGCTAAAAAAGATTCTAGAATTAAAGTAATACATAAGAAAAATGGTGGTTTATCAGATGCTAGAAATGTAGGATATATGGCTGCAAAGGGGTCATATATCTCATTTATAGATAGTGATGATTGGATTCATTATGATTTCTTTAAAATTATGATGAATGAGATGAATAGTAATGATGTAGACATTGTAGAATGTGATGTCATTAAAACGTCTTCTTATATGGAAGATTCTATATCTAATTCTGTTTCAATGCATATTTATGATTCTCAAAAAGCTCTAGAGCTTTTAATCAATGATAATACTTTTCATCAGCATGTGTGGAATAAACTGTATAAAAAGGATGTTATCGGTAATATTCTGTTTGCAGTAGGAAAACTTAATGAGGATGAGTTTTGGACATATCAAATATTTGGAGCTTCTAAGAAGATTAGTAAAATAGATGTGCCTATGTATTATTACTATCAAAGAGAAACAAGTATAATGGGACAGAATTATTCTTTAAGAAGATTAGATGCTCTCGAAGCTAAGTTCGAAAGACAACTTTATATGAGTAATCATTACCCTTCATTATTCAAACTAGCTATTACTAATTTTTATGAAACATGTATATATCAAGGACAGATGTCTTTATTATATTTAAATGATAAAGATTTAAAAGAAGCCAAAAGGATTATTAAAGCATATCTAAAAGAAATAGATTTTGGTGACTTAGATACTTCTGCATTATCTTTATCAAGAAGAATTTGGATTATGCTATCTAAAGTTAGCTTCTTTGGAACATGTGAACTTAAGAATAAGCTAAAAAAGGGTATTAATTAATATAAAGGGGGGAAATATTAATGGATAACAACGACAACAAACAAAGATCCACTTCCTTTGAATCATTAGACATATTGATTCAAAAATGGAGAGATGGTACCTTTTCAGAAATCTTAGATGACTGGAAGTGGATCTTCTCATATAGTAAAAGATATAAAGGTGCTATTATCTTTTATACTGTATTAGGTATATTAAGTACTACTCTAGGACTAGTAAGTTCTGTAGTAGGTAAATACATGATAGATATCATCACTGGTTACAAGATATCAAAACTACCAATTCTGATATGTATCATGATAGGTTCTACAGTATTTAGTTTAGTTTTTGGTAGTGTCTTAAATCGTATTACAGCTAAATTAAGTATATATATTAATAACGATATCCAGGCTGATATCTTTGATAAGATCATTGATGCAGACTGGTTAGCTATTAACCAATACAGTAATGGGGATGTATTAAACAGATTCAATAGTGATGTAAGTACAGTATCAGGTAACGCTATTAGCTGGTTACCAACTATCATTATTGCACTCTATAACTTCATCGCTACATTCTTTGTCATCTGGCATTATGATAAGATCATGGCTGCATTAGCTTTTGCCAGTGCACCATTTATGCTCATTGCCTCTCGTTTCTTAATCACTAAACAGAGACAATACAACATGAAAGTAAGAAAGATGTCTTCTGAAATGATGACATTTGAAGTAGAAACATTCTATAACTTTGATACAATCAAATCATTTGGTATATCAAAATTATACAGTAAGAAAATGAGAGACTGGCAGAAGAAATTCAAAGATGTTTCACTAGACTATAACATGTTTACTATCTGGACGAATGTATTCATGTCTATATTAGGTACAGCTGTATCTCTTACAGCCTTTGGTTACTGTCTATTTAGACTTTGGACTAAAGATATTACATATGGTACTATGACACTTTTCCTACAACAAAGATCAAGCCTAGAAGGAGCATTCAGTAACGTAGTATCTATTATCCCTTCATTTCTAACAAGTTCAGTATCTGCACATCGTATTAGAGAATTAGTAGAACTTCCTAAAGAAGTTCATATTCCTGAAAGCAGTGAGCTAGATGCATATAAGGATGATGGATTTAGTGTTAAGATGAGTGATGTTAACTTTGCATATATCGAAAATAACAAAGTTATTACTGATTCTGATTTTGAAGCAAATCCAGGTGAAATTGTTGCATTAGTAGGTCCTTCTGGTGAAGGTAAGACTACTATGATTAGATTGATCTTAGGTTTAATTAGACCATCTGATGGTGGAGTAAGTATTAATGCATCTAATGGTGATGCAGTAGAAGCCAATGCGAACACAAGACACTTGTTCGCTTATGTACCTCAAGGTAATACTATTCTATCTGGTACTGTTGCAGAGAATATGAGAATGGTTAAACAGGATGCAACAGATGAAGAAATTATACATGCGTTACAAGTCTCTTGTGCATGGGATTTTATTTCTAAATTACCTGATACTATTAATACTAAGATTGGTGAAAGGGGTAGAGGATTCTCGGAAGGACAGGCTCAGAGAATCGCTATCGCAAGAGCAATCCTCAGAGATGCACCAATCTTACTATTAGATGAAGCAACAAGCGCTTTAGATGTTACTACTGAAAGAAAGGTATTAAGAAATATTATACAGAACCATCCTAATAAGACTTGTATAGTTACTACACATAGACCTAGTGTATTAAATATGTGTCAGAGAGTATATAGAGTTATGGAGACTCATGTTACTGAGTTAAGTGAAGAAGAGTCTAGTAAGATGGCTATGGATTTCTAAAAAAGATTAGTTTAATATAGCGGCTATTAATGATGCTTTAGAATACTATATTATCGTATGTTTGAATGAAAGAACGTTAAGATTTTTGGAGGGAAGTTTAATGGGAAAATATTTTTATAAAATGATGGATAATATTTCCAATGATGAAAAATTCGCAGTTATAATTAGTGTAATCATTGGATTATTATGCCATATATATAAAATTGTAAATTATTTACCAAATCATGATTCTATTTATAACTATTATAGTTCACAAAATGTTGTCGGATCTGGTAGATGGTTTCTGTCAATTGCATGTGGTTTTAGTTCATATTATGATTTGCCATGGATAACTGGCTTTTTATCAATTTTATTTATAAGCTTCACAGTAGCAATATTAGTTAGAATATTTTCAATTGAAAATAGATTTTTAATTTCTTTGGTGAGTGGATTGTTAGTGTGTTCTCCATCTATAACTGAAACACTTTTCTTTGGGTTCACTGCGGATGGATATATGTTAGCTATGTTGTTTTCTGCCTTAGCTGTTTTGTTGTCAGATATTAAAGATGATAGTAAGATTCATTTTATTCTTTCTACTATTCTTATAACGTTAACATGTGCTATATATCAATCTTATATTTCTTTTTCTTTGGTTTTACTAGTATGTTTATGTATATGGAATTTATTGTTCAAAGAATATCAATTTAAAGAGTATATTCACTGGATTGCTAGGGAATTAATTAAATATATTATTGCCTTAATTTCTTTTTATATCATTTGGAAATTATGTTTGCATTTTGAAGGTATAGAAATTAATAATTATCAAGGAATAAATTCAATGTCTTTGAATTTTACTAATATTATACTCGCAATTCCATCATCAATTAAAACTCTGTATTTTTATATTTTAGAATGGAATATATTGAAGCATGGTATTACTTTGTATGGATTTCTAAATATATTATTTTTATGTTTTGCATTTGGAGTACTAGCATCTGCGATTTATAAAAATAATATTTATAAAGATTTGTATAAAGTAGTATTAATATTTATATTTATTTGTATATTGCCATTTATTTGTTGTATATGGAATTTTGTAACACCAAATGTAATATATAGACCGATGATGTTAACTTGTGTTGTACTTATTTTTATTTTCACGCTCATTATGGCGAATCAGATCCTTACAGGAGTTAAAGTAGAATTATTAGCGTTTTTATCTATTATTATGATTTGTAACAATGCTATTAATGCTAATATTAGTTATTTTTATATGAATCAGGAGTATTCTAAATCCTATGCAACAGGATTAGAAATTGTATCAAGAGTTCAAATGATAGGGAGTAATTATAAAGTATTAGTGCTAGGTGATTTAGCTGATGAAAAATCAATTTCTTCAAATTCATATAATTACAGTAATCATCTTCTTAATCAATTATTAGAAACCAATTTACTGTTTGATGAAGAACACACTTTGAAGTTCATCAACAACACATTTGATGTGAAATTTAAAAGTGTTTCAGCATCACAAAGAAATATTATTAAATCTAATCCAGCCGTCTATAACATGAAACCATTTCCTGATAAATCTTCAGTTGAATTAATTGATGATGTAATCGTCATAAAATTGAGTGATAAAGTTTCAGAGGGTAAGTGATATGGATGAATTAAAAAGAATATCAATTATAATTCCATCTTACAATGAAGAACAATTAATAAAAAATACCTCAGAAGTTGTATCTGATATCATGAATCAGAATAATATACCTTTTGAGATATTGTTTGTTGATGATGGTTCTAAAGATGGTACTTGGATACAAATATTATCCTTATCAAAGGATAATTCAAATATACATGGTATTCATTTCTCAAGAAACTTCGGAAAAGAATCAGCTATTTATGCTGGTATGCAGTATGCAAAAGGGGCTTGCTGTGTAGTAATGGACTGTGATCTGCAGCATCCTCCTATTAAAATTGTAGAAATGTATAGACTATGGGAACAGGGATATGAAGTAGTAGAAGCAGTAAAAGAAGATAGAGGAGAAGAATCAGGTTTACACAGATTCATGGCTAATCTATTCTATAAGATAATATCTAAACTAACGGATATAGATATGATGAATGCTTCAGACTTTAAACTTTTAGATAGAAAAGTTATGTTAGTACTACTTAATATGAAAGAAAGGAATTCTTTCTTTAGAGCTTTATCTTCATGGGTAGGATTTAAAACTATCCAGGTTCCATTTAGAGTAGCTGAGAGAGAAGCAGGAGAGTCTAAATGGTCTACAAAAGCTTTAGTTAAATATGCAATATTAAATATTACATCATTCTCTTCTGCACCAATGCAGATAGTTACTATTTGTGGATTTATAATGCTTATTATTTCTTTTGTATTCGGTATAAATTCAATTATACAGTATGTTACTGGTAAAGCCTTAGGAGGCTTTACTACTGTAATACTACTTCAGTTATTCTCTAGTAGTATTATTATGATTTGTTTGGGAATTATTGGTTATTATATTGCTCAGATCTATGAAGAGATTAAGGGAAGACCTAAGTTTATTGTATCTGAAAAATGCTAAGTAATAAGATTAGTGAAAGAGGTAGAGGATTCTCAGAGATATGCCAATAGTAGTAAGAAATATTATACAGAATTAGCTTAATGATACTTGTATAGGAACTATGCATAGACCTAGTGTATTAAACATGTGTCAGAGAGTATATAGAGTTATAGAGACTCATGGTACTGAGTTAGGCGAAGAAAAGTCTAGTAAGATGGCTATGGATTTCTAAGAAAGGTAAAGTAATGTCACATAGTTGTGGTAATATTTGGTGAAATTTATATGGGTAAGCATGCGTATTTAATAATTGCACATAATAATTTTTATATTTTAAAAAAATTGATTGCTCTTATTGATGATGAAAGAAATGATATATATATACATGTTGATAAAAAGTCTAAGAATTTTAAAAAAGATGATTTTATAAATATTTGCAAAAAGTCTCAAATTAATTTTATCAAAAGGATAAGTGTTTATTGGGGTGATTATTCTCAAGTTCAATGTGAATTAAATTTATTAAAGGCTGCTATAAAAGGAAATTATCAGTATTATCATTTAATTTCTGGAGTTGATCTACCTATAAAAAGTCAAGGTTATATACATGATTTTTTTGATAAGAATAAAAATACTGAATATGTAAGATTTACTGATAACTGGGATCATAGTAGAGTCGGTAAATTACATATTCTCAATAAGTTAAATAGAACTAATAATCCTCTTTTAATTAAAATAAAAGTATTCCTCAATAAACCTTTTAACTATTTATATAAAAAAGGGCACGATTATAGTCAGAGATTTAATTTTTCAATAAAAAAAGGAGATAACTGGTTTTCAATCACAGACAGTGCTGCAAAATATATTGTTTCACAAGAAAAAGTTATAAAAAAAATATTTAAATATTCTCTTTGCTCAGATGAACACTTTATTCATACGATACTTTTTAATTCTAAATTTAAAGAATCTTTATCGTATAATACATGTTTACGAGAAATTGATTGGAAAAGAGGCAGACCATATATATATAGAAAAGCTGATTATGGTTTACTAATTAATTCTACTAATCTATTCGCAAGAAAATTTGATGTATCTATTGATAAAGAGATAATTGATGATATTTATTTATATGTTAAAAAACGTCAATCTTAACTGAATAATATAAAATCGACTCTAAATATTAATACATCATTATTCTGTTATGAAATTGAAATGTATAAGAAAATAAATATGATTAGAAATCTAGGTCTGGATATTAACTATTTCAGTTGAAAGAAAAGTACTAGGAAACATTATGCTGAATCGCGCTATTAAAACTCATATAGTAACTATACTTAGATTTGGTGCAATAAATATGTGCCAAAGTAAATAGAGTTACTGAAATTCATGTTATTGAATTAAGTGAAGAAGAATCTAATAAGATGGCTATGGATTTCTAAGAAGTTAAGTGCAATAATATGTCTTATTGCATTATTTTAGAAAGGAGGGAAGAAGATGATTTTGGATAAAATTGAAATAAGTAGGTGTAATGGATGTACAGCTTGTTCATCTATTTGTCCTAAACATTGTATAGAAATGAAAGAAAATGAGGATGGCTTTCTGTATCCTGATGTTAATAAAATTAATTGTATAAGTTGTAATTTATGCGATGAAATATGTCCTGTTAATAATGACATAGAACTAAATGATGTTCCTAGCGCTTATGCAGCTATTAATAAGAAAGAAGAAGAAAGACTTCAAAGTTCTTCTGGAGGAGTTTTCTCATTAATAGCGAACTATATTCTTGATAAGAATGGTTATGTAGTAGGTGCAGCTTATAATGATAAATTTGAAGTAGAGCATATTATTATTGACTCTAAAGAAGAATTACATAAGTTAAGAGGAGCAAAGTATTCTCAAAGTAGATTAGGAGATGTGTTTGGTAAGATTAAAGAATTTCTAGATACTGATCATTATGTTTTATTTTCTGGTACACCTTGCCAGGTAGGTGGTCTGAAGTATTATTTAAGAAAAGACTATGAGAAATTAGTACTTATAGATACTGTATGTCATGGTGTACCGTCACCTTTAGTATGGAAAAAGTATGTAGAATACAGAAGTAAAACAGATAATAAAGGTGAAATACCAATTTCTATTAATTTAAGATCTAAATCTTCTGGATGGAGCAGATACAATTATTCTGTTGAGTTTGATTATGGTAAAAAGCTATATTCTAAGGTAAATGGCCAGGATCCTTATATGAAAGCTTTTGTAGGTAATTATTGTTTAAGAGAGTCATGTTATGATTGTTCTTTTAAATCTACACAAAGAGTAAGTGATTTTACTTTAGGGGATTATTGGGGTATTTGGAATCAAAATCCTGAAATGGATGATAATAAAGGAACATCTTTATTATTAGTACATTCTATTAAAGGAAATAAGATATTAGAAACTATTAGCAATCAACTAAACTATATTCAGGTAGATTTAAATGAATCAATTAAAGAAAATCCAAGTATAATTAAAAGTAGTCCAATAAATAAGGATAGAAGTGTGTTTATTGATACTATTAGTAAAGAAGGATTTAAACAAGCAATAAAAAAATATGAATTATTTACTAAGATGTCAAAAAAAGATAAGATGAACATTTTTTTGACCAATTGTAAAAATAAGCTGCTTTTTAAGAAATAAATGAATCACTTAATATACAAATAAAAGACAAACTATTAAATGTCAATAAATAGTTAAATTTTCTAGAATTTATTGAT
>OGDF01001787.1_pt1 | contig 30898 bp, 41 predicted proteins | sample 1570141 | NCBI WGS metagenome assembly OGDF01 (sample SAMEA4370581, study PRJEB24528) | human gut metagenome | reverse complement strand
CTTGCAGCATTTCGTCAAGAGTTTTCTGTTTCACATATTTCTGCACATACACCCATAAAATGTCGGTCAAAATTAGTTTTTACACAATTTTGACCGATATTTTTCAAAAAATACTAATCATTCATATAAGCATTCACTGCCTCTCGGAAGTTTCTTTCATTTTCTTCCATCTGTTTTTTAAACTCGGATACATCCGTTTCTTGTGAAATACCGATTGGAATAACAGCAAATTTTCCTTTATCTTTTTCTTTAGTTATATCATACTCTATTTTACTTTCAACACTTTTTCCTGATTTCACTCTCATCGGGCATACGATTCCGCCTTTATTACATTCTAAAATATACATATATGATAATACCTGAAATGTATCTTCTCTCGGCCATTCAATTTTTTCTCCAGATGCCACCTTCTCCCATTTATTTTTATACTTCGCATCCAGAATCAGAGATGTCAAACCATTTGTTTCAATAAGGAAATCAGGTTTGATACTGGTTCTTTTAACATCCTTTTCAAATAAAATTTCTATTTCCTTTTGTGATTCTAAATTTTTATTTTCAAGAATACTTTCAATATAGCATTCCCATATTTTGTTCATATCAATCAGAATACCCTTTGTTTGCAGGTCTGCTGACTCATCTATATTGATTCCAAAATGTCTTAATATCATAACAGAAGTTTTTCGCACTGCTTCCCAATCTTTATAAAGGGAATTTGTGACTTTCTTTTCTTTATGAAACATTCCCCGCGGTATTTCACGCCGAGTAAACGGCTGCATCACATTTTTCAAATTTTTAATAAATACTGATACATTTGTTTTGTTCTTAACCAGCTGTGTCATAATTCCCTTATACTTCTTCTCCATTAAAGTATAGGCGGTAAGAATCAACCGGTTCGTATTATTGTTTATCGTATATTCACGATATGAATATGCAATTTTCCCATTAAATAAAGGATTTAAACGTATATGACGTGCTATGTCTATTTTTCCTCTGACTTTTGAATCATTTCCTTCAAATGTACAATACTGCTTGTATATCCCCTTTCTATAGGCCTTTTCAATTTGCTGAATCAAAACAACAGCCAGCAGCAAATCCATAAATGCCCCTTGTTCTGTTTGCCGCTCCATATCATCAAACATAAACAATTTCATATTTAATGCTTTTGATAAAACATATTTTGTAAAATTGTTACTCTCATTATCAAATCGACTTTTTAAAAAAATCCACTTATATTTCTTCTCTTCGTCACTGTCATCTTCAATCTGAACCATACCAACGTATTGTTGAGTATACCATGCATCATTATATTTCTTTATAAGAGTAATTTTCTTGTCTATACTTTCAGCTCTGGGAAAGACAATAACCTTTTCCGTAGAAATTTCAAAGTCTGAGACAGGCCTTCCATCAACAAATAGCTCTGGATTTGAGCTAACATCTGAATAATCCTTTATCCATTCATCCATTATTTTTTCCCTGTATTGCCTTATTATTTTTGAGTTTCTTCTGAATTAAGAAATACATTTTTGCAGTCTTCTGTAAATTTTTCTGCATAGTTTTCTCCACGCACATATTCATATATCAAAGACCGCAGTCTTAAATCCCACACAGCTTTCAGGAACTCCTCAACTTTAACTTCATCCCCAGCGTTATCCTTATCATCGCTTAATTTTTCCAGAATATTTTGAGGCAGATTGGCAAACTGTCCATGACTCACACAATATTCAGAACCAAGACCCTCTTGTTCTTTTATTTTTTCATTTAAAGCTTCAATCGCTGTTACAATTTCGCTGATTTCTACATTCTTATTTTCTAAATTCCAATTTTCTTTATCAGAGATTGCTTTCAATCCTTCTTTCAAAAGTCTCCGACTAACCTTTATTTCTTTCCACAAAAAGCGGCGGCGCAATGCAAAGTCCATACTTTCCACTGACCGATCAATATCATTCATTGTACCGATAATGATTACGTTCTCAGGAATATAAAAACCACCCTTAAAAATATCATTATCCATTTTTTTACCCTCATCATCATATGTGGTTAAATTCTCATATGGTGTCAAAACTTTATTTCTATTCCCACGTTTATCCGCTTCCAGACAATACATTAGTTCTCCAAATACCTTTGACAAATCCGCTCTGTTTATCTCATCAATAATGAAAACATATTTTTTGTCTTTATCTCCCTCTGTCGCAACTTTTCTGCAGAACTTTTTGAAAATACCATCTTTTTTTGCAAATACAATTTTTCCATCCGCGCCTTCGTTATCTTTTTTCTCAATTGGACGAAGACCTTCTATAAAATCTGTATAATCATAAGAGGGATGGAACTGTACCAGACGATATTTTTTTTCCTCTTCATTTTCCTTCCATTCTAATTCTCCGCCTATCTCTTTGGCAATCTCTTTTGCAATAAATGTTTTTCCTGTCCCTGGTGCACCGGTCATGATTATCTGTTTAGCACCAAAATCTATAAATTTTTTTATTTCTTCTTTGTATTCCTCTGTACTATATTCATTTTGATCCATATTTAAAATCCTCCTTACTTCAGCCGCAAAGTCTTCTTCATTATCTATACTAAAATGGCTCATGCTAGGCAATGTTATATCTTTTTTCTCTGCAATAAGATATTTAGTATTTTTATCAAAAAAGTTAGCAGCAATCAAATAATCGCACTCTTTATATGGTGCCCCATCCGCATTAATAGAAATACTCCCTCCAGTTATCCCCCTAAGCCATAGCTTTTTGCCGCCTTTTGTTTTTAATAAAATAGTTTTAGTTTTTTCATTATTCAAAGGATACTCTTCTAATTCATCACCATATATCTCTTTTATTTTATTATATAATCTTACCGATTGATCCCCCGGTCTCACACTCTTCGGTTGATTCTCCACTTCTGCCATAACTTATCACGCCTCCTTTTTCATTAGTCTTAAATATATATTTTTCTTAAAGCATGCCTCACATTTTCTGTTCATTTTGTAACTATTTCATATATATCACATATTTTTCGCACTTTCAATGTAAATTTTCAACGCCGTCGAATCAGTAATGAAACAGGTTGGAATCTTCTACACGGAGAACGACAGAATTTATAATTCCGCCGTTCCCCGTTCATCTGTTTATTCAGTTTTTCCGGACGCCCGATGTATTTAAGACTGCTGCTTTACTTACAATTGATGCTGATGATATAGGAACGATTGTATAGACTCTTTCCTTTCTTCGCCGCGTATTCCACGCAAAGAACGGTATTCTTTTTGATAACAAGCGTTCCGCCATTTTTCACTTTTTTTGCCGTATTCCAGACTGGTCCTACTTCCTCGCCTTTGTAGTTATAGCGAATACTTACGATCTTATAATCAGATGGAAGAGTAAATTTAATTCTTGCCTTTTTCTGTGTGGTCGTCATTTTTAAATAGCCGGCGTACTGAGAACGATTCAGCTTGCGTGTGATATCCAGATTTCCGATTTTGGCGCTTTTTACAAAATCCGGACGGAAAACCACGGTACAGGAAAGTCTGTAGCTCTTTTTATTCTGTTTTACATTGAAGCTAATTACCGCTTTTTCTCCATTTTTCAACGTTTTTGCAGTATAATTCAGCTCCAGAAAAATCTTCTTTTGGGTCGAATCAGCATAAGCGCTGATATGGGAATTGCTCGATTTTACATTACTGATTACCGCTTTGGAAGAAACATTCTTCACACTGATCTCATTAGTGCCCAGTAAATCATAGACAACGTATCTTTCCTGAGTCAACGGATTCTTCATATTTTGTTTCTGATAATAAACTGTTTTCGTTTTCTCACAGGAAGGTCTCGCCGCTGCCAGCGTCTTCATTCCTCCCAGATGCAGTCCCGCAAGCAGAAGCAGTGCCCACACGCATACCTTTAAGAGCTTCGATGTTTTTAACGCAGTTTTCATAATGATCCTCTCCTTTTCTTTTTACTTGCTTTTATAATCAGCCGTACATTCGGGCAGTCCGGCATGATTCCAGTCCATACCTGTTCTGTTTTTATAGGTATTTCCACTCAGCAGGAAGTAGCCTCCCTGCGGATCCACAATGTACCATTTTCCATCCACACGAACCTCATTCCACTGATGGCTCGGATTCGCGGAACTGGAGTTGGCATGTACATAATAGCAGCTGATGCCAATACCGTCGCAGAGCGCTTTCATCGCCCGGGCAAAACCGGAGCACTGAGCTTCCCCGTATACAAGAGCTCCCCAGGCCGTGTTGGCTCCGTTATACTGCCAGCCGCCCCAGGCATATCCGCAGGTATAACGCAGATACTGATAAGCGGTCAGCACCTTTTCGTACTCGCTCATTCCTTTCTTGATAAAGTTCGCTTTGAAGGCCTGGACTACCCGGCGAACTTCATTAAGTTCAGAAGCAGAAAGTTTGGATCCATAAACAGAACTGCCAGGATTATTGTACTCTCCGGCAATACTCGGTGTATTCAGCCGGACTACATATTTGTCTTTTGTAGTGACAATGATGGCTTTCTTTCCCACATAGCGATAAGGTCGGATCTGATAAAAATAGCTCTTTCCAAACTGTACATTTTTATCGACAAAGGTGTTGTTTGTGTCGCCAAGCACTTTCGCTATTCTGGTCCATTTTCCATTCGGCGTTTTCCGGTAAACCAGATAACCTTCTGCGTGTTCTGACCTCTGCCAGGCAAGATCCACCTGATTGGAATTGTTGACATAACCTCGAACGATATAAGCTTCGTTTAAAGCGGTAAGAACTGCTTTCGGCTCTGAAAGCTTTCCCGCATTTTTCGTATATTTATCGTACAGCCGTACTTTGTAATAATAACGTTTATTAAAACGAAGTGAAGTATCTTCAAAAGTGTAAAGGTTCTTGTTTTTGGAGCAGACCACCTTTTTCTTTGCACACTGTGTCATATAATCGCCGCCATTATAGCTGACCCATTGTGTCACATAATCAAGATAGTCAATCAGCTGATATTTGCCGTTCTTTGAAGTGGAGCGGTAAATCCGAATCTGGTATGTATCGTAGCCCGATGGAATGTTGACTGCAAACTGCACCGTATTCCATGAGACACTTTTGATCGTCTTTATCTTAAGTGTCGGCAGATTTGATGATGCATGAACCGGCGCTCCCGTCATACACAGAAGCATAAGAACCATAGTAAGCATGATTCGACACCAACATTTTCTTGCTCCCTTTGCTTTTTCTCTCATCTTAACTCCTCCTTCTGGCTCTGTTTTTCTCCCTGCTTTGGCTTGATTCCGTCTTTTTTAATGAAATCTTCCATAGGAATATCAAAGACGCTGCTCATTTTGAAAAGACTGTCTATGCTTGGAATCCCTCTTCCAGAACGCCATTTATAAATAGCCTGTGTAGAATCAAATCCCAGTAATTCCTTCAAATCAGCGACTGTTAAGGCTTCATTTTTCATGAACTGTCTGATGTTCTCTTTTACAGTTTCAGTATCAATTTCCTGACAATCGTTTGCTGATTTTTTCATCAGTAATTTATCTCCTTTCCAATGTTATTAGCTTTTCCTATGCTCTGCAGATTTTTAATAGGAATTACATTTATCCTGGACTATCTCTATTATACCTTACTGGAAAACCAAGCACTACAGTCGGAACCTCAAAATTTTGCTTCCAGATCAAATTTTTTTTGCTCTTTGGTTAAAAAATTATACCTCGTTGATTAAAAATTAATCTCATTGATTAAATTTACATATCACATCAGAACCAAAAAGTAAACCCTTTTATCCTATAAATTTTAACAATTTATCAACTTATTTTTATTTGTTATCATAGAAATAACTGACAATATAAAAATACATATTTTCTTATAAACTGGATTTTTCTATGACAAAGAAAAGAGGCGAAAAGATTACTACGCAACCGTTTCACCAACATAAATCAGTTTTTCAATATAGCTCCTGTTTTCTCCAGTAAAAACAGGAATCTCTTTATCAATGATCCAGCGATTTCTGGAAATGCCATCTTCTCCCTGATATTCCTCTTTTCTGCAGCAGCTTCCTCTTTTCTGCTGCACAGAGAAATTATTCCAGTTTATCCCTTTCTGAAGCATCAGCATATCCTGGATCTCACTGCAGGATCTATTCTGTAGCTCTCTGTGAGAGAAATTTGCCTGTCCTACCATCTGGATGGAATTTCTGGTTGCATCAGCCTGTCTCCAGTAGAGATAGTTTGCAACCTCTTCTTTGGCCAGATTGAAAGCTCTGCAGTCAAACTGGGCAAAACCAGCCTTCTCACAATACACGGCATCCCTTTCTCTTGCTGCCAGCCGGGTGAACGCTCTATTAAACGCCATTGTAGCCATAGATGCTGCAATGGACACGATCTTCTGAATCTCATTGTCAAACCAGGAAGATGCCGTAAATTTCTTATAATCAACCAGAACCAGACTGATCTCGTCTGACTGTGTGTAGCCCAAAACACAGCCCTGAATGTTCTCACATAAATATTTCATCGTCTCCTGCATTGCTGCCATCAAAAGCTCGTCAAAAGGTCGTTTAAAGCCCCGCGTATAAGTATGGAACGATCTTCCGTCAATCCTTAAAATGACCGGCATTCTGCTCATAAGCGTCCCTTTTGACACTGACTCATATTTCTTCATACGCTTTGATAAATCTGAGCTATCCATGATTTCACTTTCTCCATTCTGTCATTTTACAATCGCCCCAGAACGCTCTGAAATACCCGGTAATTCTCATCATCCTGCGGGGAACAGTATATTGCGAATTCAATGGTTTCAAATTTCATCCGGTATTCCTGCACTGCCGCTCTCATTGCCTGCGCTACGGTCAACGGCGGATTGCAAAATGCTCCGCAGCCGAAGGCTCCAAGGATCACAACTTCATTTCCCTTTGCCGCTGCGATTTCCAGCACACGACGCATCCTTTTCTCATGCAGTACCTGCAGATCCTTCCTGCTGATATTCACAGCCGTATTGCCATCCCCGGAGTTCATTCCATTGCTGGGATTTTTCCGCAGATTCGGAGCCGCACAGGTCAGCACGTTCACAGAATACCAATTCTTTTCCGGCAGCAGCTTCGGATAACTGGTATCCGATTTAAAAACGAGAACCCCCGGCGTGTAAATACAGTCATCCTTGTGCAGCGGATCCTGCTGCCGCCGATTGGGCCCGTAAAACTTATTCCACACCCACGCTTCCTTCAGATTAGGATAAAGCGTCGAGCAGCGGCAGATGGCCTCTTCCTGAGCCGATGAGCCTTTGGTTACGCCGCCTCCGGGATTTGTAGCCGACGCAAAGTTTAAGATACAGACCTGTTTTTCCGCATAGGCCGCCGCTGCCTCCAGCGTCCGCTTTTTGCTCACGATAAGCCTGGCCGACTTTTCATAAACCCGCCCGGCATCAGCCATAATCTGACCGTCACCGGCAAAAAACTCCTGTTTTTCATTAGAACCTTTAACTGCAGAAACCAGCCTTGGATTACTGCCGTACATACGCTGTGAATCCTCAAAAATTTCAATATTTTCTTGTCGTCCCATGATTTATTTATACCTTCCTTTCACCGTACACTGCACAACACAATTTCCGGGCAGATCGGGCAGCCTCCCATGCAGTTGCTTCTATGCTTGCATTCCGGACATGCATTTTTCAAATGACTACGAAAATCGTCAAATGCTTTACTGAACCAGGCTTCCTGTATTGTCGAACTTCTCAAGTCCACACTCCACTGTTGTTTTTGATTATCAAAGCTGCATGGCATCATTTTCAGATCCGATGAGATATAGGCGGACCATCTGCCTCCCTCACAGGTATCCATAGATCTGGAAGCAAATGACGAACTGCCTAACAGCGCCGGAACTGTGCAGGAATCAAAGCCGATTTTAAACAGAAACTGCTTTCTCTCAATACACTCCAAAAATCTTTTCAGATCGGGATTTTCTTTTCTTATTATCTGCGTATCACTCCCCAAACCTACCGGTTTATGCAATAAAAAGACAACTGCGTTAATCCCTTTTGGAAACTTGTCTCTCTCCAGCAGATCAATGGCTTCTTTTATGCTGTCTTTCATCAAAACATAATGAATATTGGTCTTAACGCCTGCTTCCAGTAAGAGGGATATCGCCTTTAACGTATACGGACTTCTGTACCAGCTCACCGCTACCGCTCCGCAATATTTCTTACATATCGCCGCTGTCTCTCTGGTCATTCCCAACCCAGAGGTGGTAAAATTGGGGACAATCTCTGCATCCCTGCATATTTTCAGGATTTCTTCAAATGCCTCGTGCTGATCCGGATCTCCACATCCGCCAAGGGCTACCTGATAGGTATTCTCCCTGCATTCGGATATAATTCTTTTAAAATCCTCTACACTCATATTGGCATCCGCGCGATTTAACCCATTCTGATAACACTGGATGCCGGACTGCAGACACAGGCCCGACTGCCCGTGTTTACAATGGCCCATAATACCAATGTCCAAAAGCTCCGGGAAACTTGCCATAAATGGATCTTCTTCTGTTTCTTTTCCGTTGACCAAGATTCCTGTTCTATAATAGGCGCCCGTTCTGCTATCAAAACAGGACACAAAAGTTTTCTCTTTTCTGATCCTCATCTTTTATCCCATATGTTCGCAGGAATATAAACATAATCCTGCTTCTTCTAACGCTTCACGAATAATACTATAAGTTTCATCCTCATAAAAATATAAATACTGCGCTCCAAACAAATATTCCATTACCTCCGGGAGCTCTTTCCCCTCAAATTGTTTCGCTCCTTCCAGAAGTTCTTCTATATTATTTGTGTAAAAAACCCGCAAAATGTCACTGTCAAAATACCACGATTGTATATATTCCCGGGCCTGACTATTTAAAAGGTCAACTGTCACTTCTATGTCTTTCGGCCACACGCCATCTATATTTTCTAAATAATTTTTATACATGTCTAAAACAAACATAGCATTCCATTTTTCACCATTGCCGCTTATATATACTTTTTGTGAAAGTTCTGTTTCCCAATCTTTCCCTTCGAGCCATTTACTTATCACATCCCACCGATACCAGGAATAAACTTTCATCAGATCCCAAAGCGGGTATTCACAAAATCGTTTTCCCACTATATAAGGGATCATTTCTCTGGCTTTCTCATAGTATATTCTCTTCCACTTATCTTTAGGTAAAGGCGAGAGCCTGTGTTCTATCGCCTGCTTTATTTTGTCAGGATTGTATTCTTTAAAAATAAATGATGAACTGCTGCTATTCGTTACAAAATCTGTTCTTATCTTCATTTATAAATTTCTCCCTTTATAACTCTCTCGTTGATATCAGCCTGAAACTCCTCAATCCGTTTATAATCCGGGAGTTCCGGGAGCGCGGTGTGTTTTTTTGCATACTCGAAGCGCTTGTCATATTCGTCGAGAATCTCATAAAATTCCGGGATGGGCTGTCTGTTCTCGTTTAAAAATTCACCATTTCGGATTTTCATGAGAAGATCGTGCTCTTCTGTGCGGCAGGTGATGATTTCCTCTTTTTCCAGAATATCAATACACATCATATAGAGCCGCAGTGTGTGCGCCATATGCTTGCCCAGTTTATTGTGCGTCATTGCAGTCTTATTTCTCTTTCCGATCTTGTTGTAGCTGCTGACGATGGATTTCATGTCGTTCCACATATTGGCATAGTCCCGCAATGGATAATGCTTCAGATGAACATCCATAAAGATCTCTTCCTCCATCTCAGGCCTTGACGAATCGTCCAGATACAGACGGATGGATTCCTCCGGATAGGTCAGATAGCGTTCCCGAAATGTGAAGAAAGCATTTTCAATAGAATTTAAAATATGCCGTTCATATTCTGCCTGGCTGGTCAGACGGGCAGACTTGTTTTCCAGACGCCGAAGCTGCGCCTGCCCATAGTTTCCGAAAGAGTGAATGCAGAGTTTAGACAGGAACATTTTTCGGTTGGCCAGAAGTTCTTTCCCGATTTCTGACAAATAAAGATACTGTTCCGGTTTGCATCCGAGCTGTTCGACCGTATTCGGATTGGCTTTGGTCAGCAATTCAATGATTTTGTTAAAAGAATAAATCGCTGTATCGGTAGGAAGATCCGTAATCGTCTGAAAATCTTTTCCGAGAAGGATCTCCTGCTTGCTGTTCAGCGTAATCCCGCGAATATCCAAATCACTGTCTTCTTTTTCCATACCGTATGCATGGCTTCCGCCAAGGGTAAGCAGAATGATATTTTTGCCCAGCCGGGGATCCTCCCTCAGAAAATCGTAAGGAGTATCCGCTACGGCAGCTTTGATTTGTTCTATATTCATATTGTCCCTCCTTTTTTTTAAAATGCTCTGTTTTTATATTATCAGAAGGAAAACAAATTGTCATTGAACTCATGGTTAACTGACAAAAATATGCCACTGTGGTATACTAAAATCAGCAGGAAAAACATAACAAAGGAGGCTGCAATCGTGGCAAACAGGTATATTTCCGATCTACACTTTTTTCATAAAAATGTAACGGCTATGGGCAGCAATTTCGATAACCGTCCGTTCCAGGATATCGAAGAAATGCATGAGGGAATCCGAAAACGCTGGAACCAGGAAGTGGCTCCGGAGGATGACGTCTATGTGCTGGGGGACCTGATCTGGAATCTGAGAAACAGCAACCGGGAAGCTGCAAAAGAACTGCTGGATTCCCTGAATGGGAAACTGCATCTGATCCTTGGGAATCATGACCGGACTGCGGACCCGCTGTTCGATGAATGCTTTGAAGAGGTGACTCCCTACAAGAGACTTACAGAGCTGTTGGATGAACAGAAACGTACTGTCATTCTCAGCCATTATTATATGCCCTTTTATGAACACCACATGCACGGAGCGATTCTGCTTCACGGTCATTCCCATCGAAGCCGGGAGGCTGATCTTGAACGTAAGATTACCGCAGAATTGCAGGCAAAGGGGATGGCTCTCCAAATTTATAACGTTGGCTGTATGTATCCGTACATCGATTACGCCCCGAAAACCTTGCAGCAGATTGTGGATGGATATGAGCTGTGGCAGGAAGTATTGTGAATGATGCCTTTATCAAGCACATATTTTTTACTTGACATTTCTCCAAAGGCATGATTTAATATTACAAATTTTTGTATTTTGCAATTGTATAGCAAATAATTTTAATTATTTTTTGCTGTAATGTTATTAAATAATAGTTAAGTATTTAATTTATTTTAAGGAGGAACATGAAAATGCCATGTAATTGTAATGTTGATGTTTGTAATTTACTAATAGCAAAATATGGTGGCCAAGCTCATAAAGTTGGTCGTTCGGTGATTTATCAGAATCCTGAGGGGAAACAATTTTTGGTTCGTTTTACATCTGGTAACACCGTTACTATTTCTCAACCCCTGTATGATGGAAAACTGGACGGTGTTTGGTTTTGTTTTAAAGACAGACGTGCAGGAGTCGTTCTCTTTTCAAGCGGACTTAAAGTTGTTTCACATCAACATACCACAGTAACTTTGTAGTATATGTTTGTTATATTTTTAAGATTTAATTATAAAATTAATAATTTATAAAAATCTCATTTTCGTTTTTTATTTTTGATGTAAGAGGGGACAAATAATTATTTTATTTATCCCCTCTTACATCACCGAAAAGCTCTTCGTATACTTTCTGCTGCTGGAAACCGTTTTTCAGAAGTTCTTTCATATTCTGCAAATGAGGATTTTCAATCGTTTCCCATTGGCGGCGGTACTCTTCGGCCATTTTTTTCGTCTCTTTTTCTGAAATTCCATTCTGGCAGGCAAACTGCTCTTCCAGTGTGCGCGAATAAATTTCTTCCAGCGTTTCAAGACAGATGGCACACAGCATACATGGATAGGGAAGCTTCCGCGAATCATTTTTTCCAACAAAACAGCCTCCATCAACATTTATGTCATTTCGCATATAACCGATCATTCCCCGGCATCTCCTGTCAGAATCCATATACTGATACAGTCCGCTCACGGTTGGCGTATGCCCATGAACAATAATGATATCTTTCTGTCGGTTTACATCGTGCGACCTCCACCAGAGATTCCTTTCTCTTCGCTCCTCCTCATTCACCGTTGCCTCAAAGGTATCTGAGGCGTGTACAATATCGAACTTTACGCCATTATCCATTTCCACTTCAATTCTGAACGGCAATTTTCCCAGAAACTCCATAACCGGTTCCAGCTTTTCAGGGGTAAGCGCATCATGTGAACGCATTACCATATCAAAGTCATAATATGTAGTTGGTTCCTTTTTCTGATGATCGCTCTGATACCAGCATTTCCATTCCCGGTACCACTCCAAAACCATTTCTTCATGATTTCCCAGGACACTCTGATATTTCCCGCCCGGCCTTATGTGTTCCATAGCCCAGCCAAGCATCTCCCAAACTTCAGGCCCCCGATCCAGAAAATCACCTGTCAGAATGATGGTTGCCTCCGGATCTCTCTTTTCTATCTTTTCTTTCAGCAAAAGGAAGTCTTCATAACACCCATGTACATCCCCAATAACATAATGTTTCCCTTTTTCCTGCATGTTGTTCTCCTTGATTCCAGGTATTTATTCTATAAAAAAATGTCGGCAAATTTCCGGCATTTCTTTATTGCCTACAGCACAGCCATGAGGCAGCTTCCGGACAACCGGTTTTGCTCCTTACCTTTTTTCATGGATTTCAGTGCTATTTTGCACCTACAGAAAATAGCTTTGTTGCAAAAATTCAATGATTCTATAAAAATACGAAAAAAGTTCATTCCCCATTTTTCAATAATCTACGCCCGTTAACCTCGCATGGTGCCGGATTTGAACCGGCGACTTCCAGAGCAACAATCTGATCCGCTAACCAACTGCGGCAACCATTGAGTTTTGTCATGGTAGCATCATCGACGCTTTAAAATTTTATCTCATAAAATGAGCAAGTGCAGCCTTGACCCCGCTGCTGTGGAAACCGGGTTTGAAGTTTTCGTACTGCAGGCAAATCATATTTAAATTTCAATAAAAGTCGTTGCGTTTGAGACTTTAAGCTGCGTATCCAGTTCGCTCAGAAGTGTATTCCGCTTTACTTCATTCTCATCTATGAGTGTCTTGATATCCAAAGGATCTACCAGTTCCATGGTATTTTCTTTCCGAAAATCATTTACTGCATCCAGCGAATTGTCACCTTTTCCTTTGCTGTCCTTTCCCAGAATGCTCAGCCGAACGGCATCCGCCCGTTCTTCCAGCTGCAGATTCATATTTTTAATCTGCTGCACACTCCTTGTATACTCCTGGTCCATTTTCCGTTCCATATTAACTTCAAAAAGGCTATTCTGATAAGTGCTCTTCCCTCTCAGCCTGTTCCGGAGAGAAACCGCTCCTGCAACCGTAAAGTCCCCCACCTGGGTATGAATTTTTACTTTTGCATTTGACACTATGATTGCCTCTTCAATCTGATAGTATCTTTTTATCTTTTCCTGGATCTTTTCAAACAATTCCTGAGCATTCCGACTAAACTCCGTTTCGTTCAGCTTTCTTTGCTGAGTCTTCTCTTCCCGCTCGCAAATTGTATCTGCAAAACAAAACTTAGATTCCTGAATAAGGCGGCAAATTTCATCTTGCAATGTTTCTTTCTCCGTGAGCGCCTGCGTTATCAGCATTTTCTCTCCCATTATTTTTCCCTCCTCACACCTCAACGTAGGTAAGCGCATTGGAAACCTTAATCTTCATATCCAGTCCCTTCAAAAGCTTCTTCTGCTGTTTCTTCATTTCTTCCAGCCTGTTCTTCAAATCCAACGGGTCTACAACTCTTACGCTGTTTTCATGAACATACTGTTTGAGAAAATCTTCTGTATTTTTGTTCTCCGCTACAGGTGTTGTCGAATTTCCATCCATCTGCTGCCGCATCCTATCCGCTCTTCTCTGAAGATTTTCATTTTCCAGTTTAGCCTGTAAAACAGCATTTGTATACTGCTGCTCAAGCTCATCCAGAAACTGCATCTCAAAGTCCTTTTTCCCGGTATCAGAAAGCTTCTCTGTTTCCTTCATCCTGCTTCTAAGCAAAATCGCACTGGCAACGGTCATTTCACCGTTTTCCGTACGGATCACCGTATTCGCATTGGAAACAAGAATTGCTTCATCCAGCTTCTGAAAGAGTGTAATCATATCCTGAAGCTGCTGATAACCGCTTTTCACTTTTGCAATGTACTTTCCTTTTTCCTGACGCAGGTTAAAAACGTTTTCTTCATTCGGTCTTATCACATCCACAAAAGAAATTTTTCCAATTTTATCTGTAATCTTTTTTGCCAGCAAATCTCTCTCGTCCAATGCCCTCTGCCACAAGGATCTTTCTTGCCATGACGATACCTCCTTTTATCTTACATATTCTCCTGATTTTTGTCTCTATTATATAAGATTTCAGCAGCCTTGTCATTGAACCTGTAGTTTACAGATTTATAATATTAATACTTTATAAATTGAACAACTATTTCTTTTGAACTATTAGCCGACTTGGCATTCTTGCTCTCACTGCAAACGTAAATGTGTCAAAAATTTTTTCTAAACTGCGCTATCTTGTACAGTTCTTGCAGGTATTTTGTGATTCACAAAAAATTCCCATGCACCAAATATATCTTCCTGCATGAAATCAAAAATTAGCAAGAACACATTCATTTGGATCATGAGAATTTTTCTCATCCTTTAAAACCAATTTTTTCAAATCAATATTAGTTTTTTCAGACAGCCGCCTTATTGCTTCAGCAAACATTTGGCACATCAGAGCCGTCTAACTCATCTTCATCAATATCCTCATAATAATTGGCAAGCGCCTCCTCACGAGAAATTGTAATTCCACCAACTTGTTTAAAGAAATTCACCAACGCTCCAGCCAAATCAACTGTCGCACCACTTTCTTCCACATAAAGCCGCCCGTTGCAGTGGGGGCAGTAAATTGACTTCGTCGCAATCCGTTTTACATCCTCTCTTCCCATATTGGGATTTTCGACCATTTTTTTGCAAATCGGGCATCTATATCGCCACATAATTATCCCTCCTAGTATAGTTGACTTTTTCCTGTAACAGTACCTTCCGATAAACGTTTGCCTGTTACATTCCATTTATTATCCTCAGCATCATAGCTGGTCTCAGCCTTCCATCCTCCATTTCAAAGGCTCAGACCGACCATGATATACTATTTACTCTTTTATATTAATTCATACAATGCACATCTAATTACTTTCTTTCTCAATATTATTTAAAAATAATTTCTTATCACTAAATACAACAATTTAGCTCAGCCAAGCATCTCCCCAACCTAAGGCTCCCGATCCAAAAAATCACCTGCCAGAATGATGGTTGCCTCCGGATCTATCCTTTCTTTCAGCAAAAGGAAGTCTTCATAACACCCATGTACGTCCCCGATGACATAGTGTTTCCCTTTTTCCTGCACGTTGTTCTCCTTGATTCCAGGTATTTATTCTATAAAAAAATGTCGGCAAATTTCCGGCATTTCTTTATTGCCTACAGCACAGCCATGAGGCAGCTTCCGGACAACCGGTTTTGCTCCTTACCTTTTTTCATGGATTTCAGTGCTATTTTGCACCTACAGAAAATAGCTTTGTTGCAAAAATTCAATGATTCTATAAAAATACGAAAAAAGTTCATTCCCCATTTTTCAATAATCTACGCCCGTTAACCTCGCATGGTGCCGGATTTGAACCGGCGACTTCCAGAGCAACAATCTGATCCGCTAACCAACTGCGGCAACCATTGAGTTTTGTCATGGTAGCATCATCGACGCTTTAAAATTTTATCTCATAAAATGAGCAAGTGCAGCCTTGACCCCGCTGCTGTGGAAACCGGGTTTGAAGTTTTCGTACTGCAGGCAAATCATATTTAAATTTCAATAAAAGTCGTTGCGTTTGAGACTTTAAGCTGCGTATCCAGTTCGCTCAGAAGTGTATTCCGCTTTACTTCATTCTCATCTATGAGTGTCTTGATATCCAAAGGATCTACCAGTTCCATGGTATTTTCTTTCCGAAAATCATTTACTGCATCCAGCGAATTGTCACCTTTTCCTTTGCTGTCCTTTCCCAGAATGCTCAGCCGAACGGCATCCGCCCGTTCTTCCAGCTGCAGATTCATATTTTTAATCTGCTGCACACTCCTTGTATACTCCTGGTCCATTTTCCGTTCCATATTAACTTCAAAAAGGCTATTCTGATAAGTGCTCTTCCCTCTCAGCCTGTTCCGGAGAGAAACCGCTCCTGCAACCGTAAAGTCCCCCACCTGGGTATGAATTTTTACTTTTGCATTTGACACTATGATTGCCTCTTCAATCTGATAGTATCTTTTTATCTTTTCCTGGATCTTTTCAAACAATTCCTGAGCATTCCGACTAAACTCCGTTTCGTTCAGCTTTCTTTGCTGAGTCTTCTCTTCCCGCTCGCAAATTGTATCTGCAAAACAAAACTTAGATTCCTGAATAAGGCGGCAAATTTCATCTTGCAATGTTTCTTTCTCCGTGAGCGCCTGCGTTATCAGCATTTTCTCTCCCATTATTTTTCCCTCCTCACACCTCAACGTAGGTAAGCGCATTGGAAACCTTAATCTTCATATCCAGTCCCTTCAAAAGCTTCTTCTGCTGTTTCTTCATTTCTTCCAGCCTGTTCTTCAAATCCAACGGGTCTACAACTCTTACGCTGTTTTCATGAACATACTGTTTGAGAAAATCTTCTGTATTTTTGTTCTCCGCTACAGGTGTTGTCGAATTTCCATCCATCTGCTGCCGCATCCTATCCGCTCTTCTCTGAAGATTTTCATTTTCCAGTTTAGCCTGTAAAACAGCATTTGTATACTGCTGCTCAAGCTCATCCAGAAACTGCATCTCAAAGTCCTTTTTCCCGGTATCAGAAAGCTTCTCTGTTTCCTTCATCCTGCTTCTAAGCAAAATCGCACTGGCAACGGTCATTTCACCGTTTTCCGTACGGATCACCGTATTCGCATTGGAAACAAGAATTGCTTCATCCAGCTTCTGAAAGAGTGTAATCATATCCTGAAGCTGCTGATAACCGCTTTTCACTTTTGCAATGTACTTTCCTTTTTCCTGACGCAGGTTAAAAACGTTTTCTTCATTCGGTCTTATCACATCCACAAAAGAAATTTTTCCAATCTTATCTGTAATCTTTTTTGCCAGCAAATCTCTCTCATCCAATGCCTCTGCCACAAGGATCTTTCTTGCCATGACGATACCTCCTTCTATCTTACATATTCTCCTGATTTCTGTCTCTATTATATAAGATCTCAGCGGCCTTGTCATTGAACCCGTAGTTTAGCGGGCATAAAAAAAGACCCTACAGAAAAATCTGTAAGGTCCATTTTTTTAATCAATCTCAGATTAAACCAGCTCCAGAACAACTTCCATAGCTGCGTCACCTTTACGGAGACCAATCTTAACGATTCTGGTATAACCACCGTTGCGGTTAGCGTATTTCGGAGCGATCTCGTTGAAGAGTTTATCAGTAAGATCGATCTCTTTTGCTTTTTTGCCCTCAGCCGGTACCTCTTTTACAGGGTACAGAACTTTAGCCATCTGACGACGAGCGTGCAGTTTGGAAGGAGCATCTTTCTTGATCTCTTTCTGAACTTCATCGTAAACGGTAGTTTTCTTTCCGTTAACAACCTCTTTTACTCTCTTGCCGTCTTTGTCCTTGCGGGCAACTTTAGCGGTAACGGTAACGGTCTCGAAGTTGTCTTTCTCGCGTACTGCCATAGCGATCAGGCCTTCAGCGACCTTGCGGATCTCTTTTGCCTTTGCCTCGGTAGTAACGATTTTGCCGTGCTGAATCAGAGCGGTAACCTGGCTTCTGATCAGTGCTTTTCTCTGGTCTGCAGTTCTGCTAAGTTTTCTATAACCTGCCATTATTCTTTTCCTCCATTTGTGGAACACCAGTTAATGCTCTTCGGTCTTACTTAAAAGGTGCTGTCTCGTCCATTCATGTTAATAGTTACGGGAAAGCCCGGTAGAGAGCTCTCTCGTACAGTAGCTGCGATCGATCACTCGTCGCTGGGGTTGAGCTGTAAGCCTAACTCCTTCAGTTTGCCTAAAACTTCTTCCAGGGACTTGCGGCCCAGGTTACGAACCTTCATCATATCCTCGGAAGTTCTGTTGCAGAGTTCCTCAACGGTGTTGATGCCGGCACGTTTCAGGCAGTTATAAGAACGAACGGAAAGTTCCAGCTCGTCGATGTTCATCTCCAGAACCTTTTCCTTCTCGTTGTCTTCTTTTTCAATCATGACCTCTGCGGATTTTGCATTCTCGGAAAGGTCGATAAAGAGATTCAGGTGTGCGCTGAGTACCTTAGCAGCAAGGCTGACTGCCTCGTCCGGACCCAGGGTTCCATTGGTCCATACGTCCAGTGTCAGTTTATCATAATCGGTAACCTGACCTACACGGGTATTCTCCACCTTCAGGTTGACACGCTCAACGGGAGTGTAGATAGAATCTACAGCAATAACGCCGATGGGCATATCATCTGTTTTGCCTTTCTCAGCACTTACATAGCCACGGCCTTTGGTGATAGTCAGCTCCATGTACAGCTTGCTGTCAGCTCCGCCATTCAGGGTAGCAATCACCTGATCCGGATTCATAATCTCGATATCCTGATCAGCCTGTATGTCAGCTCCGGTCACAGTACCTTCGCCGTCAAACTCGATGTAAGCAACTTTCGGCTCATTGGTCTCACTGGAATTTTTGATTGCCAGTGATTTGATATTCATAATAATTTCAGTGACATCTTCTTTTACGCCCGGAATAGAACTAAATTCATGCAGGACGCCTTCGATTTTAACCTGGCTGACAGCCGCGCCCGGAAGGGAGGACAGCATAATTCTGCGAAGAGAATTGCCCAGGGTGGTACCATAACCTCTTTCCAGAGGTTCCACAACGAATCTTCCGTACTTCTTGTCTTCTGAAATCTCAGCTATCTCAATTTTTGGTTTGTTGAAATCGAACATAAGCCCCTCCTTTTTTGGGTTTTAGAATCATGAGGGTGATCCCGAAGGAAACCTCAAGCGTGCCTGAAAAACAGACACGCTCGGAAGTTTTCCAGGATTCTGATACGAAAATGCGCTGTTAATTATTTAGAATACAGCTCGACGATCAGCATCTCATTTACCGGAACGTCGATCACTTCTCTGGACGGAAGCTCTTTAACAACACCTTTCAGGTTCTCCTGATCAGACTCAAGCCATTCCGGAACCAGTCTTCCGCCGGTTACTTCCAGAATGTCTTTGTATCTCTGCATGCTCTTAACTTTCTCTTTGATCTCGATGGTGTCACCAGCTTTAACAAGGTAAGACGGGATGTTTACCTGTTTGCCGTTAACAAGTACATGCTTGTGGTCAACGATCTGACGTGCTTCCTGTCTTGTACGAGCGAAGCCCAGACGGAAGATTACGTTGTCCAGACGGCTCTCCAGGATGGTCATCAGGTTGGTACCAGTCATACCCGGCATTCTCTCAGCCTTCTCATAGTAGTTGTGGAAGGGTTTCTCCAGAACGCCATAGATGAATTTTGCTTTCTGTTTCTCACGAAGCTGCAGACCGTACTCACTTACTTTGCGGTTTGCTCTTTTCAGCTCTCTCGTGGATTTTTTATCAATTCCTAAATAGATCGGATCCAGGCCGAGGGATCTACATCTTTTCAGTACAGGAACTCTATTAACTGCCATCTCTCATTTACCTCCTAATTAGACTCTTCTACGTTTCGGCGGGCGACAACCGTTGTGCGGTACAGGGGTTACGTCACGGATGCTGGTTACTTCCAGACCGCATGCCTGCAGTGCACGGATAGCAGCCTCACGTCCTGAACCCGGACCCTTTACAAAAACGTCAACAGTCTTTAAACCATGAATCAGAGCTGCTTTGGTAGCAGTCTCAGCAGCCATCTGTGCTGCATACGGAGTAGATTTCCTTGAACCTTTAAATCCCAGACCACCGGCACTTGCCCAAGATAAAGCATTTCCCTCAGCATCCGTCAGGGTAACGATGGTGTTATTGAAGGAAGACTGGATATGTGCCTGTCCGCGTTCAACGTTTTTCTTTACGCGCTTTTTTGTCACTTTTTTGGTAACTTTTTTAGCCATTTTTAAACTAACCTACTTTCTCAAATATTCAACGATGGTTTATTATTTCTTCTTGTTAGCAACAGTTCTCTTCGGACCTTTTCTGGTACGAGCGTTTGTCTTGGTCTTCTGGCCACGAACCGGAAGTCCTTTTCTATGACGAACACCTCTGTAGCATCCGATTTCCTGCAGTCTCTTGATGTTCATAGCGATCTCACGACGAAGGTCACCCTCAACGGTAACGGTCTCGTCGATTGCATCACGAATACGTCCTACTTCTTCATCGGTCAGATCTCTGACACGGGTATCCGGATTGACATTTGCCTTCTCCAGAATTTTTACGGAACTTGCTCTACCGATACCGTAGATATAAGTTAATCCGATCTCTACACGTTTTTCTCTTGGTAAGTCTACACCAGCAATACGAGCCATGTAACATTTCCTCCATTAATATTTGATATCGTCTTAAATTGAGGCGGTGTGGATTCTTCGATCCCACAGCCCAGCACAGCGAAGCCATGCCTTTCCGTACACTCGAACTTATTTGCGAGGCGCTTTGCAGCTCTCTTCGTTCAACTGCCGACCCGGTACAAGTCGGGAGCGGTGGGCTAACCGCAGCGTCCGGTATTGTAAGCAATATACGGTGAAACAAGTCCACTTTCTATTGTTATCAGTGTTTCCACGCCTCCTGGCGTTTCGCACTGCAGCCGCTCTTCATTGTTTGGAAAATCTCAGTATAAAGTGTGAATAAAATCAACCCTGACGCTGTTTGTGCTTCGGATTCTCACAGATAATACGGATACTTCCCTTTCTCTTGATGACTTTGCATTTCTCGCAAATCGGTTTTACTGAAGATCTAACTTTCATGATGGTCCTCCTTTCCACCTTGTCGTGAACATTTGGGCATAAAAAAAATAAGCCCTTTGCACAGTTCGTGAATGAGTATAACACCTTACCTAATAAAAAGCAAGCTTTTTTTCGTTTTTTCTTATTCACTTTTTGGGATTTTTTAAAAAAACCGCACTTCAGACGATTTTCACTCGCCTGAAGTGCGGTTTCCTTTGATTTGGCTTATTTATCTCTCCAAATGATGCGTCCCTTGGACAGATCATACGGGGACAGCTCGATGGTTACTTTATCACCCGGCAGGATACGGATGAAGTTCATCCGAAGCTTTCCGCTGATATGAGCCAGAACTACATGCTTGTTCTCCAGCTCTACTTTGAACATGGCGTTGGGTAATTTTTCCAGAACTGTTCCTTCTACTTCAATAACATCTGCTTTTGACATCTGCCTTAAAAAACCTCCTATGACTCTTTCCTGAGATATTGTTTGATGATTCGCTTGACCGCTTCATTGGTGAGCGGTTCCGGCGCCTCCACGGCGCCTTTCTTGATGACCTGAATGTGTTTCCGGTTCTTCCGTTTTGGGGAAGCTGTATCTTTCAGTTTTCCATCGGAAAGCCAGACGAATTTTTCGTCCGCTTTCACGATGTAATAGAGGCTGCCTTTGTCATGACCGGCCAGGGAATAGGCCAGCATGCCCGGTCTGATCTCTTCCATATCAAGACCTGCCATTATACATGACCCAGAGTCAGGATATCCGGTTCGCCCTCTTCGTTGATGAGAATCGTATTCTCATAGTGAGCGGACAGGCTTCCGTCCTCAGTCACAACGGTCCAGTCGTCGTCCAGCCACTCGACATCCGGGCGGCCGATGTTGATCATGGGCTCGATGGCCAGGGTCATTCCCGGCATCAGACGGATACCTTTTCTCTTCTGACGGAAGTTCGGGATCTGGGGATCCTCATGAAGAGCATGGCCGATTCCATGGCCGACAAGCTCCTCTACGATGCCGTAGCCAAAGGGCTCTACATAGTCTGCAATGGCGTTGGAAATATCAAACAGATGATTGCCTGCCACTGCTTTCTTGATTCCCTCGAAGAAACTCTGACGGGTCACGTCAATGAGCTTCTGAGCCTCGGGAGTGATCTGTCCTACCGCATGGGTTCTGGCTGCATCGGAATGCATGCCCTTGTAGATCAGGCCAGCGTCGATGCTGACGATATCACCCTCGTGAAGGATCTTGTGCTTGTTGGGGATGGAATGAACTACTTCGTCATTTACGGAAATACAAAAGGATGCCGGATAACCGTTATAATTCAGGAAATTCGGGATGCATCCCAGGCTGCGAATCGTCTTCTCTCCCAGATGGTCAAGTTCCCAGGTGGAGATGCCCGGCCGAATCGCCTCCTCCAGTTCTTTGTGAACAATCTCGAGGAGTCTTCCGGCTTCTCTCATTAACTCAATTTCTTTCGCAGATTTAATTGTTACTGACATATGATCATTCTCCTAAAATATTGACAATTGCCTGGAATACGTCTTTCATATCAACGGTTCCATCCACGTTTTTCAGAATGCCGGCCTTCTCATAGTAATCGATGAGCGGCTGCGTCTGCTCATGATAAACATTCAGACGCTTCTGAACAGTCTCGGGCTTGTCATCATCACGAAGAACCAGATGCTCACCGCAGGTGTCACAAATATCCTCTGCCTTCGGTGCATTGTAAACCACATGATAGGTAGCTCCGCAGCCTACGCAGGCTCTTCTGCCGCCCATACGGTGAACAATGTTCTCATCCGGTACATCTACATTGATGGCATAATCCATCTTCTGACCCAGCTTGTCGAGAGCTGCTGTCAGGCACTCTGCCTGGGGAATCGTTCTCGGAAATCCGTCCAGTACATAACCATTGGCGCAATCCGGCTGCTGAATACGGTCAACTACGAGATCACAGGTCAGTTCGTCCGGCACCAGCGCGCCCTGATCCATGTAAGTTTTCGCTTTCTTTCCAAGCTCGGTTCCGTTCTTGATGTTTGCGCGGAAAATATCGCCTGTGGAAATATGCGGAATTCCGTATTTCTCAGCAATCTTCTTGGCCTGAGTTCCTTTTCCAGCCCCCGGTGCTCCTAACATAATAATTTTCATACTCTTGCCCCACCTTTCTTCTTCATGAAACTGTTCTTTTATGGCGCAAAACAAAGATGTGTATCCTTGTAATCCCCCATACACATCTTTTTGATGTTCATTCGGAACAGTTTATTCATTTGGATTATATCATATATTTTAAAAGTAGTACAGGAAAAAATCCGCATAATCCGGCTTCTTCCTGAGATTTTTCCCCAGAAAAAAGACAAGTGTACGCCCCTCCCCCGCAAAACTGCGAAAGACGGAGCGTACACCATCAATCTCCCAGGAAACCTCTGTAATTGCGGACAAGCATCTGGGACTCGATCTGTTTCAGAGTCTCAAGGATAACGCCTACAATAATGATCAGAGAAGTACCGCCGAAGGATACGCTGGCTCCGAACACACCATTGAATACAAGCGGAATGGTCACAACGATGATCAGACCGATTGCACCGATAAAGATGATGTAGTTCAGGATCTTGTTCAGGTAATCCTGAGTCGGCTTACCGGGACGGATACCCGGGATAAATCCACCCTGCTTCTTCATGTTGTCCGCTACCTCAATCGGATTGAAGGTAATGGAGGTGTAGAAGTAAGCAAAGAATACATTCAGTACCACATACAGCACAAAACCAAGTGTGTATACCGGCTGATTCAGATTAAACCAGCTGCCCTGATTCAGGCCAGTGATAATCTTGCTGCCGATTCCGGTGCCGCCGGTTTTTCCCATAAAGGAAGCAACCATGGTGGGCATGGACATCAGGGAAGATGCAAAGATGACCGGAATAACGCCGGCAGTATTGACTTTCAGAGGAATGAAGCTGCTCTGTCCGCCAACCATCTTGCGGCCCTGCATTTTCTTGGAATACTGTACAGGAATCTTTCTGGTTGCATCATTCAGGACAATAACCAGAACGATTGTTACCAGAATAACGGCAATGATGATCACAGCTGCCAGCGCACCTTTTGCAACAGTCTGACCATCCTTGAAGACGAACATCTCAAAGAGGGTATTCATATCGCTGGGGATACGGGAAAGAATGTTGATCATCAGGACGATGGAAGTACCATTGCCTACGCCCTTTTCTGTGATACGCTCACCAATCCACATCAGGAAGGTAGAACCGGCAGTCAGAGCTGCCACTACAGTGATCACGGCACCCGCTTTGGTGATGAAGGTAGCGCTGGAGGAAGACATTGCAGGGATCAGACCCTGGTTTCCAAATCCAATCGCCATAGCTGTACCCTCGATGAGAGCCAGACCAACGGTCACATAACGGGTAATAGCAGTCAGTTTCTTTCTTCCATCCTCTCCGTCGCGCTGCATTTCCTCAAGCTGGGGAATTGCAATGGTCAGAAGCTGGATGATAATCGAAGATGTAATGTACGGTGTGATACTCAGAGCCAGAATAGACATCTGCTCAAAAGAACCTCCCGTGAAGGCATTGAAAAAGTTGAATGCCTCAGCACTCTGCTTTGCGAACCAGCTGGAAAAGTAGGTTCGATCAACGCCCGGGCAGGGCAGCTGGGATCCAAGACGGATCACCAGCAGCATCATGAAGGTAAAGAACAACCGCTGCCTAAGGTCTTTCACCTTTAAGGCGTTACGCAGTGTTGCTAACATTAGATCACCTCTGCTTTTCCACCAAGAGCCTCGATCTTAGCCTTTGCACTCGCGCTGAATGCGTTAGCTTTTACTGTCAGCTTCTTTGTCAGTTCGCCATTTCCGAGGATCTTCACACCATCTTTCGGGTTTTTGATAACACCGGCTTCGATGAGAGTCTCAACGGTAACCTCTGTATCGTTATCGAATCTCTCAAGAGCACTGATATTGATTGCCTCAATATCCAGTGTATTCCTGTTGGTGAATCCTCTCTTCGGAAGACGTCTGTACAAAGGCATCTGACCACCTTCGAAACCGGTACGCGGAGCGCCGGAACGAGCTTTCTGTCCTTTATGTCCTTTACCAGCAGTCTTGCCATTTCCTGAAGCATGACCGCGGCCTCTTCTGAAGTTATCACTGTGCTTGGAACCTGCAGCAGGCTGTAAGTTGGATAATTCCATGATGACACCTCCTTATATCAAATAATTGTTATTAGATCTCTTCTACTTTTACTAAATGTCTAACCTGAGCAATCATACCTTTGGTAGCAGCATTGTTCGGCAGCTCTACGGATTTGTTGAGTTTCTTGAGTCCAAGAGCCTCAACGGTAGCGCGATGCTTCGGGATGGCACCGATGGTTGATTTTACTAAGGTGATTTTTAACTTATCTGCCATTTTTGAAGACCTCCTTAAGCAAGAATCTCTTCTACAGATTTACCACGGAGTTTTGCAACCTCTTCCGGGGATTTCATCTGTTTCAGACCATTGATGGTTGCCAGAACAACGTTCTGTTTGTTTCTGGATCCCAGGCATTTGGTACGGATGTTCTTAATACCAGCCATCTCCAGTACGCTACGAGCCGGGCCACCGGAGATGATACCGGTACCTTCGGGAGCTCTCTTCAGAAGAACGGATGCGCTTCCGAATACTCCAGTCCAGTCGTGGGGTACAGAATTGTTTGCATCAAGCTCAACCTTGATCAGTTTCTTGGTTGCATCCTCTTTACCTTTGCGGATTGCTTCCGGAATCTCGGTAGCTTTTCCAAGGCCAACACCAACGTGACCGTTACCATCGCCTACAACTACCAGAGCAGTGAAACGCATGGTACGTCCGCCTTTAACAGTTTTGGATACACGTTTGATTGATACTACTTTATCATTTAATTCAAGCTGACTAGCATCAATAATTTCATGCCTCATGTGTTCTTTTCCTCCTTGTCTTAGAATTCCAGACCAGCTTCACGAGCTGCCTCAGCTAATGCTTTCACTTTACCCTGATAAATGAAGCCGCCTCTATCAAAGACAACGGTGTTGATACCCTTTTCCAGAGCTTTCTTAGCGATTACGGTTCCTAATTTTGCTGCAGCTTCAACGTTGTTGGTTTTCTCAAGACCGTCTTTAACATCCTTCTGAAGGGTGCAAGCGGAAACCAGAGTCTTTCCAACAGTATCGTCGATAATCTGAGCATACATATGATTGTTGCTTCTAAACACAGCTAATCTCGGTCTCTCGGTTGTGCCGCTGAAACGATTGCGGATTTTGCGGTGCTTATTTTCACGAACTTTAGTTCTAGATTCTTTGCTAACCATTTTCACACTCTCCTTAGATTATTTCTTACCAGTCTTACCAACTTTACGTCTGATAACCTCATCAGCATATTTGATTCCTTTGCCCTTGTAGGGTTCCGGAGCTCTCTTCTCTCTGATCTCGGCTGCGTACTGGCCAACTTTTTCTTTGCTGATACCTTTAACGATGATCTTGTTGCCTTCTACAACGGTCTCGATGTCAGCAGGATCTTCCATATCTACGGAGTGGGAATATCCCAGGGACAGAACCAGTTTCTTACCCTGTTTTGCTGCTTTGTAACCTACACCATTAACCTCAAGGGTTTTCTGGTAGCCTTCGCTTACACCAACAACCATGTTGTGGATCAGTGTTCTGGTCAGGCCGTGCAGGGATTTCATCTTCTTCAGATCATTCGGACGGGTAACTACTACATGGCCATCCTCAACCTTAATGGTCATCTCTGCCGGAAGAACTCTCTCGAGAGTACCTTTAGCGCCTTTAACGGTAACTTTGTTGCCCTCAGCAACCTCAACAGTAACACCTGCCGGGATGACAACGGGCTGTCTTCCAATTCGTGACATGTTATATGTCCTCCTATAACTTAGATTTTCGGAGAAAGCCGAAGCTTTCTCTGTTTTCAGTTTCTATTGTCAAGCTTCAAAAGAAGCCTGCTTTCGTCAGCGTTGATTACCAAACGAATGCCAGAACCTCGCCGCCGATCTGAAGCTTACGAGCCTCTTTGTCGGTGATAACGCCCTGGTTGGTGGAAAGGATAGCTACGCCAAGACCGCCAAGTACTTTCGGCAGGTTCTCTTTGTCAGCGTATACACGCAGACCCGGTTTGGAAATTCTCTTCAGGCCGGTGATGATCTTCTCATTCTTATCTGCACCGTATTTCAGCTCGATGTGGATAGTTTTGAATACGCCATCCTCGATAATGTCATATTTCTTAATGTAACCCTCATCCAGAAGGATATTGGCGATTGCAATTTTCATTTTGGATGCCGGTACATCTACTGTATCATGTTTTGCAGTGTTAGCGTTACGGATTCTTGTAAGCATATCTGCAATCGGATCACTCATGTTCATTGAGTTTTGCCTCCTTTACGTTAAATATATGGAATAATGGATATTTGAAGTTGAATTCAAGTGGTGTGAGTGGCATCTCGAAGCCTGACAGCTTCTCGATGTGAAAGGGTTCGCTGATATCCAAAGGCAAGAACCACAAAAATGGCGGCTGGCCAAAGAAGAAATCAGGACGCATGTCGGCAAGTGTGAATACTCACACTTGCTGTCGCAGTAAATCCGTCATAGCTTCAAAAGCCTGCGAGCAGTCTTTTGAAACTCTGTCGGTTTTCCTGCCGACATGCTGGTTGGGGATGGGAACCCTTTTGCTCTCCCCTGCTTACCAGCTGGCTTTCTTTACGCCCGGGATCTGGCCTTTGTATGCCAGCTCACGGAAGCAGATTCTGCAAATTCCATATTTTCTCAGGTATGCATGCGGACGACCGCAGATTCTGCAGCGATTGTACTCTCTGGTGGAGAATTTCTGCTTACGCTGCTGTTTGATTTTCATTGACGTTTTAGCCATGAAATTGTCCCTCCTAATTATTTAGCAAAAGGCATATTGAACTGTGCCAGTAATTCACGAGCTTCCTCATCGGTTTTAGCGGTGGTAACGAAGATGATATCCATACCTCTTACCTTGTCAACCTTATCGTACTCGATTTCCGGGAAGATCAGCTGCTCTTTGATACCAAGAGCGTAGTTTCCACGGCCGTCAAATGCGTTCGGATTAACACCTCTGAAGTCACGAACTCGCGGCAGTGCTAAGTTAATTAAGCGATCTGCGAACTCATACATTCTGTCGCCACGCAGAGTAACTTTGCATCCGATCGGCATACCCTCTCTGATTTTGAAGTTAGCCACGGATTTCTTTGCTCTTGTTACAACTGCTTTCTGGCCTGTGATGATTTCCATATCTTTAATGGCGGTCTCTAAAGCTTTGGCATTCTCTTTTGCTTCACCAACACCCATGTTGATTACGATCTTGTCCAGCTTCGGAACTTCCATGATGTTTTTGTACTCGAATTTCTTTTTCAGAGCTTCTACGATCTCGCTCTGATACTGCTCTTTCAGTCTGCTACTCAACTTGTGCAACCTCCTCTCTTAAATTAGTCGATAACTTCGCCGGTTGCCTTCGCAACACGAACCTTCTTGTCGCCTTCCATCTTGAAGCCAACGCGGGTAGCTTTGCCTTTTACAACAAGCATAACGTTGGATGCATCGATGGGAGCCTCTTTGTTTACGATACCGCCCTGCTGGTTAGCAGCGGAGGGTTTCGTATGTTTGGTTACCATGTTGACGCCCTCAACCAGAACTTTACCGTCTTTAACAGCGAGGACTTTGCCTTCTTTGTCTTTATCTTTACCAGCGATTACCTTTACGGTGTCGCCCTTTTTGATTTTCATCATTTTACCGGCACCTCCTTATAATACTTCCGGAGCCAGGGAAGCAATTTTCATAAACTGCTTATCACGAAGCTCTCTGGCTACTGGCCCAAAAATACGGGTTCCTCTCGGAGTCTTATCATCCTTGATAATTACAGCAGCATTTTCATCGAAACGAATATAAGAACCGTCTTTACGACGAGTGCCATTTACGGTACGAACAACTACGGCTTTCACTACGTCGCCTTTTTTTACAACGCCGCCTGGTGTTGCATCTTTAACAGAAGCTACGATGATGTCTCCTACACTTGCATATCTTCTGGTAGAACCACCCATAACACGGATGCAAAGAAGCTCTTTGGCACCAGTATTATCAGCAACTTTCAGTCTTGTCTCCTGCTGGATCATGCTGAATACCTCCTAAATTATTTAACCTTCTCAACGACTTCCACAAGTCTCCATCTCTTATCCTTGGAGAGCGGTCTTGTTTCCATAACTTTTACGGTATCACCTTTGCGGCATTCGTTGTTCTCGTCATGTGCTTTCAGTTTATAGGTTCTCTTTACAATTTTCTTGTAAAGCGGATGTTTTACATGGTCTTCTACAGCAACCACGATGGTTTTATCCATCTTGTCGCTGACAACTTTACCGGTACGAACTTTTCTCAGATTACGTTCCACAGTAGTACTCCTTTCTATTCAACCGATTACTCAGCCTTCTCGGTGATGATGGTCTGAATTCTTGCGATATTCTTGCGAACCTCTTTGATTCTGCTTGTGTTGTCAAGCTGATTGGTCGCATTCTGGAATCTCAGGTTGAAGAGTTCCTTTTTAGCAGCTACTAATTCTTCATTTAATTCTGCAGCTGATTTTGCCTTTAAATCTTCTACATACTTATTAATTTTCACTGTTATCACCGCCTTCTAAGTCTGCACGAGAAACGATTTTACATTTACAGGGTAACTTGTGCATAGCAAGACGCAGAGCCTCACGAGCAACATCTTCGGGTACGCCAGCCAGCTCGAACAGTACGCGTCCGGGTTTTACTACTGCTACCCAGTACTCCAGAGTACCTTTACCGGAACCCATTCGAGTCTCAGCGGGTTTTGCGGTTACAGGTTTATCCGGGAAAATTTTGATCCAAACTTTACCACCACGTTTGATGTAACGGGTCATAGCGATACGGGCTGCCTCGATCTGATTGGATTTGATCCAGCACGGCTCAAGAGCAACAATACCGTATTCACCGTTTGTAATCTTATTACCTCTGAGCGCCTTACCGGTCATAGTACCGCGGAACTGTTTACGGCGCTTTACTCTTTTTGGCATTAACATTATTTATCGCTCCCTTCCTTTGCTGCCTTCTTGGGAAGAACCTCGCCTTTGTAGATCCAAACCTTAACACCGATCTTACCGTAGGTGGTGTCTGCCTCAGCGAATCCATAGTCAATATCTGCTCTCAGTGTATGAAGCGGAATCGTACCCTCGGAGTAGGTCTCGGTACGAGCCATATCAGCTCCGCCCAGACGTCCGGAACAGCAAGCTTTGATTCCCTTTGCACCGCTCTTCATTGCACGTCCCATGCAGGATTTCATTGCACGACGGAATGTGATACGGTTCTCCAGCTGCTGAGCGATGTTCTCAGCTACCAGCTGTGCTTCTCTGTCAACTTTTTTGATCTCTTTGATATCTACAACTACTTTTTTGGTAGTCATTTTCTGGAGCTCTGCTCTTACTTTCTCAATCTCAGATCCACCTTTACCGATGATCATACCCGGTTTAGCAGTGGAGATGATGATCTTAACGCGATCGGAGGTTCTCTCAATTTCAATCTTGGAAACTCCTGCGCTGTACAGTTTCTTCTTCAGGAACTTTCTGATCTGATAATCTTCTACCAGGCAGTCTGCGAAGTCGCCTTCAGCATACCACTTGGAGTCCCAGTCTTTAATTACGCCGACTCTGAGGCCGTGCGGATTAACTTTCTGTCCCATGATGTTCCTCCTTATTTCTTCTCATCCAGCACGATGGTGATATGGCTCATACGTTTTTCAATACGATAAGCGCGGCCCTGTGCTCTCGGTCTGATTCTCTTCATGGTCGGTCCTTTATCTGCATAGCATTCTGCAACATAAAGAGTGTCAGCGTGCATTCCGTTGTTGTTCTCCGCATTCGCGATAGCGGATTTTAATAATTTCTCTATTAATGTAGAAGCGTA
>OGDF01001786.1_pt1 | contig 30911 bp, 28 predicted proteins | sample 1570141 | NCBI WGS metagenome assembly OGDF01 (sample SAMEA4370581, study PRJEB24528) | human gut metagenome | reverse complement strand
ACAGCTTTAAACACAGCTCAAATTACAGATGTAATAATAGAAGAAATTAATAATATAAAAACTGTATCAATGATTTCTTTAGTATTATTAGGAGTAATTAGTATTATTGTAGGAATTTTCCTTTCAAAAACTGTAGTAAAGCCAATAGATAAATTAATAAAGAATGCAGAAAAGCTAACATCAAAGGAAAAAAATGCTCATGTTAAAAATAAGAATGAGATAGACGATTTGGCAGATACTTTCGAGGAAATGACAACAAAATTGCAAACCAATTTATCAGAGATTTCTACACAAAAAAAACAAATGGAAACAATTCTTTTACATATGAGTGATGGTATAATTGCTTTTAATATGGAAGGAAAGGTAATATTAATAAATCCAGCTGCAACAAGAGCATTATCTATAATGGAAGAAGATACAGATTTTGAAACAATTTTTAAAAATGTAAATATAGACATTAACATGGAAAAAATAATCTACCTAGAAGATTGGACATCATCAGAGCAGAAAGTAAAAGTAAAAGACAGATATTTAAATCTAGCGTTTGAAATATTAAAAGATGAAAAAGATAGACCAGCAGGAGTTATGGTTCTTATACAAGATATAACAGAACATGTAAAACTAGATAATATGAGAAAAGAATTTGTAGCAGATGTATCACACGAGTTAAAAACACCAATAACATCAATAATGGGCTATGCAGATACTTTGCTAGAAACAGACCATGATAAAGAAATAGAGACTAAATTTTTAGGTGTAATATCTTCAGAGGCGAAAAGAATGTCAAAATTAGTAACAGATTTATTATCTCTTTCTAGATTTGATAGTAACAAGACAAATATAGTAAAAGAAGAGTTTGATTTAGGAGAACTTGCTAAGAAATGCCAAGAGAAACTTCAAATAGAAATAGATAAGAAACATCTACAAGTACATTGTTTAGTTACTGCAAATGTACCACCTGTATATGCAGAAAAGGATGGAATAGAAAGAGTAATAATAAATATATTATCAAACAGTATCAAATATACAAATGAAAATGGAACGATTAATATTTATGTAGGATTTGTATATAATGATGCGTACATAAAATTTATAGATACAGGAATAGGTATTCCAGAAGAAGATTTAGAAAGAATTTTCGAAAGATTTTATAGAGTAGATAAAGCCAGAACTAGAGAAATGGGTGGAACTGGCTTAGGTCTTTCAATAGCAAAAGAAATATTAGATAGAAATAATGGAACAATAGATATAAAAAGTAAACTTAATGAAGGAACAGAAGTTGTAATAAGAATACCTACAAAGACAAATAACAAATTTATCCTAAAGGAGGAAGAAAACTTAAATGAAGGAGAAGCTAGAAGACAACCAAATATCCAGGAACAAAAAGATAATTAAAGAAATTGGTGGCTGGATTATTTGTATAGTAATTGCAGTTATATTAGCTTTATTAATAAAATATTTTATTTTAACTCCAACAGTTGTAAAACAGGAATCAATGTATCCTACATTAGAAGAAAACCAAAGATTAATTTTAAATAGACTTGGAAGAACTTTTAAACAAATGCCAAAAAGGGGAGACATAATTACCTTCGAAGCCCCAACGGTTACTTACCGAACAGAGGAAGATACAGATATTTCTAATCCTGTAGCAATTTATGAAGATGAAGAAAGAAATATTTTTGGAAATTTTAGCTACAATGTATTAGAAATTGGAAAGACAAGTTATATTAAAAGAGTTATAGGATTGCCAGGTGACCATGTACAAATAAAAAATGGCAAAGTATATATAAATGAAGAGGAATTAGAAGAGGATTACTTACAGCCAGGAATTATAACAGATGATGCAGAGGGAATATTTTATGATATTATAGTTCCAGAAAATACTGTATTTGCGATGGGAGATAATAGGAACTCAAGTGTAGACTGTAGAGCTTTTGGATGTATCCCACTAGAAAAAATAGAAGGAAAAGTCTTAATAAGATTTTGGCCACTTAATGAATTTGGAAAAATAGAAGAGTAGGAGGAATAGACTTGTTCGAAAATATTGCAGGTCATGATAATATAAAAAATATATTATCAAATAACATAAATACAAAAAATATATTGCATAGTTATTTATTTATAGGAGAAGAGGGAATAGGAAAAAATATGCTTGCAAAAGAATTTGCAAAAGCAATTTTGTGTACTTCAGAAAATAATAAACCATGCAATATTTGTAAATCATGTGTAGAGTTTAATACAAATAATAATGCTAATTTTAATTTGATAAACGAAGAAGGAAGCGCAATAAAAATAGAACAAATAAGAAATGTGCAAATTAAAATCGCAGAAAAGCCGATAAATTCGAACTATAAAGTGTATTTAATTAATGAAGCAGAACTTATGACGCAAGAGGCACAAAACTGTTTACTAAAAACATTAGAAGAGCCACCAGAGTATATTGTTATAATTCTTATAACATCAAATGAAAATAAAGTTTTAAATACTATAAAATCTAGATGTATGAAATTATATTTTAATAATTTAGATAAAAACAGTGTAAAAAAAGTGCTAACAGAACAGTTTGAAATGAAAGATATAAATGATTCTTTTTTAGATGCTGCAGGTGGAAGTATAAAAAAAGCACTATTAATTAAAGAAAAATCGTCAGAATACGAGCAAATAACTAAATTATTTGATATAATAGATAAAGAGAATTTAGTTAACTTTATAAATTCAGCAAGTATAATATATGAAAATAAAGATGATATTTATAATATTTTAGATTATATAAATATTTTATTAGACATCAAAATTAGATCAAATTCAAGCAATTCTTTTAAATTTGCAAATTGCATTTTTACAGTAGAAGAAGTTAAGAAAAGATTAAGAGCAAATAGTAATTATGATATGTCTATAGACTATCTACTAATGAATATGTGGAAGGAGATTAATGGTGAAAGAAGTTGTAGGTATTAAATTTAAAAAGCCAGGTAAAATATATTTTTTTGATCCAGCAGGCTTAAAGTTAAATTTACAGGACATAGTTATAGCTGACACTGCAAATGGTGAGGAATTTGCTAAAATAGCTATGGCTAATAAATTAATGCCTGATGAAAAGATTGTAGAACCTTTAAGAAAAGTATTAAGAGTTGCTACAAAGAAAGATATGAGACAAAATGAAGAGAATAAGCAAAAGGAAAAAGAAGCTTTTAAGATTGCATTAGATAAGATTGCAAAACATAAATTACCAATGAAGCTTATAGATGTAGAATATAAATTTGATAGATCAAAAATATTATTCTATTTTACAGCAGATGGTAGAATCGACTTTAGAGAATTAGTAAAAGATCTAGCTGCTATATTTAAGACTAGAATAGAGCTTAGACAAATTGGTGTAAGAGATGAAGTTAGAAGAATGGGTGGCAATGGAGTTTGTGGCAGAGAGCTATGTTGTTGTAGTTTTCTAAATAACTTTGATGCAGTTTCTATAAAAATGGCTAAAGAACAAAACATGTCACTAAATCCATCTAAAATATCCGGAGTATGTGGTAGATTAATGTGTTGTTTAAAATATGAACAAGAGGCATATGAAGAAAAATTAGGAAGGTTACCAAAAGTAGGTTCTATAGTAGAAACAGTTGATGGAGAGGGAACTGTAGATAGTGTAGAAATTCTTAAAGAAAATGTGAGAGTAAAATTTGAAGATGATGATGGATATCATTATAAAAGATATAAGGCAGAGGATGTAAAGCTAATTAAAGCAAGCGAGACAGAGGAAATTGACCCAGAAGAAAAAGAAAATGAAAAAGAATTAGAAGAGCTTGAAAATTTAGCAAAAAATGATATATTAGTAGAAGACGATATGTAATGTAATAAATGTTTTACTATAACATATAATGAATTAATGGTTTAATGTAATTAACGCTCGAACGTAGAAGATAAGTAGTAGCAATAATGTAGCAAAAAATATAGTAATGAAAGGTGGTGAATATTATGGCATATAAAATAACAGATAAATGTATAAGTTGTGGAGCTTGTGCAGCAGAATGTCCAGTAGGATGCATTTCACAAGGAGATGATAAATTCGTAATAGATCCAGAAGCTTGTATCTCTTGTGGTACATGTGCGGGAGTTTGCCCAGTTGAAGCTCCGGAAGAAGCGAACGATTAGTTTGTTTGGGGTAGATATCTGGTTGCAGCGCCAGAGAAAAAATAATTACATAGATTAAAATAGGTTCTACAATTATAGAAATTGAATAATAATTGTAGGACCTATTTTAAATAAGGGTTCCTTAAGCGAAAGTACAGATTGTTCTATTGACCCATTAATAAAAAAATTTAATTGCATAATATAAGAAAAAAAGCTAAATTAATTAAAAACTAATCTAGCTTTTTACGTTTAGATAATAAATGCGATTTATTAATATATATTATATGAAATAGAGAAAAATTAGTCAATACCTAACTTTTCTTTCAAACCTTCTTGCAAAACTTGAGAGAAATTAATATTATTTTTTTCTGCCAAGTAATTTAACCATTCTGGTATAGTTAATGTTTTTTTAATAGATTTATTATTGAATTTTTTACGATATTCATCCATATCAATACCTACTAATGAAATAAATTGATTTTTACCTAAATTAATGTTAGAAAAATCTAATGTTGGGGATGGAAAGCGTGTAAAATTATCTAAATATAATCCCATAGCATCTTGTGCCATTAAGTAAGCATTTTGGATACTGTCTCCAAAAGTTGAGCATCCTTTTAAATCGATAAATTCAACATTATAACATTTACCATCATAAGTAAATATTGCTGGAAAGACAGTTAGTTGATTCTTCATTTTATTACCTCCAATTAATAAAATAGAAAGGTAAGATATGAACAAATCTTAGAAAGTTTATGTATGGGAAATAAAACTGCTAAAGAAATTGCGGTTGAACTATATAAGCAAAAATTAACAAATACAGATGAACGTAATACAACCGCTCCAAGATTAACCGAATTAGAAAAAATGGGTTTTGTAGAAGCAACTGCTAAAAAAATTTGTAAATACACAGGAAAAACAGTTACAGTTTATAAAATAACAAAATTAGGGTTTGAGGCTATAAATAATAAAGATATACATAAAAAAAGTTAAGATTATAAAATCTTAACTTTTTAAAAATATACTTAATAAAAATCGGGATTTTAAGGAGTGACCTCAAATCCCGATTAAAGTTTATTCTTTATTTGTCATTTTTTCTAATTGTAATAATTCATTCCATCTCTTATCAACTATTCTTTGGAATTCTTCTATCATCCACTCATTTCCTGGTTTAAACATATGTCTAAAACGTTTTTGTGGTTTTAAGAATTCTTCTACTGGAAGTTTTTTTGCTGGTTTATATGTTATTTTATATTTACCATCTACAACTTCATATAGTGGCCAATAACATGTATCTGCAGCTAATTTGTTAATTTGCATTAAGTCTTCTGTTGGGTATCCCCATCCTCTTGGGCAAGGAGCCATTACATTTAAAAATGTTGGTCCTTCTGTATATATTGCTTTTTCTGCTTTCTCATATAAATCTTTAAAATTAGTAATAGCAAGAGTTTGTGCAACATATGGTAAATGATGTGATACCATTATTTCTGTTAAGTCTTTTCTCTCTTGTGCTTTACCTGGGATAACTGTTCCAGCAGGTGAAGTTGTTGTATCTGCAAATTTAGGTGTTGCAGAAGAACGTTGAATACCTGTGTTCATATATGCACCATTATCGTAACATACATAAACCATATCATGACCTCTTTCCATAGCACCAGAAAGTGATTGTAAACCTATATCATAAGTTCCACCATCTCCACCGAATGCGATGAACTTTGTATGTGTATCTTCTTCTAATTTTCCTTGTTTCTTTAAAGATTTGTATGCAGCTTCAACACCAGATAGTGTACTACCAGCATTTTCGAAAGCTGTATGAATAAATGAATCTGTCCAAGATGTATATGGGTATGTAAATGTAGAAACTTCCATACATCCAGTAGCTGTAGCAATTACAGCATGATCTTCTGGTTTTAATGCACGCAAAACCATTCTAGCAACTGGTGGAGCTCCACAACCTGCACACATTTTATGTCCTTCAGAAAATCTTGAAGGTTTATTTGCGACTACTTCTTTTAAATTATATGGCATTATTTTTCAGCTCCTTTCGTTCTTAATCCTAAATGTCTATAAGGATTATCAATTTTTCCTGTTTTTACGATTTCTAATAAATCATTATAAACTTTTTCTATATCATCAGATTTTGTATCTCTACCACCAATTCCATAGATATAACTTACTGTTGGTACATGAATATTATTTACATACATACCAGATGTAACGTCTGTAAATAATGCACCACCTGCAGCATTTAAAGAATCTGCTTTATCTAATACTGCAACTGCTTTTACATTTGCTAAAGCTTTTGCAATTTCTTCTGCAGGGAATGGTCTAAATACACGAACCTTTAATAGTCCAGCTTTAATACCTTTGCTACGTAAATCATCTACTACGAATTTTGCAGTACCTGCTGTAGAGTTCATACAAACGATAGCAACATCTGCATCTTCTAGTTTGTATTCTTCAAATAAACCATATTTTCTACCTGTTAATTTTTCGAATTCATCAGCTACTTCTAAAATAACTTTTTTAGCATTTTTCATAGCTTGTGATTGCTGTGCTTTATGCTCGAATAAATATCCTTGTAAATCTAAAGGTCCCATAGAAATAGGTTCTTTACTATTTAATAAGTAATGTTCTGGTTTGTATGTACCAACAAATTCTTTTACCTTATCATCTTCTACTAAATCTATTGTTTCTATAGAATGTGATGTAATAAATCCATCTTGGCAAACCATTAATGGTAATAAAACATCTTTATGTTCAGCAATTCTATGAGCCATTAATAAGTTATCATATGCTTCTTGATTACTTTCTGAGAATAACATTATCCATCCAGCATCACGAACACCCATTGCATCAGAGTGGTCATTGTGGATATTTAATGGTCCAGATACAGCACGATTTACAAGTGACATTACTATAGGTAAACGTAATGATGAAGCTATATATATCATTTCCCACATGAAAGATAATCCGTTTGAAGATGTAGCTGTCATAGCTCTAGCACCTGCGGCTTCTGCACCAACACAGGCACTCATTGCACTATGTTCACTTTCTACTGCTACGAATTCTGTATCAACAGCACCATTGCTAACAAAAGTAGAAAAATATTGTGGTATTTCTGTTGATGGTGTAATAGGGAAGGCAGCAACAACGTCTGGATTTATTTGTTTCATAGCTGTAGCTGCAGCTTCATTACCACTTAAACGTTCTCTAATACTCATTATTCAACTCCCTCCTCTTCCATTGAGATTGCTTTGAAAGGACAAACCTTGGCACAAACGCCACATCCTTTACAATAATCATAATTAAAATCTGTTCTTTTCATATCTTTTCCAACTGGAATTGCATTTTCTGGACAAACAGGGAAACATAAACCACATTGTTTACATTTTTCACTATCAAATATAGGTTTCATGCTTCTCCAATCTCCAGTTTTAACTTCGCGAGAATTTCCAGCATTATATATTGTTCCTCCAATTGTCATATCTTCCATTGGAGTTGAGTTATTTATATTTGTCTTATCCATTTTAAAACTCCTTTCTTTTGAACTTTAGGGACGGGGCTTAAAGTTCATTCGTATACATAATATAGAACTCTAAGTGAAATTTTATACAGGGAAAAAAGGAACGTCCCCAAATCCCTATTGTATTTCTACAACTCTTTGTAATGCTATTTCTAATGCTTTCATATTTCCATCTATAACTTCTGGTTTCTTTGCAAATTTGTGTTTAAAAGAACCTTCCATATCTTGTAAGAATTCTTTTTCAGGAATAATTCCTGTTACTTTAACAACTGCAGCAAGCATAGGAGTATTAGGAAAATATTTTCCTAAAGCTTCTACAGATACTGTTCTTGCATCTATTGTATATATGTGTCCTTTATATCCTTTTAGTAATCTTTTTAACGTTTCACCATCTTTTGTACTGTTAATTATGATTGCTCCAGATTCTTTTAAACCTGCAGTAACATCTACAGAATGTAATAATGTGTCATCAACAACTACTACATAATCTGGATTGTAAATATTACAATGTATTCTAATAGGTGTTGTACTAATTCTGTTATAAGCTGTGATTGGTGCACCCATTCTTTCAGCTCCGTATTCAGGAAATCCTTGTATATATTTTCCTGTGTTAAATGCTGCATCAGCTAGTAACAAAGAAGCTGTTTTTGCACCTTGACCACCTCTACCATGCCATCTAATTTCAATTAAATCGTTCATTGGTTTGAAATTACCTCCTTTTAGTAAATTTACGTATAAATATACACTTAAAGTATATTCTTAAAAGCCGTAAGTGTCAAGGCAATTTGTTAGAATAAATGGTCATAAAAAAATAAAAATCTTAAGTAGACATAATCTGAGAAAAGTGATATACTATAAAGGCTAAAAGCAAGTTGAAAAAGGTCTAAGAAGGAGGAGAAAATCATTATGTTAATACGTAAGAAGCTAAGACCAAAGGAACTAAATGAATTTAATCGGTATTTTGGAGATTTAAAACACTCCATTACATCGATCGAAGGAACTAGTAGACAAATTCAAGAGCGGATTGAAGACGAGAAAGTGAGTTCGCAAATAATCTTATCAAGTGAGAAGTTGTTTATTCAAGATATTAAAGGAGAAGCTGTAAGTAGAATACACAAAAATTTGCTTACAAATATTTATAGGGATATGAATAATGTGCAACGCTTTATGCTAAGAGCTTTTATTGAATTGGAAAAAAATACACTCCCAATTGTTTCAAATTCTCAAGCTGGAGATTTTATACAGGGGTTAGAAGATGATGAAAAAGTAATGATTTACAATCAACTTTTAGACTTCTTCAAGTATTTTAAAGACAGAGAGTCTACCGGAGATACAGAAGTTTGTGTACTAGCGGCAGATAGCACGTCAATTTGTGGAGCAATTACACAAAGCACCGATTTGCGCTTCATTAAACTTCCTAAGCAAATTCAAGAAAAGGTATATTTATTAGAACTAGTAGAAGGGCAGATAAATATACTAAAATATTATTACTTGATGGTGCTAGATATTATCTTACATCCTTTCTTCGAAAATACTATATATGCAATAGAACAAGACAGACCATTATATTGGTGTATAGTTAGCTTGTTAAAAAAATTGGATGAACATATTAGTGATTTTTGGAGAGAAAGAGCAAGGGTTATATTAGAGAAGTATTTTGATTATATTGAAGGAGCAGAAGTGCTTTACAATGAACTTTTTGAAGGTGACAAAGGACATGGAAAGGAACTACTGAAGGAGAATTATTACTTTAATATAGCGACAGGAGTTCTAATGAACAGTGATATTCAAATACGATTTTTCTATGAAATGAATAAAGAGGAAAAGAATATTGTAATAAACCAAGCTGTTTCCTTCGCAAGAAGAATAAATACCTTATTAGTTAAAGATTTAGAGAGAATCTCACCAGAGGTGTTTTATCATCCAAGAGAACATGAGACAGAGCTGGAAGAAATTTTTACCTACCTTAAGATGTTCAGATTTACTCATAGAACCTTAGAAGAAGTAATGTTAAAAAAGGGAATGAGTAAAAAAGAATGGATTTATGTAAAAAATTTGTTAAGGACAGTATATGAAGAGGAACATATGCAAAGAATTGAGGAACAATGTTTACATCATGTGAATAATTACTATACTATCATTAGTAACATTGCTTTAAATTATTCGTTGCAGTCGGCAAGTTCTGTAAATGCAAATTTATTAGAACTTTGTAAATATGAGCTAGCATATAAGCTAGCTATTCAAGAAAAGACAGAAGAAAAAGCAGCGTTAAAAGACATTGAACTCTTATATAAGCTGATAGATGTTCCTTTTAAAGCGTATCTGGATAAGGATCTAATGATAGAAGCCCAGCGAAAAAAAGGTGTATCAGAATGGATGATAAATCTATTCGTATTTATTTGTGAAGATGAATAGAAAAAAGGGGATGAAGCAGGATGTTATCCTGCTTTTTTCCTGCCCTAAAAATGTAGACTAAAAATACATATAAATCTTACGCAAATAAGCTTTCTGCAATTGACTTTTTAGACTTTTTCATATATTATAGTAATGTCAAATTTTATGTATAAATGAGATATAAAAGCACTAGCTTAAGGAGGAAGATTTATGGGAGAAGTAATAGTTATAACATCTGGTAAAGGAGGAGTAGGAAAAACGACTACAACAGCTAACTTAGGTTCTGCCCTAGCATTAGAAGGAAAAAAAGTAGTATTAGTAGATACAGATATAGGACTTCGTAACTTAGATGTCGTAATGGGGTTAGAAAATAGAATTGTTTACGATATCGTAGATGTTGTAGAAGAAAAATGTAAATTAAGACAAGCATTAATAAAGGACAAGCGTTTTCAAGAATTATTCCTATTACCTGCTGCCCAAACAAGAGATAAAAGTGCAATAACAGAAGAACAAATGAGAGATTTAACAAAACAGCTAAAAGAAGAATTTGACTATATTTTAATAGACTGTCCAGCTGGAATAGAGCAAGGTTTTAAAAATGCAATCGTAGGGGCAGATAAGGCAATAGTTGTAACAATGCCGGAAATTTCAGCGATAAGAGATGCTGATAGAATAATAGGATTATTAGAATCATCAGAAATCAAGAATCCGCAATTAATTATAAATAAGCTAAGACCAGAAATGGTTAGAAAAGGTAAAATGATGGATGTTGATGATATAGTAGATTTATTATCAATAGAACTTTTAGGCGTAGTACCAGATGACGAATATGTAATTACTCAGACAAATAAAGGGGAACCTGTTATATCTAACAGAAAAGCACCTTCAGGTAAAGCATATATGGAAACTGCTAAGCGTATTCTAGGCGAAGATATAGAAGTAACAATACCAGGAAGAGAAAAAGGATTCTTGGCAGCTTTAAAAAGATTTTTTAAAAGAAAATAATTAACATTGGAGGTAAAATATGTTCGAAAATATAGTAGGTTTCTTCAAAAAATTATTAAAAAAAGAAGAGGAAGAAGAAAACAATAAAGATATGGCAAAAGAAAGATTACACCTAGTTTTAATGCAAGACAGAGCAAATGTTTCAGCAGACTTCTTAGAAATGATGAAACAAGAAATTATAGATGTAATTAAAAAATATATAGATGTAGATGAAAAAGAAATAGATGTTCATTTAACAAGTAAGGCTAATGAAGATGGTACAGCTTCAGCTCCAGCATTATATGCCAATATTCCAATTGTTAGTATTAAACATACAGGGGAAATGGATGATGAAGTAGTAGAAAAAGTTCAAGAGCAAGAGGTAGGAGAAGAAAAAGATAATAAGCAAGATGCTCAAAATATAAAAACAGAAAAAGAAACAGCTAATAAAACAGAAATCAAAAAAGAAGAAAAAGTAGAAGAGCTAAAAAAAGAGTCTAATGAAAATGAAGAGCCTAAAATGGAAAAAGAAACGAAAACAGCTGTAGAAAAAACAGTTAAGCAAGAAGAGAATGTTTCAGATAAAATAGAACAAACTACTACAGATATAAAAAATGATGATAAAAAAGATGTAGAACCTAAAGAAATAAATAAAGAGCAAGTAAATGTAGATGTCAAAGAAAATAATATAAATGCAAAGCAAGAAAACAAGAATATAACAACTAATTCACAAGTAAAACAAGAACCTGTGATACATAATAATAGAAAAAGAAGAAATAAAAAAAGAAAAGGAAGAAGATAAACAAGGGATGTATAACAAATAAAAATAAATTACGTAAAGGATGAAAAATGAAAAAGAAAATTTTAAAAAATATCGACTGGGGAATTTTTATATGTTGTATTTTATTGTCAATAATAGGAATGATAGCCTTGTTCTCTGCAACTTATGATTCTGAAGATACAAGTTTGCAAAGACAATTAATATGGTTTGTTATTTGTATTCCGGTAGTCTTTATTATAATATTCATAGACTACGAAGCAATAGCAAAAATATCGCCGATTTTGTATGGAATTGTTTTAATACTGTTGGTTATAGTATTATTTACAGATCCGGTAAATGGAGCTACAAGTTGGTTTAACTTAGGATTTCTTTCTATTCAACCAGCGGAATTTGCTAAAATAGCTGTAATTTTGTTTTTAGCTCTAGTCTTGTGTAAAATACAAGAAAAGAGTAAAAATGAGATAAATAGACCTACAAAATTATTAATAGCTTTAGCAGTAGTAGCAATTCCAGTACTTTTAATAATAAAACAACCAGATTATGGTACAGCTGCAGCATTTTTAGTTGCAACAGTAATGATATTATATACAGCAGGTATAAATAAAAAATACATTATAGGAACTATTTTATTAGTAGTTATAGCAGTTCCTTTATTATACTTTTTTGTATTACCAGAACATGCAAAAGACAGAATCGAAGTATTTTTAAATCCAGAGTCAGACCCACGTGGTTCAGGATACAATTTAACACAATCAAAACTTGCAATAGGAGCAGGTCAATTAACAGGAATGGGATTACTAAAAGGAAATCAAACACAGCTAGGTTTCTTATATCCAAAAACAACAGACTTTATATTTTCTGTTATTGGCGAAGAGATGGGCTTTATAGTTGCAGGTAGTGTAATAATAATATATGTAATACTAATAACAAAATCAATCTATGTGGCTAAGACTGCAAAAGATGACCTTGGCACATATATTGCAATAGGAATAGCAGGAATATTCTTATTCCACATGGTAGAAAATATAGGAATGACAATGGGATTATTACCAATAACAGGTGTTCCATTACCATTTGTAAGTTATGGAGGAAGTTCATTATTAACTAACTTTATTTTAATAGCATTACTGTTAAATATAAGTGGTAGAAGACAAAAAGCAATATTTATAGAATAAAAAAGCAAATACAAGATTTTTTACACATTAGTAAATGTTAGGAAATCTAGCATCTGCCATAAGTATCTAGTACAGAAAGTTGAAAGTAAAAGCTTTCAACTTTTGCAGTTAAACATAAATTAGAATTAAGGAGAGAAAAAATTTGTATTTAAAAAGTATAAAGATTGGAAATTTAGAATTAGACAATAATGTGTTTTTAGCACCTATGGCAGGAATTACAGATAAATCATTTAGAATTTTATGCAAAGAAATGGGTGTAGGACTTACTACAACAGAAATGGTAAGTGCAAAAGCAATTTATTATCATGATAATAAAACTAAAAAATTATACAATTTAGATGGAGAAAAAAGACCAATTAGTATTCAATTATTTGGGAGTGATATAGAAGCGATAAAATATGCTACACAAGAGGTGGATAAGCTTGCTGATATTATAGATTTTAATATGGGATGTCCAGCTCCAAAGATAGTAAAAAATGGAGACGGAAGTAATCTACTATTGCACTTAGATTTATTAGAGAAAATAGTTGGTGCAATAAGAGAAAATACAGATAAACCAATTACTTTTAAAATAAGAAAAGGCTGGGATGAAAATAGTGTTGTTGCTGTAGAAACTGCACAAATAATCGAAAGAGCTGGAGGAGATGCTATTACAATCCATGGTAGAACTAGAAAAGAGTTTTATTCTGGAAAAGCTGATTGGGATATTATAAAAAAAGTAAAAGAAAGCGTAAATATTCCAGTAATAGGTAATGGAGATATAGTAGATGAAGAAACAGCAGAAGCAATGTTTAAATATACAAATGTAGATGGAATAATGATTGGGAGAGCAGCTTTTGGGAACCCATGGATTTTTAGAGAGATAATACATTATTTAAAAACTGGGGAAAAATTAGAAAAACCAACTTTAGATGAAAGATATAGCACAATGGTAAGACATATAAATATGGAAATAGAAGAAAGAGGAGAAGAAGTTGCAATAAAAGAGATGAGAAAGCAATTAAGTTGGTACATAAAAAATTTAAAAGATTCAAGTCAAATGAGAGATAAAATAAATAAAATAATAGATAAAGAACAATTGCTAAATGAAATAAAAGCATATTTCGAATATCTAAAAAATAATTGAATAAAATTAGAGAAAGAATAGTATATATACTATTCTTTTTTTGATATAAGAATTTAATTTGGGAGGAATTTATGAAAAAAAATAAATTAATTATTTTCTTTATTTTAGCAATAATTATTGTTTTTACAATTATTTTTTATTTAATTAATAATAAAAAAATCGAAATTGGGAATAATGATAATAATCAAATTTTAAATATGAACTCGTATAAAGCAAAAATAGAGGTAACAGTGGTAAGTAATAAAAATACTAATAAGTATAAAATGACACAAGAATATAAAAAGGGAGAATACTGCATGCAAGAAGTAGAAGAACCAGAAAATATAAGAGGAGTGAGAATAGAATACAGCAATAATACATTAAGTTTAAAAAATACTAATATGGATCTTACAAATATATACGAAAATTATAAATATATGGCAGAAAATAATTTATTTTTAAATGAATTTATAGATGATTTTAACAATAGTAGTAATTCAAAACATGAAGAAAATGAAAATGAGATTATATTATCAACGGATTGTAAAACTCAAGAAAATAAGTATCAAGTAAAGAAAAAATTGACAATAGATAAAAAAACAAATAAACCAAAGAAATTAGAAGTACAAGATATTAACCAAAATATAACTGTTTACATATTATATAATGAGATAAGTTATAAGTAGTAAGAAGCTATTTTCTTTATCTCGAGCTAGTATTTAAAACAAGATATATACTAATAATAGGAGTGAAGAAAATGAATATAAAAAGAGGCGACATGTTTTATGCAGACTTAAGTCCTGTTGTTGGCTCAGAACAAGGAGGAATTAGACCAGTTTTAATAATACAAAATGATTTGGGAAACAAATATAGTCCAACTGTAATTGCAGCAGCAATTACATCTCAAAAAACTAAAAATAAGTTGCCTACGCACATAGAAATTAATTCAAAAGATTTTGGTTTAAAATCAGATTCGATAGTACTTGCTGAACAAATTAGAACAATAGATAAAAGTAGATTAAAAGAGAGAATAGGACATATAGACAATGACGAAATTATAGGGAAAATAAATAATGCTCTTGGTGTTAGTTTCGGTTTAGGCGAATAGAGAGCAAAAGAACGTTCTTATTTTCCTTTTATAGGAAAATAAAAGCGTTCTTTTATTTGTATAAATTTGTGTACTAGAAATTTAATTATTAAAAAACTATCTAAAATCCCGGTTTTACCGGGATTTTAGGAACGTCCCCCCAATCCCTCCCGAGGGGCAAAAATCCCTATACTTGTAATTTTTTTATTATTTTAATCTCTTCATATAATTTGTCTACAATTTCTTTTCTTGTTAAATACGCTGTTTGATATTCATGATAAATTTTATGAATATTTTCGAAATTTTCGCCTTCCTGAAATAGCATTTCCATTCCTTCTTTATAATAATTTTTCTTTTTTTCAGAATGAGCTTTATCCATTTTTTCCTCATATTCTAAGATTTGTTCAATTCTTTTTATTTGATCTTTTAAATAGTCAACATAGCCTGTGACGCAACTGATTTCATAGTAAGTATCATCAATAACAACTTTAAACAAAGCCTTTACCACTTTTTTATTAAGTTTACCTAATTTTACGCCTTGTGCTGCATTATCTAGAGCTGCAACTTTAATATTTGGCTCGGTATCTTTTATTAAATCTTTTAGAGTATCAGATATGTGAATATGAGTTTTATATTGTCTTTTAGTAACTAATGCATCATAGTCATCTGCAACTTTTATTATTTGATCTTCGTATGGAATTAAATTTCCAACCAATCCTTCAGGATATCCCATACCATCTAAAGTTTCATGATGATATTTTGGTCCTAGTGCATAAGGTCTTAATTTAATATCATCCATACACATTTTATATCCTATTAGTGTATGTGTTTTCATAATAGCAAATTCTTCATCTGTTAGCTTATCAGGTTTATTTAGTATTTTGGCTGGGATAAACATTTTACCAATATCATGTAAATATGCACAAATCGTACAATAAGCAGTAAAATTCTTATCGCAACGCAAATATTCGCACAACCTACAGGTAATGCTTGCAACATTTTCACTATGAATTCTGGTAAAAGGGTCTAAACTATCTAGCATGGTTAATTGATACCTCATAGTAACATCTAAATTATATGATTTTAAAGTTGTTTTATCATAAAAATCAAATTTTTGCTCAAACATTAAATACTCCTCTTTTGTAAAATTATTCGTCATTTTCATATAGCCCACAGACACCAAATCAAAAATTTAGACTGTGGTTTAAATTTTTAATTTTCTAATTTCTTTTAATTCTGCGTTTAATTTATCTATTTGCTCATTTTTATTAATAAGAGCTTGCTTAAATTGTTCAAAGATTTCTTCAAAATTTTCTACGGTTTCACCTTTATCAAATAACATTTTCATTCCTTCTAAGTAATAATTCTTTTGTTTTTCAGAATTAGAAGAATTCATTTTATCATAGTATTTTTTTACTTGAGTTAATCTTTTTATATTATCTTTTAAGTAATCCAAATAGTTAAATGCACAAGAAATTTCATAAATTGTATCATCTATTACAACCTTTTTTAATGCTTTTGTTGCAGGAACATTATTTTTTCCATTATGCGCATTTTCTATTAAAATTTTTAAAGTATCTATAATACCAACATGTGATTTATACTGTCTTTTACTAACAATTGCATCAAATTCATCTGCTACTCTAATAATTTGTGCTTCTATTGGGATGGCATCTCCTTTTAATCCTTCTGGGTAACCTGTACCATTTAATGCTTCGTGATGGCATTTAGGACCAGCAGCATAAGGTCTTAAATTGACATCATTCATACACATTTTATATCCAATAGTTGTATGAGTTTTCATAATTTCATATTCTTCGTCTGTAAGTCTAGAAGGCTTTTGAAGAATAGATGGTGGAATAAACATTTTGCCAATATCATGCAAATATGCACAAGTTGTACAGTAGGTAGTAAAGTCTTTATTTAAATGAAGATAATCACATATTCTACAAGTTATATTTGCAACGCCTTCAGAATGTTTCCTTGTAAAATTATCTAGTGAATCTAACATTTTTAATTGATATCTAGCACTAGAATCTAAATCATAAGATTTTAAGACAGTTTTATCGTAAAAGTCAAATTTTTCTTTAATCATTTTAAAACTCCTTTGTAAATAGTATTACTTTTTGCTATTTAAATAATTCAATATTTTTTCAAAAGTATAATATCATTAAATGAAATAAAGTTCAATATATTGTTGATTTATATCGATTTTTAATATATTATAAAGAAGTACAAAAAGATAAAAAAGGTGATAATAATGTATTTAAAAAGATTAGAGTTACAAGGATTTAAATCCTTTGCAGATAAAACAGTTTTAGAATTTATTCCAGGAATTACAACAGTTATAGGACCAAACGGATCTGGAAAAAGTAATATATCTGATGCAATTCGTTGGGTATTAGGTGAACAAAGTATAAAATCATTAAGAGGTGCTAAATCAGAAGATATTATTTTTGCAGGAACACAAAATAGAAAATCTTTAGGTTTTGCTGAAGCATCTTTAGTTTTTAATAATGATGATGGTAAATTACCAATAGAATATGCAGAAGTTACAGTAACAAGAAGAATATATAGAACAGGTGAAACAGGTTATTTTATAAACAAAACACCTTGTAGATTAAAAGATATTCTAGAATTATTTATGGATACTGGTATTGGTAAAGATGGATATTCTATTATAGGTCAAGGAAAAATAGATGAAATATTAAGTAATAAATCAGAAGATAGAAGACATATTTTTGAAGAAGCAGCAGGAATTGTAAAATATCGTAGCAGAAAAGAAGATTCAGAAAAGAAACTAGAAAGATCTAAATTAAATTTGTTAAGAATTAACGATATTTTATCAGAAATAGAAAATAATATGGAACCTTTAAAAATCCAATCAGAAAAGGCTAAAAAGTTTTTAAGTTTAAGAGAAGAATTAAAGGGAATAGAAGTGGGATTATTCTTATATAATATCGATTTATATAAAGAAAGATTAGAAAAGATAACTGCTGATGAAGATATTATGAATTCAACTTATGAAAATGAACAAAAAAGCCAAGAAGAAAAGAATGAAAAAAAGAACAAATTAAAAGTAGAGATAAACAATTTAATAGAAGAAATTGAATCTATGCAAAATATTGGTTTTGAAAGTTCTAACCAAATAGAGAAAATAAATTCTAATATAAATGTATCAGAAGAAAGAATCAATAATATACAGGAGAATAATAAAAGATATGAAACAGAAATTGCAGAAATAAATGAAAAAATAGTAGAGTTAGAAGAAGAAAAGAAACAGAAGATAGCTAAAAAAGAGAATTTATTTAATAATAAAGAAAAATTCGAAAAAGAATTAACAGAAAAAGAAGAAGAACTAAAACAATTAACTGCAAAATTATCTGATAAGCAATTAGAAATAGAAAATAAAAAGAAGATAATCGAAGAAAATACAGATAGAAAATACGAAGTACAAAATGATATAAATACACAAGATGTAACTATAGATTCTGTAGAAAAAAATATAAAAGCTAAAACAGAAGAATTGGAACTTACAATTTCTGAATTAGATGGGGCAAGATTAAAAAAGAGTGAGATTGAGCAAAATTTTATAGAGATAGAATCAAAAAGAAATAAACTAAAAAATGATTTAAGTGAGATAGAGAATAAAAAAATAGAGGCTGACAATAAAATAAAAAGTTTTGAAACAGAAATTAATACTTTGGGTCATGAAATAAGAATTAAAGAATCTAGACTTAAATTTTTAGAAGAAACAGAAAGAGAAAAAGAAGGTTATACAAAAAGTGTTAAATCATTACTTAAATCAGCAGACATGAATCCAGAGTTAAAGAAAGGCTTACATGATGTTGTAGCAAACTTATTAAATGTGAAAAAAGAATATGAAGTTGCAATAGAAATGAGTTTAGGAGCAAGTCTTCAAAATGTAGTTACAGAAACAGAACAAGAAGCTAAAAAACTAATAGAATATTTAAGAAAAAACAATTTAGGAAGAGTAACTTTTTTACCTATTTCAGCTGTTAAAGGAAAAAAATTAGAAAGAGCAAACTTAAATATTAAAGGTGTAATTGGTATTGCTTCTGACCTAGTACAATATGATAAAAAATATGATGGAATATTTAATAATTTACTAGGAAGAACAGTTATTGTAGATGATATGGAAGCTGGAATTGCTGTTGCTAAAAAGAATAATTATGCATTTAGAATTGTAACATTAAAAGGTGATATAATTAATTCTTCTGGTGCAATGACAGGTGGTTCTGTACAAACTAAAACTGTAAATATTTTAGGAAGAAGTAGAGAAATTGAGGATTTAAAAGAAAATTTAAACGAATTAAATTCAAAATTAAAAAATAAAGAAAAAGAGAAAGAAGAATATTTAGATAGCATAGAAGAACTATTAGAAACAATAGAACATTTAGAAAGTAATTTACAAGAGATAGATATAGAATATGCAACACAAAAACAAAAAGTGGAATTAATCTCCGAAAATGTAGATAAATTAACAATTAGAATGGATAAAACAAAACAAGAAATAGAAAATCTAAATAATCAGAAAAAAGATATTGCAGAAAATAAGGAAAAATTAATAGAAGATTTAGCAAATCTAGAAAAAGAAATACAAACTTTAAATTTAGAAGTAGAGGAATTTGTTAAATTAAATAAAGATGATCAAACATATATAGATAATTTAAATATGGATATAACGAATTTAAAAATATCTGTATCATCTTTTGAAGAAAGCGAAATGTCAATAGATGAAATGACAGAAAGAATTAATACTGATATCGAAAATAATAAAAATAGTATTAAAGCTAAAAACGAACAAATAGAGCAAAATAAACTGGAAGAAGAAAATTTAAGAGCACAAATAGAAGAATTTAAAGCAAAAATTATCGAGATAAAAGAAAACGTTAAAAATAGTGGTTCAAAAATAGAAGAACTAAAGAAAAATAAAACTGAAAAGAATACAGAATTAGAAAAAATAGAAAAAGAAATAGAAGAACAATTTGGAAGATTGCAAGATTTAAAAGAGCAATTAGTAAAAATCGATTTAAAGAAAAATAAGACAGCTCAAGACCTAGAAGATGTAATTAATAGAATGTGGGAAGAGTATGAATTAACACCAAATAATGCAGAAGGATTTGTAAAAACAACGGATCCAAATAAAACACAAAAAGATGTTAATTATTTAAGAAATCAAATACGAGATTTAGGAAGTATAAATATTGATTCTATTAAAGAATATCAAACATTAAAAGAAAGATATGACTTTATGTGTGAGCAAAGACTAGATTTAGAAAATTCTATGGCTAAACTTAGAAATGTTATTTCAGAAATGATAACTATTATGAAAGCTCAATTTAAAGAGAAATTTAAACTTATTAATAAAAACTTTGATGAGGTATTTAAAGAATTATTCGGTGGTGGAAAAGCAGAATTAATACTAGAAAACGAAGATGATGTTTTAAACTGCGGAATAGATATTAGAGTACAACCACCAGGAAAGAAACTTCAAAATATGACACTGTTATCTGGTGGGGAAAAGGCATTTACAGCTATTGCAATATTATTTGCAATATTAAAAATAAATCCTGCACCATTCTGTGTATTAGATGAAATTGAAGCAGCGCTAGATGATGTTAATGTTAACAGATATGCAGAATACTTAAAGAAATTTTCAAAAGATACACAATTCTTAGTAATTACACATAGAAAAGGTACTATGGAAGCAGCAGATACAGTATATGGAATAACAATGGAAGAAAACGGAATTAGTAAACTACTTTCTATGAAACTAAAATAGGAATTTGGGACATTTCCAGGGATTTGGGGACGTTCCTTTTTTCCCTCTTGTATGAACAATATAGCCAACTAGATTTTATCTAGTGGGATAAAAAAATATTGTAAACTGGGATTTTAGGACCGTCCCCAAAAATCCCTATGTTCCGATTCCTCTCAAAATACCAATAACTATTAATAAGACTCCAGATATTATATTCCACTTTTTTAATGATGTGTTGTATAACACAATTTTCTTACCAAGAATAATTCCTGCGTTAAGAAAAATAAATTGAAAAAGAGGAACTAGTATAGGAAATAGTAAACTATACATTCCAAATGATGAACTTGTAATACCAACACAAATAGAATCTAAAGAAAGAGCAAATGCTAAATATAATGCTTCATTTTTTTCAATTATTTTTGAATTGTTTAAATCAGAGGATATTGGATTTCTAATGATTTGTATTGTTATACCTAAAGATTTTAGAAATATCTTATGACTTTTATATTCTTTTTTTTCATTAGTATTCATTGCTTCATATATAATTAAAAATCCCATAAAGACTAGAAGAATTACACTAATAATTTTTATTACATTAGCTGGAAGGATAGAAATTAGGAAGTATCCAAACGCAACAGAAATACCTACAAAAAGTAAAGAAACAAAAAATAAGATAAATTTTGCAGGAGTAGATAATGATGTTTTCCTAAGTCCATATGTAATTCCAATTCCAAATGAATCAATACTAACAGATAAAGCAAGCAAGATAATAGTAAGTAGCATCATATCACCTCTATATATAATATGTAAACTAAAAAAATAAGTGTAATATAGGAATAAAAAAATAGTATAAGCATATAAATTAATAAACTATACAAAGGAGAGATTTATATGTGGCATACTAAAAATATTAAAGAAGTAGAAAAAGAACTTAGGACAAACATTAAGACTGGTTTGGGAGATAAAGATGTACTAATAAGACAGGATGAGTTTGGAAAAAACAAGATAGAAGAGGGAAAAAAGGAAAGCTTACTAGTAAAATTTTTAAATCAGTTTAAAGATTTTATGATAATAATTTTAATTATCGCGGCAATAATTTCAGCTGTTGTAAGTTATTTAGAAGGGACAGGCGATTATTTTGATTCTATAATAATTATTGCAATATTTTTATTTAATGGATTAATGGGATTAATTCAAGAAGCAAAAGCAGAAAAATCTATAGAGGCATTAAAGAAAATGTCAGCTCCTGTAGCGAAAGTTAGAAGAAACGGGAAAGTTCTTACTGTGAATGGTGAAGATATAGTACCAGGTGATATCGTTATTTTAGAAACAGGTTGTTATGTTCCAGCAGATATTAGATTAATAAATACATATAATTTAAAAGTAGAAGAGTCTAGTCTAACAGGAGAAACAGAGGCAGTAGAAAAAGATGAAAATGCAGTATTTAATAACCAAAAAGTTCCTCTAGGTGACATGAAAAATATGGTTTTTGCAGGTACAGCGGTAGTAAATGGACATGCAGAAGGAATTGTAACTAATATAGGGATGAATACGGAAGTTGGAAAAATTGCAAGTATGATAATAACAAATGAAGCTCCGCAAACACCAATTCAAAAGAAGTTAAGCGAAGTAGGTAAAGTGCTTGGGATTGCTTGTGTAGTAATTTGTGCTTTGATTTTTGTTATAGGAGTTATAAAGAAAATATCAGTAGTAGAAATGTTTATGACATCAGTAGGCTTGGCAGTTGCAGCAATTCCAGAAGGTTTACCTGCAATTGTAACAATTATTCTTTCTATAGCGGTTACAAAAATGGCAAAGAGAAATGCAATAATAAGAAAACTACCTGCAGTTGAAACATTGGGAAGTAGTAAAGTAATTTGTTCAGACAAAACAGGAACACTTACAGAAAATAATATGAAAGTGGTAGAGATTATAGGCAATAAAAATAAAATTCTAGAATATGGAGCATTATGCTGTAATTGTGAAATAAATGAGGGAGTAGTAGAAGGGGAGCCTACAGAGGTTGCAATAGTAAAAGAAGCAGTTAAAGAAAAACAAAACAAAGTATTACCACGAATCTGCGAGATTCCATTTGACTCAAATAGAAAATTAATGACAACAGTTAACGAATTAGAAAATGGAAAATATAGAATTATAACAAAAGGTGCACCAGAAATATTATTAGGTATTTGTGATTATTATGAAGAAAACAATAATGTACATGATATGAACAGTACAATTTTAAGTAAGATAAAAAATAAAAATGAGAAAATGGCAGAAAAGGCGTTAAGAGTACTAGGAGTTGCATATTTAGATGTAGATATAATGCCAAAAGAAATATCAGCGGATTTTTTAGAAAAAGGACTAATATTTGTAGGTTTAATTGGAATGATTGATCCACCAAGAAAGGGAGTAAAAGAAGCAGTTTTAGATTGTAGAAGAGCTGGTATAAAAACTGTAATGATTACAGGAGATCATATTATAACTGCTAAAGCCATTGCAAAAGATTTAGAAATATTAAGAGGGCGAGAATTAGCAATAACTGGCCAAGAGTTAGATAAAATTTCGGATAGTAAATTAGAAAAAGAAATAATGAATTATTCTGTATTCGCAAGAGTTACACCTGAACACAAAGTAAGAATTGTTAAAGCTTTCCAGAAAACTGGAGCAGTTGTTGCAATGACAGGTGATGGTGTAAATGATGCACCAGCACTTAAAAAATCTGATATAGGAATTGCAATGGGACGTAAAGGAACTGATGTAGCTAAAAATGCCGCAGACATGATTTTAAATGATGATAATTTTGTTACAATTGTAGATGCGGTAAAGCAGGGAAGAAATATTTTTGATAATATTAAAAAAGCTATACATTTCCTAATTGCTACTAATATAGGAGAGATAGTTACAATATTTGTAGGATTATTACTTGGAGTAAAATCTCCATTGCTTGCAATACAATTATTATGGGTAAATTTAGTTACAGATTCTTTACCTGCTATAGCATTAGGATTAGAACCACCAGAAAAAGATATAATGAATAGACCACCAAGAGATTCTAAAAAGAGTATTTTTGCAGATGGATTAATGGGGAAAATAGTAGTAGAAGGTTTTATGATTGGAATGTTTACAATTTTAGCATTTTTCATAGGAAATAAATATTATGGAATAGAAGTAGCAAGAACAATGGCATTTATAAGTTTGGGTATGTTAGAATTAATACACAGCTTTAATGTAAAGAGTGAAGAGTCAATATTTAAAGTTGGTTTGTTTGAAAATAAATATTTATTGGGAGCATTTGGATTAGGAACTGTATTACAATTAGGTATAATATTTGTCCCAAGCTTAGCAGAAATATTTAAGCTAACACAGCTTAATACTATACAATGGTTAATAACTATAGCAATTTCTATAGCTCCAATAATTATAGTAGAAATTCAAAAGAAATTTAACGAATTAAAATTTGGAAAAGTTGTATATGACTATAAAACTCGACAAGAAGTATAGGTAAGATAGTAACAAAAAACATCTCATTTAAATAATGAGATGTTTTTTGTTATTGATTAGTACCATCATTTTCTGTAGATAACGTTAGTTTTATAATAGTTCCTTCCTCAACAGCAGTATCTACCATTATACTTTGACTTATAACTGTTCCAGAACCCTCTGTTGTAATATTCAAATTATTTGCTTTTGCCATATTTTCTGCTTGGGCTAAAGTTTTATCTTTAAAATCTGGAACCTTTACAGAAACTCTTGTATCGTTTTCTTCTGTATATAAAACTATTATAGATCCTTTAGGAATACTAGAGCCAGGTTTTGGTGTTTGGTCTGTTACTAGAGTAGAATTTTTATCACCACTAATATTTACTTTTGTAGTAAATCCAGCTTGCTTTAATAATTTTTCTGCTTCTGTAACTGTTTTATTTCTAATATCAGGAACTGTTGCATAACTTGTATCTTCTTCTACAGTATCTGTAGAAGTTTGAGCGTTACTAGAAGTTAAACCTAAATAAGGTAATATTTCAGATAACATTTGTGAAACTACAGGTCCACAAACTTGACCACCTTGATGGCTACCTTCATTATTAGGATTTGGGTTATGTACAGCGATTAGTAAACAAATCTCTGGTTTTTCTGTAGGAGCAATTGCAACATATGATGCAATATAACCTTCATCTTCACGTCCTGCTTGTGGTTCTGAGGTACCAGTCTTTCCACCTATAGAATATCCTTCAACTTTAGCAAGTCTACCAGAACCATCATCTACAACTGATTTCATTAAATTTCTCATTCTTTCAGAAGTAGATTTAGAAATTACTTGTCTTACTTGAACTGGCTCGATATCTGTAGTAGTACCGGTTTCAGGATTTATAATTTGTTTTACAATTCTTGGTTTCATTAAGATTCCATCATTTGCGATTGCAGAAACTGCAGAAACTAGTTGAATCGGAGTAATCGTAAATCTTTGTCCAAAAGACATTGTAGCAAGTTCTACGTCTTTAACATCTTCTAGTTTCCAATATGTACTACTTGCTTCTTGAGGTAAGTCTATACCTGTTTTATCAAAAAATCCAAATGCTTGGTAATATTTGTATAAAGTTTCAGCACCAATACGCTGACCTAATTGTATTAAAGAAGGGTTGCATGAAACCTGTAAGGCTTGTCTTAGAGTTTTTGCACCTTTATGAGCTTGGGTCCAACAACTAATATTTCTATCTGCTACTTCTATAGAACCATTACAATAAAAATCATTAGGAACATCTTCACTAGTAATATTTTCTTCTAATGCTGTAGCAGCAGTTATTAACTTGTATGGAGAACCAGGTTCATAAGGTGAAGATACTACATTGTTTTTCCACATATTATATAATGCATCAGATTGCGCAGTAGAATCTAAAGTATCCCATGTTGCTTTTAATTCTTCTGTATTTGGCTCGAAAGGAGTATTAAGATTGTAATCTGGATAACAAGCCATTCCTAAAATATCTCCTGTACTAGGAGCCATAGCTACTACAGTACCGCTTTCAGCATTGTTTTCTTCCACTGCTTGCTTCAAATATTTTTCTAATACAGTTTGAATATAATAGTCTATAGTTAGAACAATATCACTACCATTTTCGGCAGGAATATAAGTTTGATTACTATCTGGAATTTCCTCTTGAATAGCATCTGTTGATGTTGTAAGTTTACCAGGAGTACCTTGAAGTACACTGTTCCAGCTATCTTCTATTCCTTGAATACCAGTATTGTCTGTTCCACAAAATCCAATTAAGTTAGAAGCTAAATTATTATATGGATAAACTCTTTTTGTATCTTCATCTATATTAATACCAGTACTTATTTTTTCAGTTTCCATCCATTGCTTTAATTTATCTATCTTATCTTTATCAACTTTTTTGGCTATAGTTTGAACATTAGAAGTACTATTAACTTTTTCTAATGTTTCATTATAATCTAGTTCAAAAATTTCAGAAAAAGCTTTAGCAACCTTTTCTTTTTTTGCTTTAGTTTCTTCATCATTAGACCCAACTATTTTTTTTGGATTAATAGTTACAGTATCTGTTGGAGTACTTATTGCTAATGTTTTACCTGTAGAATCATATATTGTGCCCCTGCTGGTACTTATGATTTGGTCTGTAGTTTGTTGATTATAGGCTTGTTCTTTTAAATCTGAACCCTGAACAAATTGCAACCAAATAAGTCTAATAATTAAAAGTAAAAATATTATTAGTAAAGAAGCTAATACAATTCTAAACTTTTTAACAGCTAATAAATTAGTAGAAAATTCATTATTAGCAGATTTATATAATTTATTATTACTTTTTTTTGTCTTAGGCAAATTAAATTTATTATTATTTTTTTTCTTCATCTGCATCACCTCAAAAAACGGGATTTGGGGACGTTCTTTTTTCCCTTTTCGGGATATAGGGACGTTCCTAAAATCCCGATTATAAAATACTTCATATATTTTATATTAAGTGTATGTTAAAATCAATAAAAACACAGATTTTTCACAAAAGAATTTGACATAATTAACTTAAGCTTGCTATAATTAAAAAGTGTATAAATAGTGCATAATGCACGATAAAAAGGTTAGGAGATACTATGAATTTATATGAAGAAACAAAATTTTTAATGGATAAATATAATATTAAAGCTAATAAAAATCTTGGACAAAACTTCTTAGTAGATGAAAACGTTATAGAGACAGCAATAGAAAAATCTAATATTAATGAAGACGATTTAGTTATAGAAATAGGCCCAGGCCTTGGAACACTTACAAAATATTTATTAGAAAATGCAGGAAGAGTTATATGTGTAGAATTAGATAAAAGAATGATAAAAATATTAGAAGAAAGATTTTTTCTTTATAAAAATTTTGAAGTAATAAATAATGATATATTAAAAGTAGACTTAAATGAAATTATAAAGCAAGCAAAAGAAAAATTTAATTTAAAAAATGCCAAAATTGTTGCTAATTTACCATACTATATAACTACTCCAATAATAATGAAGTTATTAGAAAGTAAGATAGATATTACAAGTATAACTGTAATGATTCAAAAAGAAGTAGCAGACCGTTTAGCAGAAATTCCAGGAGGGAAAAATACTGGAGCTATAACATATACGGTGTATTATTATGGCGAGCCAGAAAAGTTATTAGAAGTTCCAAAAAGTTCTTTTATTCCAGAACCTTCTGTTACATCAGAAGTAATAAAGATAAATATTAGAAAAGAACCTCCGGTAAAAGTACAAAATGAAGAAAGATTTTTTAAATTAATAAAAGTAGCCTTCTTACAAAGAAGAAAAACATTATTAAATTCGTTAACTAATAATGGAATATCAAATAAAGAAGAGTTAACACAGCTCTTAAGTAAATTAAATATAGACGAAAAGATAAGAAGTGAAAAGCTTACTATAGACCAATTTGCGGAGCTTTCTAATAATCTTAATACATAAATTGGTTATTGCAAAAGCCATATTAAAATGATATAATATGCTTGTGAAAAAAGATTAAGAAGGAGGTAAACATGAATCAAATTCTGGTTACAGAAAAATTATATATAACACCTGAAATAAAGCGAAAAAAGAAATTATATAAATTCGAATTTTTTATTTCACTTGTAGTAGTTTGTGTCTTATCTTCTTATTACATATATGCAGAATATAATAAAAACAAAGATGAAGCGGTTTCTCAAGATATATTAGCACAAGCAAATATAGTTGGAGAAGATCAGACTACTAAACCTACAGATAAATTAGTTGTAATGCTAGATAATGATGTAAATACAGTTGGAACAGAAGATGATTCAGCTATTGCAAATTTAGACGAAGAAACTAAAAGTGTTCTAGCAGAGGAATTCGTAACATCAGATGGTCAAGTATATACACCTATTGCAACTATTAGAATTCCAAAGATAAATATTTATTATCCAGTGTTGTCAGAAACAACCGAGGAATTATTAAAAAAAGCACCTACAAAATTTATGTATGGTGAGCCAAACGAGGTTGGTAACTTCTGTATAGCAGGTCATAATTATAGGAACAAGAAATTTTTTAGCAAGGTTCCAACATTAGAAAATGGTGATATTATAGAGATAACAGATACAAAGGGAAGAACAGTAAAATATACTGTATACAATAAATATAATGTTACAGATGATGATATGTCACCAGTTAGCCAATTAACAAATGGTAGAAAAGATATTACATTAATAACTTGTACAGATGATTCAAAAGAAAGAGTAATAGTAAAGGCAACAGAGGTGTTATAATGGAATATAATGTAGGGGATATAGTAAGAACAAAAAAGCCACATCCGTGTGGAAGTAAATTATGGAAGATAACAAGAGTTGGCGTAGACTTTGGTCTAAAATGTGAAGGATGTGGACATTTTATATTAGTAGAAAGACAAAAAGCTTTAAAAATGATAACTAAAAAAATAGAATAAATTAGGGATTTAGGGACGTTCTGGAGTGCGGAACTTAAAGTCCCTATTTTTTATTTGAAAAATCAGAAATTTGTGGTAAAATGTTGCTAGCTTACTAGTTGAGGCTTGCTTAAAATAATATTTTATTTTAGAAAGGATGATGTATAGTAAAAAAAAGCTGTAACTCGTTAACTTAGCATCGAAAGGAGTATGTTATGATTAAGGTTAATGTACATGATAAAGATGCTCAACTGGTTGTGCTTAAGACTCTTTATCCTGAATCAGGTGTTAAGATGAGGATTGAAGGAGAGTTAGAGTTATACGACATAACCGAAGCTTTAGTGGTGGAGTTATTTAAAAACTTACTGCATAAGAACTTGGTTTCAGAAGTTACTTTTTCATATGTGGAAGAAAAGAGAAGTAAAGAAGAAGTTAAGATTGTTCAAAAGAGTCAGAGGTATGGGACACTTACAGAAAATGTTTATGGCTTTTTGGAAGAAAACATAGGTCGGGCATTTTCAATAAAAGAGATTTCTGAGAAAACAGGAATTGAGTATTCTTCTGTAAATAATATAATTCGAAGGTTATACAATAACGGAAAAGTACAGAAGAATGACGAGAAAAAATATTTTTGTCCCATCAAAAGTGCTAATGTAGAACGACCATCGCATGAAGCAATTGAAGAATCTTCAGTTGAAGAAGAAAAGAAAGAACCTGCAGGTGACGAAGGAGTACAATCTAAAGAAGCTGGAACGCCACAACGAGGCGACAGCTCAGAGGCAGCTGAAGAGGATGAGACCAAAAAATTAAGTGAAAGCGAAAAAAGGGATATTATGCAACATTTGTTTTTGAACGAGGCTTATGAAGATGTACTAAAATATATCTTTTCGACCAAAAACAAATTTGTTGTAAAGCTGGCACAGAAAAAGTTTGCAGGACCACAGGCACAGCAACTTAGTGATGTAATCGCTGCACTAAATAAAGCTGAAGCAATAGTGTTCAATGATGACTTTAGTGATGGTGGTTCATACGAAATTTCTCTTAGCTGGAGAATATGGGCTTATCTGTTTAGGGCAAAAAGAAAAGTTGCTTCTAAAACTATAGAGGTTGAGCTTCAGATGAAGCCTAGTGAATTCAAAGCAGGAATTAAAGAAGCCTTAGAAAAAGGCTTGGTAGAAAAAGAAGAGGACGAGAAGCTTAAAATTACTACGTATTGTGTAGTCTAATGTACAATGTTTGTATGTTGAAAAAGGAGAGTTGGATTTTATCCAGCTCTCCTTTATGCAGATATCTTTTAAATATATTTTTCGATTTCATTCCAAACGTTTTCTGTATAAATTCTTCTTTCAGAAGAAAATGGTAAAGTAGTGATATCACCAATTGGATTTAAAGTTTTCTGGATTTCTTGTGTAGCCGCATCAACTTTAGTAACTGCAATCTTATCTGCTTTGTTTGCAATAATGATAAATGGAATTTTACTACTTATAATATAATTATACATTAACTTATCATTTTCTGTTGGTTTATGTCTTATATCAACTAAAAATATAATTAAAGAAATTTGTTTTCTTTTATGAAGGTATTCTTCTATAAAATTTCCAACTATAACTTGCTCTTTTTTAGACATTTTACTATATCCATAGCCAGGTAAATCGACAAAATAGAATTTAGAATCTATATTGTAAAAATTTATTTGTCTAGTTTTACCAGGTTCACTACTGGTTTTTGCTAGTTTTTTTCTATTAATTAAAGTATTTATAAATGAAGATTTACCAACATTAGATTTACCGACTAATACAACCTCTGGAAAATTAGTTGAAGGATATTGTTTAGGTCCAACTGCAGAAATCTCAAATTTGGGTTCTTTTACTATCATAAAAATTCTCCTTACTATTAATATTGATATATTTTAACATAAAATTAGCGAATTTACAATGACAAAAAATAATGGATTATCATAAAATTAATATTATTGAAAAATTTTTTGGTATATGATATTTTATAGAAAAAAGGGGG
>OGDF01001780.1_pt1 | contig 30993 bp, 16 predicted proteins | sample 1570141 | NCBI WGS metagenome assembly OGDF01 (sample SAMEA4370581, study PRJEB24528) | human gut metagenome | reverse complement strand
CCAGGGCATGCTGCGCCAGAGAAGGAAACAGTTACATGCGGGATTACATCAGAAACGCTTCTGATAAAGTAACAGATATCGCCTTCGACTGCATCGACAAAGACGAAAAATCCAGGTGAAAGCGTCCCCTTCGCAGACAGACTTGGTAAATTATTCTGATGAAAGTCGAATTTGGTCGTTTCGCAGCAGTCTCTAGTATGATATAATGAGAATTGCGGAAGCTGCTTTGCAGCGGAGCAATTCGTAGGTACAGATATAAAGATAACAGGGGCTGGAGGTCGAACGAATGAAGAAAAAAATACTGCCCGTAGTGGCAGCAGCGGTACTGATCGTAGTTCTTGCGGCAATTCTGATTGTCAGCAAAGTTGTAGATAAATACATTCCCACAGACGAAAAGATGGACTCTGCGGAATATTACGGAATCACCGGGGAAGGCCAGGTGCCCGTGATCCTTCAGGATAAAGTGGCAGGCGAGATGAGCATGCTGGTGGATGGTGTGCCCTATCTGAATTATAACACCGTGAAAGACAGCTTAAACAGCCGTTTTTACTGGGATTCCACGAATCAGCTCATGCTCTATACCACGCCGACGGATGTAATCAAGATCCCGGCAGGCGGAGCGGAATATACGGTTTCCGACGAGGCAGAATCCTTTGATCAGATTATTGTGAGACTGGAAGGAGAGACGCCTTACATCGAGGCAGATTTCGTGAAACAGTACACAAATATGACTTATGAAACGCTTCAGGAGCCAGATCGTATTCTCGTGACTTACAAATGGGGAACGATCCAGCAGGCGAAAGTCAAACGCGACGAGAACGTCCGCTATCAGGGCGGTGTCAAGAGCCCGATTCTGACATCAGTAGCTAAAGGCGATCTGGTGACAGTCCTGGAACAGCTGGAGAACTGGACCAAGATTGCCACGGCGGACGGTTATATTGGTTATGTGAGAAACAAAAGGCTGGGTTCTGTGACGGAGACGACGATTTCCAATGAGTTTACGGAGCCGGAATACACGAGAATTAAGAAGGATTACACGATCAATCTCGTATGGCATCAGATCAGCAATATGGATTCCAACTATGCTTTATCCTCGGACATCGAGTCCATGACCGGCGTCAACACGATTTCTCCCACCTGGTTTTCAGTAGCCAGCAAGGACGGAACCGTTTCTTCCCTGGCAGACAGCAGCTATGTGGAGACAGCTCATGAGAAAGGCCTGGAAGTCTGGGGCCTGGTGGATAACTTCAACCAGGAGGTGGATATGAAGGAAGTCCTGACCAACACCACAGCCAGAGAGAAGCTGACGACGCAGCTGATTGAGGCGGCTCTGGAGTACCAGCTGGACGGCCTGAATATTGACTTTGAGAATCTGGGCGAGGAACTGGGAGACGCTTACATTGAGTTCCTCCGTGAACTCTCCATTCAGTGCAGAAAGAATAACCTTGTACTCTCCTCAGACAATACGGTTCCGAGAGACTTCAGCGCTTACTATCAGCGCTCAGAGCAGGCAGAGGTCGTGGATTACTTCATTATTATGGGCTACGACGAGCACTATGTAGGCTCCGATCCGGGTTCCGTTGCCTCCCTTTCCTTTGAAAAAGAGGGCATCGAGTCCACGATCGCGGAGGGCGTTCCGGCGGATAAGATCATCAGCGGTGTGCCTTTTTATACGAGACTCTGGAAGACGGATACTAGCGGGGAAGTTAGCAGCGAGGCTATCGGTATGAATACGGCGGATTCCACGCTGGAGGCGAACGGTGTGACAGCCAACTGGAGCGACGAGACCAGTCAGGATTATGCGGAATATCATGATCCGGACGGCGCGCTCTACCAGATCTGGTTGGAAAATGAGGCTTCCATGGAGCTCAAAGCCAAGCTCATACCGGAATATCAGCTGGCAGGAATTGCGGCCTGGAAACTGGGATTTGAGCGGTCCAGCATCTGGGATGTGATCAGTACAAATATCAAATAAATAGAAGGGGAGCGCTTCGCTCGGGATCAGAAGACTGGTTCTGCACGGAGGCTCCCCGTTTTTGTTCTAAGAAGAAAAGGCTCTCTCATACACTGGAAAGACTGGATATCGTGAAAAAGGAGCCGGAAAGCGTGAAAAAAATCAGTATGGAGACCATTCTTGGGGTGCTTCTTTTTGCCGGGCTGGGCCTTTTGTTCACCCGGGGTATACAAAAGACAGCCGGGGAGGCCGTGACGAAAGAAAAACAGGCGGCCGTGACCGCTACGGTGGTCATCGACGCCGGCCATGGCGGAAGCGATCCTGGAAAGATCGGCATTAACGGAGCCCGTGAAAAAGAGGTGAATCTGGCCATTGCGGAGGAGCTGAAAGCCTGTCTTGAGGAGGCCGGAATCCAGGTGGTCATGACCCGGTCCGATGCAGGCGGCCTTTATCAGGAATCAGATGAGAACAAAAAACAGGCGGATATGCGGGCCCGCTGCGCGATCATTGACGAGGCCGGAGCGGAGCTGACTGTCAGCGTCCATCAGAACAGCTACCCGGCAGAATCTGTCCGGGGGCCCCAGGTTTTTTATCATGCGCAGTCTTCCGAAGGCCAGAAGGCGGCGGCCTGCCTCCAGGAAGCCCTGAATCAGGAACTTTCCATCACGCGGCCCCGGGAGATCAAAGCCAACAATACCTATTACATATTGAAAAAAACAAAAACGCCGGTGGTCATCGCCGAGTGCGGTTTTCTTTCCAATTATGAGGAAGCGGAAAAGCTGACCACGAAAGACTACCAGAAACAGGTGGCCCATGCCCTTTGCAGCGGGATTCTGGCCTATCTGGAAGCCTCCGGCGGATAAAAAGGAGAAATTATTTATGAGAAAACACCTGAAAAAATACAGATTTTTCATGATTGCTTTATGGGCACTCTGTCTTTTTGCCGTCCTGCCTTTCGGAAACGTTCGTGCGGCAGCGGTAAAGCCTTCCTGCACAAAGACAAAAACGGTCTATTTCCAGAAGCAGACTTTCCGTGATCCCATGACCCGGAAAAACATCGTCTCCTATGATCTTCTGGGCACGGGGGAACTTGCCCTTGGCAATCTCTCCTCCAAAGCAGTGATTACCAACCTCAAATCCAGCAACCGCCATATTGAAGCGGTGGCGGACGTTCCCTATAAGAAGATCTATCTCTCCGCCAGTTCCCTGAAAAATGGGGAAAAGACGGTCTTAAGTTTTACCGTGAAGCAGAACAGGAAGACTTACCGTCTCTCCTGCAAGGTGACTTTCCGCACGGATTTTGTGAAAAGCGCGAAGCTTGGAGCGCTTGATCTTACCAGGAAACTGAACCAGTCAACAGGGGCAGTGCGTATCAAAACCGCTCAGAAGAAGGCAAGGCTCCTGATTACCCTTCCTTCCGATTATAAGGTCGTAAGCATCCGTTACAACTACAAAGGCCAGGAGACCGGCCCCGTCTGGAAAACGGCGAAGAAGCTGCAAAATGGAGGCGTCCTTCCTATTGGAAAGGACACGGTCCTGATGGTCGAGTACGCGCCCAAAAGTGGAAAGAGCCTCTACAACCGCTCGTATATCCTTCATATCAACCGCGTCTGACTCTGTACAAACCCCTGAAATTCAGTTATACTGAAAGCTGTCACGAATAGACGAGTGAATCAGTAAGGAAAAATAGATAAAGGAGAGTTTTACATGAGTACAGTAGGTATCATCGGAGCGATGGAAGTAGAAGTAGAGACCCTCAAAAAGCACATGAAGGTGAGAAGAACCGTAAAGAAAGCCCATATGGAATTTTGTGAGGGCGTTCTCGGCGGAAAAGAGGTTGTTGTGGTAAGAAGCGGCATTGGAAAAGTTAATGCGGCTGTCTGCACCCAGATCCTGGTGGATGATTTTAAGGCAGATACCGTCATCAATACCGGTATCGCAGGTTCCCTGAAGGCAGAGATCAATATCGGAGATATTGTGGTTTCCACAGACCTGGTTCACCATGATATGGACGCCGTGAATTTCGGCTATCCGCTGGGACAGATTCCTCAGATGGACACCTTTTCTTTCAAGGCAGATGAGAGACTCGTGGAACTGGCTGAGAAAGCCTGCCATGAGGTAAATCCTGAGATTCAGGTATTCCGCGGAAGAATCGTCAGCGGCGATCAGTTTATCGCAGACAAAGCGGTAAAGAATCGCATCACCGAGAACTTCCAGGGCTACTGCACCGAGATGGAAGGTGCAGCCATCGCTCAGGCCGCTTACTTAAACGACGTTCCCTTTGTGGTACTTCGTGCCATCTCCGATAAGGCCGATGACAGCGCCAGCATGGATTATCCGACCTTCGAGGCCCAGGCCGCAGAGCATTGCGTGAAGCTGGTTGAGCATTTCCTGGAGCTCATCTAAGGTTATTCAGCCATTTCTTCAGGTACCTGAACCCCTTTTCGAGGCGTTTTTTGTCAAACGAAAATGCTTGCAAAAGTTTTGTGATGGATTATAATGGCCCTACGACCGGGGCATGATATCCGCTGCCCGCGGGGCAAGCTTCCGCATCAGAAGAAAGACCGGCTCTTCTGGTGCAGGACAATCACATTTCATATAACTGTTCAGTATCTTCACAGTTACGAGCAAAAATCCAACAAAAATCGCCTTCGGCGATGGGATTTTTGCGTGCAACCCTCGGGATTTTGGCATATTCATGCCAAAACACCTCGCGGGACAGTGGCTCCTGAACAGTTACCGCATTTCAAAAGGGGGATTCATATGTTACAGACAGTGATGCAGCAGAACTTACTGTTCTATGGAATCGGGATTCTTTGCTTTTTCGGTGTGATAAGCCAGATCTGGCTCTGGGGGATCTACAGCAGGATGACAAAAGATATGGAAAATGAGCGGGCAGCCAAAGGAAAGTTTATCCGTCAGATCCGGCAGAGGTATGGCCTCCTGAAGAGAATGGGAGACGGAAGCGTCAATACCCGGGCTTTTATTGAGAGGAGCCTTTATCAGTACCGCCATCTGGGCCGGACGTTGCATCAGTGGCGGCGGACAGGCGCTGTGGCTCTGGTTCTGAGTCTGATTCTTGGCCTTGTGGGCTATTATTATGCAGGAAATCTTCGGATGGGAGCGGCCCTGCGGCAGAATTATCTCTGGGCTATGGGCATTGCAGCGGCAGTTATGGGCCTGATCTATGGTCTTACGGACGTCCGTTACCGCCGTTCCTATCTGGAGACCGGTCTTCTTGATATGCTGGAAAACAGCGGAAACACGGCGGCAGTTGTGAAGAACGGCAAACAATCTGCTTCCCCGGAAAAAGGTCAGCCGGCCCTTTCCGAGGAGAACAAACAGGCGAACGGCAGCCGGGAGCAGAGTTTTGCTCCTCTTGAGACGGCCGCTGCGGCAGCGGACAAGCTTCCCTTCCGAAAAAATAAAAAGGCAGCCGTCAAAATGCAGCAGGAAAAGAAGGATCTCAAGGCAGATCTCTCACGGATTCGTGCCTCCGTAGGGGAAGCAGCGGCCGGTGCGGAGGCGGAGAAAGAGCGGAAGGCAGAAATCCTCAAAAACATGGACCCGGCGGAGCAGGAACGTATCATACGGGAGGTGCTGAAGGAATTCCTATCGTAACTGTTCAGTATCTTCACAGTTACGAGCGAAAATCCAATGAAAATCGCCTTTGGCGATGGGATTTTTGCGTGCAACTCTCGGGATTTTGGCATATTCATGCCAAAACACCTCGCGGGATAGTGGCTCCCGGATAGTTACTCTCTCGCTAATAAATAGACTTGAATCTGTGCGGTAAGTTTGATAAAATAAGAAAAAGTGGTAAGTATATAATTCACAAAGGAGTAATGGACATGGAAAACAGAGTTACATTTGACTATTCAAAAGCAATGCAGTTCATTGGCGAAAATGAAATTACTTCCATTAAGGCCATCGCTGAGACCGCCAAAAATATCTTGGTGGAGAAAAGCGGCGCTGGAAACGACTTCCTCGGCTGGATCGACCTTCCGGTGAACTATGATAAAGAAGAGTTTGCAAGAATCCAGAAAGCTGCCGACAAGATCAAAAACGACAGCGACGTTCTGGTAGTGATCGGCATCGGCGGTTCTTATCTGGGAGCCAGAGCTGCCATCGAGTTCCTGCGTCATAGCTTTTATAATAACCTTCCGAAAGAGGTTCGGAAAACGCCGGAGATTTATTACTGCGGAAACAGCATCAGCAGCACCTATCTCCAGCATCTGATCGATGTGATCGGCGACCGTGATTTCTCTGTAAATATTATTTCCAAATCCGGTACCACCACAGAGCCGGCCATCGCTTTCCGTATCTTCAAGGAAATGGCTGAGAAGAAATATGGTAAGGAAGAGGCAGCAAAGAGAATTTATGCTACCACCGACAAGGCCAAGGGAGCCCTGAAGAATCTGGCAACAGAGGAAGGCTACGAGAGCTTTGTTGTTCCTGATGACGTAGGAGGCCGTTTCTCCGTACTGACCGCTGTAGGCCTTCTTCCGATCGCTGTCAGCGGCGCTGATATCACCAAACTGATGGAAGGCGCAGCAGCAGGAAGAGAGAGAGCACTGAACGCTCCCTTCGAGGAGAACGACGCAGTCCTCTACGCAGCAATCCGTAACATCCTTCACAACAAAGGAAAATCCGTTGAGATTCTGGCAAACTATGAGCCGAGCATGCATTATGTTTCCGAGTGGTGGAAACAGCTGTACGGCGAGTCCGAGGGTAAAGACCAGAAGGGTATTTTCCCCGCATCCGTAGATCTGACCACAGATCTTCATTCCATGGGTCAGTTTATCCAGGACGGCGCGCGTATCATGTTTGAGACTGTTGTAAATGTGGGCGAGCCCAAAGCCACCATCACCATCGGCAAAGAGCCGGTAGACCTTGATGGTCTGAACTATCTGGCTGGCAAAGATATGGACTTTGTCAACAAGAGTGCCATGAACGGCACGATTCTTGCCCATACGGATGGTCAGGTGCCCAACCTGATGATCAATGTCCCGAAGCAGGATGAGTACACTCTCGGTGAGCTGTTCTATTTCTTCGAGTTTGCAGTAGGCGTCAGCGGCTACATGCTGGGAGTAAATCCCTTCAACCAGCCGGGCGTTGAGAGCTACAAGAAGAATATGTTTGCTCTCCTTGGCAAACCGGGCTACGAGAAAGAAAGAGAAGAGCTCTTAAAAAGACTGTAATTGAAAAAAACAGGAGGGTGCGGCAGGGTTGTCTTGTCGTGCCCTTCTTTAAAAAACGGGAGAATTATGGAGATTGTTTTTCTAGAAAAAGGTTCTCTGGGCAATGATCTGGATCTCAGCTATTTTTCAGAGCTCGGACATGTGACCTTTTACGAACTGACAAAGCCGGAGGAGGTTCCGGAGCGGATCAGGGATGCGGATGTGATCATCGTCAACAAGATTCCGATGAATGAAGCGACTCTTTCCGGTGCATCCCATCTGAAACTGGTGGCTCTCACCGCCACCGGCATGAATAATATCGATTTTGACTATACCAATTCCCATGGAATCCAGGTAAAAAACGTGGCAGGCTATTCCACGAATGCGGTGGCGCAGCATACCTTCGCCCTGCTTTTCTATGTGCTCCACCGGCTGGCTTACTATGACAACTATGTAAAGTCAGGAGCCTACTGTACGAATCCCGGTTTTTCTCATTTTGATGAAAAATTCTCCGAGCTGGACGGGAAGACCTGGGGGATTGTCGGTATGGGAGCCATCGGTCAGCGGGTAGCGTCCATTGCCGAGGCCTTTGGCTGCCATGTGATCTATTATTCTACTTCCGGAAGAAATACGGATCAGCCCTATGAGCGGGTGGATTTTGAGGAGCTTTTGAAGCGCTCCGATGTGATTTCCCTTCATGCGCCGCTGAATCCGGACACCGAAGGAATCATGAACCGGGAAGCCTTCCGGAAAATGAAGAAAAGCGCTTTTCTAGTGAATGTAGCCAGAGGCGGCCTTGTGGTGGAACAGGATCTGGCGGACGCCCTGAAGGAGGGAGAGATCGCCGGAGCCGGATTGGATGTCCTCTGTCAGGAACCTATGCGTCCGGAAAATCCTCTCTTTGCCATCAAGGACAGCAGAAAGCTGATTATTACGCCGCACATGGCCTGGGCTCCGGTAGAAACCCGGGAAAGGCTGATGAGGTGTGTATATAGAAACATAGAAGAGATAAAATAAGGAGGATGAGACTATGGCATTTTTTGATGAACTGAGCAAGAAACTTTCCGGCGTGAGCCGTGTGGCCGTACGGAAAGCAAAGGAAGTAACTGACATCGGAAGTTTAAAACTTCAGATCGCTGACGAAAACCGCAAACTGAGCAAGATCTACGAGAACCTGGGAAGAGAATACTATGATAAATTTCAGGATGATGCAGCTGAGGAGCTGGCCGAGCTCGTGAGCCAGATTAAAGACAGCAATGACAAGATTGCAGGTCTTCAGGATGAGATCAGCAGAGTCGAGGCTGAGAGCGCTGCCCGGGCAGAAGAAGAGCGTGTTCGCAGAGAAGCAGAAGCTCAGGCGAAAAAAGAGTCTGTGGCAGAGGCAGAGATGCGCGTTGTAGATGAGGACGAGGAAGAAGAGGCTAAAAAAAACGGCGAAATGACCGAGTCCGAAGAAGAAACAACTGGCGAAACGGAAGCCGGGGAGACCGAAGACGCAGCAGAAGATGAGGAAGCTTACGAGACAGAGGATGAAGCTGTAGAAGCTGACGACGAGGCTGCCGAGGAAGTCTCCGAAGAAGAGCCTGCCGAGGAAACATACGCCGATGAGACCGAAACCACCGAAGAGCCGGAAGAGAAATCCGAGTGGTTATAAGCCGAGATGAGGATTGTATACAAGAATGAGAATTTGATTACAGATTGTATACAACATGTTTTAGGGTAACATATGCATGGATAAATATTACTTAACACAAACAAAAAACCGGAATGACGACCAGCTGCCATTCCGGTTTTTATCTTAAAGATCATAGAAATCGTCTTCCTCGATCACCTGTATCTCCAGATAATCAAAAGGAATTTCCTCGATAAAACTGTCTTTTCTGAAACGGGTTTTGCTGTGGCGCTGAAACTCCGACACATTGGAGGAGAGCCAGATGGGCTTTCCCAGATCAAAGTCATAGCAGATTTCTTCCAGAGCCTGAAAGATCTTATGGGTTCTGGTGTCTTTCGCATCATTTTCCACAACCGTATCTTTTAATAAATGATTATCCTTCCAGATCTTCCCCCACATCCGAAACATCTGAGGAACCTCCTTCCGTTTCTGATTCTGTCTCATTTTCCGTTGTCACGGTATCTGCTTCCTGAAAAAATTCATAGACCTTTCCAGAGACTGCGCGGATATTTTCCACCGCTGTGTCCTCGTCGGTGAGATCCGTGGCCATAACGCAGATGATATAATCCCGGTAGGGCGTGTATACAATCGAGACATCGTTCTGGGTGTTGTCTTTTTCACCGGTCTTATTGGCGGTCTTGATCTCGGAAGGGATACCGGCAGGAATTTTCCAGGTGATATCCTGGTTCAGAAGATAGCCCTCCAGCTGGCGGGAAGCCAGGTGACTCACCATGTCGCCATCATAGATTTCTTCCAGGAAACGGCCGCAGTCCTTGACGGAGGTGACGTTGGCCTCATCCCCGTACCAGAGGTTGGAATCCTCCAGACCGTTGTACTGATGGGTGTCCGTAAAGTCGTGTTCCTCGATAAAATCATTTACTTTTTCCATGCCATCTCTGTGGTCGTGGGAATCGCTGAGATAACGAACCAGCTCATTGGCGGCCTCGTTGTCGCTGAGGCTGATCATATCGCTCAAAAGCTGATCGATGGTGTCTGTCTCTTCCAGTTCCTGACTCTGGATTTCCTCCAGAACGGCTCCGGCTATGTAAAGTTTGATCAGGCTTGCGGAATCCTGTGGTCTGTCATTGATGGTGAGACTGATTCCACTTTTCAGATCCTTCACATAGATGGACCAGGAACCCTCGTAAGTATCGATCATCTCATTCAGATCTTTTTTCAGATTTTTGAAAGAAGGAACGAGAAGATACTGGGAGGTCAGATAATATTTTAATTCAGAGGCCTTCTCCGTTGAACGGGTTTCCGTACGGATGCCCTCGGAAGCAAGTTCGGATTCCTCCTCCGGGGTGACTCCGGGAGTCTGGGACTCGGTTTCTGTTTCTGTTTTGGATTCCGTTTCTGTCGTTATCTCCGTTTCTGTTTCCGTCGCTGTCTCGCTGGAAGTTTCGCTCTCGGACTCGGTTTCCGTCTCGTTTTCTGTTTCTTTTTTCAGAGGGGTCTTTTTCTCTGTAGATTTTTCTGTGGAAAGCGTAGTCTTTTTGCTGGAATTTTTCACAGGAACTTCGGTTTCTTCTTTCGTTTCCGTCTCTGTTTCAGCAGTTGTTTCCTTATTTATAATATCTGTCTCGGGAGCTTTCTCCTTTGTATTCGGTGATGCGTCTGCCTGCAGGGAAGCGCTCGCTTCCGTTGTCCGGTCCAGGGTTACTGCCCCTTCATACATGAGGACCGCGGCCGCAGTTACCGCAGAGATCCGTATCAGTCGTTTTGCCAGATTCATAGATGCCCTTGCCTTTCTAAATGGACGTATCTGATGTTGCCTCATGCCATCATACAATAAAAGGGACAAAAAGTAAATAATTTTTGCAAACAGTGAGAAATATGAGAGAATCTTGTGGTATAATCTGTGATAAAAAGAGAATAAAAATTTCTACAGTAATACTTGTTAACTGTATAGATGTACAATGTTATTATCTGTTTAAATAACGGAGGATAATTCAATGGAAGAAGAGATTCTGAAGGTACGGATGCTGGGAGGTTTTTCAATGGTTTATCAGGAAAAAACACTGGTGTTTGACAGAAATTACATATCAAAAAGCACACAGCTTCTGCAGATTCTGTTCCTTCACCTGGAAAAGGGGATAGCGAAGGAGCGGCTTCTGGAAGAGCTGTATGGTCGGGATGATGTGGAGAACCGGAACGGCAGCCTGAACAATACGATTTTCCGGTTGAGAAAGCAGCTGGAGGCGGCAGGTCTGCCCGAAGGCAAGTATTTTTATCTGAAAAAAGGAATTTACTACTGGGATTCCGTGATCCCTGTGGAGACAGACCTCTCTGTTTTTGAAAAAAAACTGGAAGAAAGCAGAAAAGAGACCGACGAAGAGAAAAAACGGAGCTTTTAAAAGAAACCTGTGCTCTGTATACCGGAGAGCTTCTTCCGAATATGACCGGAGAAAACTGGGCAGCGGTGGCAAATATTCATTACCGGGATCTTTATTTCGAAGCACTGGAAGAACTTTGCACCATTCTCAAGGCGAAACGCTATTATGAGACGATCTACCAGCTGACCACAACGGCGGCAGGAATGTATCCCTTTGAAGAGTGGCAGCTCTGGCGCATCGACAGCCTGATAGCCATGAACCGTTATCAGGACGCCATGGCCATTTACAAAGAAGCGACGAAACATTTTTTTGATGATCTGGGACTTCCGCCTTCCGAGGAGATGCTGGAGCGCTTCCGGCTCATGAGCGACCGGATTCAGCAGTCCGTGGGGGCGCTGGAGGAGATCAAGAAAGGCCTTCGGGAAAAAGAAGAGCAGAAGGGGGCCTATTACTGCTCTTTTCCGAGTTTTATTGACATTTATCATGTGATCAGCCGCATGATGGAGCGGAGCGGGATCTCTGTCTATATCATGCTCTGCACGCTGACGGACAAAAATGGAGAGATCCGTATGGGAACCGACCGGAACAAGGAGGCTTCGGAGGCCTTAAGAGTTGCGATCTGCAATTCTCTCAGGCGCGGAGATTTTTACACCAGATACAACGAAAGCCAGTTTCTGGTCATGCTTTCCGGGACGACTCTGGAGAACTGCCAGGTGCTCTCGGCCAGAATTGACCGGAATTTCAGAAAAGAGTTTAACGGTCATTTCCGGATCAATTACTATATGGCTTCTGTGGCAGAACTCCGGGAAGAGAAGGACGGGGAAACGCTTTCCTTTCATTCGGCGGCAGACTGTTGGAAGATCAGTCAGAAATAACAGGAGAGACACATTCATATGGAAGAAATTCGATTCAATCTGGCTGCACCGGATCTCCTCTGTATCTGTGTGGACGACAGACAGCATGGAGAGAACAGCGGAAGGGTGTATTGCTGTTATTCCAGGGAAGCAATGTATTTTGCCCATGAATATCAGCTGATAAAAATAATAGAAAGACTTCTGGACCGCATCGATTATCATCAGTCTTCGGTGAAGATCCGTAGTTTTCAGGAGAAAGAAGAAAAGCGGCTTCTGAAGCCGGAAAAAGTCCTGGAGGGTCGCGAGGTGGCGAACCACAGCGGAAAACTTGATACGTTTCTTGTACATATTAAGTACCGGCAAAACGCGACCTGGCAGGGAGAGATACGCTGGGTAGAAAAAGGGAAAAATGTCTCTTTTCGCAGTGAGTTAGAGCTTTTGAAGCTCATGGATAACGCGCTGGAAATGTAGTGTACTGTCCCATTCACATTTCGTATAATGAGACAGTACACCAGTGATACGATAAAACTCTTTCAAAAGGCACAAAAAAATATGAAAAATAGCATAGACGAAAGAGGTTAAGAAAGAGTATATTTGGTATAATTGACGAAATAGAAAAGTTTCTATAAACAGAGAAGCAGATGGGAGGATAGGTGAGATTCTTGCAGAACGAAAAGAATAGAAATACACTTGGAAAAAAGGGCACATTTGTTGTACATGTGCAGTACCTGGAGAATTCCACCTGGCAGGGTGAGATCGTCTGGGCGGAAAAAAATGAATCATTGAAATTTCGAAGTGCATTGGAACTATTAAAAATCATGGACAGCGCTCTGGCAACAACAGAACAGGGTGAAAAGAAAGGAGAAAAGTTATGAATAACAGAAAATGGTCCAGAATCATTGCGATGCTTCTAGCTGTCATGCTGGTATTTTGTGATTCGAATGTGATCTATGCTGTGGAATCCATGACGGAAGCACAGACAGAAGATCCGGCAGCGGCACAGGCAGCGGCAGATGCAGAAGCAGCAAGGCAGGCCGAAGAGGCGCAGGCTGCCGCAGAAGCAGAGGCAGCAAGGCAGGCCGCGGAAGCACAGGCAGCAGCAGACGCAGAGGCAGCAAGACAGGCCGCGGAAGCACAGGCAGCAGCAGATGCAGAAGCAGCAAGACAGGCCGCGGAAGCACAGGCAGCAGCAGACGCAGAGGCAGCAAAACAGGCCGCAGAGGCGCAGGCAGCAGCAGATGCAGAGGCAGCAAAACAGGCCGCAGAGGCACAGACAGCAGCACAGGAAGCTACAGACGCAGAGACAGAGCCGCAGACCACACCGTCTGCCACAGGAAGCTTGACCCTGAAAACAGAGGAAGCTTCCACGCAGAAGGATGGAGAGCCTGCAAGACTGAAAGTGACTTATGAGCTCAGTGCTGACAGCAGCGTGGATACCGTTGAGACCAGACTCTATGCCTGGAATAAAAATGCAGGCTATCCGCAGTTTACTGACGGTAAATTTACCGATCCTGAGACCAAACGTGAGTTTCAGCTGAAAACCGACAAAGACGGTTTGGTTTATGTGGAATACATTCTGAAGAAGGGCGAGTCTTTCACAGAAGAGTTCGAGTTCATCGATACCACACTTGAGGTGGGCACTCAGATTACCTTTGATGTGGCCATCGGCGCTAATGGCGTTGTTCCGGCGAACTGCTCCATCCAGAGCACCACTGCCAAAGTGACCTATGCGCTTCCGGATGGAAATGGAACAGCCACAGAAGTAGAAACCGAATCCAACGCTCCGGAGAGCGCTGCAGTAGAGAATACCGTGGCTTTTCAGAGTGCGGAAGGTGCGAGCGTAACGGTTGACGGCGCAGACGTAACCAATGGCACTGCTATGGCCAAAGACGGCAAGATCGTCTTCACCGTAACCCCGGCAGAGGGCTATGAAGTTACCAGTATCCTGGTAGACGGAACCATCCCTGCCAGAACCAACGATGAAACTCCGGAGACCAACGATTACATTATCGAAGGCATCCAGACTGACAGTACCGTGGTTGTGATCAGTACACAGGCGGTTGTAGTGGAAAGCGAGACTGAAAGTGAGACTGCAACAGAAGCAGCTACTGAGGTTGAATCAGAATCCGAGAGTGAGACAGAAGCTGTTACGGAGTCTGAAAGTGAAATCGTTGTTGAAACCGAGTCTGAAAGCGAAACGGAAACGGTAGCCGAGACTGAGGTACAGACCGAGTCTGAAACGGAAGCTAAGTATGGCACAGATTTCAGCTATGAAGATGAAACTGTTGTTATTACAGCTGTAGCTCAGCCGGAAGCAAAACTTCCGGAAAACGCAGTTCTGAAAGCAGATCCCATGCTGGAAGGCAGTGCTGCTTATGAAGATGCTGTGAGCATGGTGGAAAATCAGCTTGGTGGAACAGAAGAAGGCCAGGAGGCTTCCTATGTATTCTATGACGTTTACTTTGAAGTAAATGGAGAACGCATAGAGCCGGCAGATGGCCTGGTAGAAGTTTCCATGAATTTCAAGACTCCGGTGCTGGAATCCGCAGAGGATGAGACAGTTGATGAAGTCAGTGTGCTTCACATCAAAGAGGATACCAACAAAGTCGAAGAAGTTACAGATAATGTAGAAATGACAGATGACGGTGCGGTAAGTGCTGTGGGTTTTTCTACAGATAGCTTCTCTGTTTTTGGCGTGAGAAAAACTTCTTCTGTTGCAACACGGACAGCTACAAATAAAAATATTGCCGATATTGCTAAGGAATGTAAAGCAAGCCTTTTGGTTAATGGTAAACCTTATGTGGAAGGCACCCCAATATCAAGGAATGACACACTTGCCCTTCATTTGGAGTATTCTTATAAAGATGAAGAAGGAAAAAGACCGACTAAAGACGATCCAAATGATTGGTATTATGTATTTGAAAAGTTTGATGCTTCAAAATTGAACATAAAGAATGGGGATAAAGCTCTTACAGGAGACATCACAGTATCTGGTGGAAATGGTGGAACTTATGTTTTTAAACCATCGGAAAATAAAGTATATTTTAATTATAAGCCTGAATATATAGCAACCAGAAACAATTTAAAGGGAACATTCTCTATGTACTATCAGCTCAATAAAGAAGCGACCTCTGAAGATAAGGAAGTCACGATCAAATTGGGTGATCATACTTACAAGATTCCCTTAAAAGATACGAATGTAAGTGGAAAAAAAGAGTACGTCATTGATGAAGATGGTAATATGGTATTTACCATTTCTTTGACGGCTGATGATGCGGATGCAGAGAAAATTATTGTCACAGATACGTTGAAAGGTGATTTAAAATTTAAGGAAGGGTCCTTTAATGTTCAGCTGAAGGGTAGCAACTCAAAGATTCCGCTTACTCCGGAAATTAAGGCAACAGAAAATGGACAAGTTGCCACCATTAAACTTCCAGATGATTTTAAAATCCCATATGGACAAACGGCAGAGATTACCTATATAGTAACTCCAAAAGCTGGCGCAAATGTTACTGGTGGAACCAATGAGGCCTCCTGGGAATGGGGAAATACTGGTTCAGGAAACAGTGGAGAAACCAAAACAGATGTAAAATTTGATAAGGATCGATTGGAGAAAAAAGGTGAACAGCTTGGTCAAAACCGCTTTAAATATACAATTGACGTGAATAAGCTGAATGAAAAACTTTTGCCCAATAGCTCTACAGGAACCCTTACTCTTACGGATGTTATCAAATTAAGCGAGAGTGAAGAGAATAAAGGGAACGCTTATGTAAATCTGGTTGCGGACTCAGTAAAAGTTTTTGACAAAGATGGAAATGACCTGATTGAACAAAAGAAAGCCAGCTATACTTATGATCAGGGAAAAAATACTTTACAATTTACCGTGCCGGATGGCCAGGCACTTAAGATTGAGTATGTTATTTCTGTAAGTGGTACTGTTGACGATAAGGTTTCTATCGAAAACACCGTTAATCTCGAAGGAAGAAATATTGAAAAATCCTGGACAGAAAAGGAGTATACAATCGTATATACAAATGCAGAGCTGTCGGGAGATAATGGTACAGTAATAATTAAAAAGAAAGAAAAAAATGCTGAAAATATATCAGTAGAGGGAGCAAAATTCTCTGTTTATGAAGTGTCAGGTACAGGTGCTTTTTATTACTTTGATCCCAAAAATCAGAATTTAACTCCAGTTTCACAGGGTACGACAGATATCAATGGTGAGTTGACTCTCGGGTCAACAGATAACACCTCCGCATCTTTCTTAAAACCGGATCAGTTATACTGTTTGGTAGAAGAGGAAGTTCCAGAAGGATATTTGCTGGCTAGCACAGAGAAATACCATTTCTTTGCTATGAATGCATCAAAGGATCATCAGAAAGAATGGGGAAGTGCAGCTACAAATGCGGGAAAAACACTTATCAATATTCCTGAAGGCGGCACTTTGACACTGACGAATATTGCAAAACCGGAAGAAATAAGTCTGTCACTCAATGCGAGCAAGAAAATAAACGGAACAGATGTAAAGGGAAACGAGAAGTTTACTTTCACAGCGGTTTTAAGCAATTATGAGAAAAGCGGACAGTATTATCCTGGTTCTTCCGCTTATGAGGGAATTTCAGAAAGTCTGGACGAGTATAAAAAGAGTATAATTGGACAGAAAAAGACAACCCAGAATAGTGCTGCAAGTATTAATTTTGAAGAGTATAAATTAAAATACGAAGGTACCTATACTTTTGAAATTAAAGAAGAGTCTGATACTGGAAATTATGTTTATGATGCAACGACTCACACTGTTAAAGTAACAGTAGCAAGAAACAGCGTATCAGGAGATCTTGAAATTACAAGTGTTAAGGTTGATGGAAAAAAAGTTGCTGCAGTTTCTACAGGCAAGGCTGGACATTTTTATCTGGTAAAAGCTAAAAATGATACAAATACACCGATAGCTTTTAACAATATTGAAACTACAAGCCTGGAGCTGGTTAAAAATGTAACTGAAGCCGTTAGCCAGGATACGGAATTTACATTTAATGTTAAATGGAATGTTTCTATTCCGGATGGTTACAAATTCAAGGTTACAGATAGCCAAGGAAAAGAAATCATTAATAACCTGAACAAAAATGGTGGTAATATTACAATCAAAGTACCGAAAAACACTTCTACAGGAAAGGTTACTATTAGTGGAATTCCAGTCGGAACAGAAATTACTATTACAGAGCAGGGAAAAGCTGGATGGTCTCAGGTAAATCAGCCAGCTGATGGAAAATATCTACTGACAATAAACAAAGATGCTTCTAAGAATGTAATTACTGTCACCAACTCCTACAGCGCTTCCGGTACCTGGACTCCGAAGGCTACGAAAAAGCTGAATGCAGGCGGTCGTAAGCTGAAAAACAATGAATTCCGCTTTGTTGTAAAAGATCAGGCCGGAAATACGGTTATGACTGGTAGCAATAATGCGAAGGGTAATGTTACTTTTGTTACGACAGATGAGAAGAAGACAAACAGTATTTCTTATACCGCACCGGGAACCTATATCTACACGATTGAAGAGGTAACTCCTGCAGATGGTAAGAAAGAAACGAATATGTCTTACTCTGATGCGGTTTACACCGTAACAGTTACAGTGACAGATCCGAATAAGGATGGTACTTTAGATGTTAAGGCAGTATATGTAAGCAGCAAGGAAAGTGGAGAGAAAACTTCCGCAGAATTTGTAAATACCTATACTGCAGAAGGAACCTGGAAGCCGGCTGTTTCCAAGTTCCTGACAGGCGGAGCTTTCTACGGTGAAGGCTTTACTTATACGGTAAAAGACAGCACCGGAAAGGAAGTTGCAACAGGTTCAAATAAGGATGATGGTCCGATTTCCTTCACAGATATCACATATGACCAGACAGATATCGGCAAGAAATATACTTATACCATCGAAGAGACAAACAAGACCAGAAGCGATATCACTTATGATGATACCGTCTTTACGGTTTCTGTTGAGATTGAGGATAAAGGCAATGGTGTCGTTGGTGCAAAGAAAAGCTCTGTAGTTTATAAGAAAGCAAGAACTACGGTAACAGATCCTGCTTTTACGAACAAGTACAAAGCCAGCGGTTCTGCTGAAATTAAAGGTACCAAGACCTTGAAAAATCAGATTCTGACAGCAGGAGCATTTACCTTTGGACTCTTTGAAGACTCTGCTGGAACGAAGCCGGTGAAGGATGCGTCTGGCAAGGCAATCACCACAACCAACAAAGCTGCACGGACAGCGGACGGAAAAGGTGAGTTCGTTCTGAATACGCCTGTATATACCCAGGCAGATATCGAAAAAGAATATACTTACTGGGTTCGTGAGATTCCAGAGGGGGATCAGAGATATACTTATGATACGGCTGCATATCAGGTAAGTGTAAAGGTATCAAATAAAGGTAATGGTGAACTGAATGTTGCTGTTACCTATAGCAGCGGTGCGATCAACTTTACCAATACCTATACGGCAACCGGTTCTCTGGATGTAACTGCTACAAAGACAGTAAAAGGTCGGACGGATGTACCGAATATCTTTAAATTTGAACTGATTGAGATTACCGGATCAACATCAAAGGTTCTTCAGACCGTAACAAATAATGGCAGTCAGGTTACCTTTGATCCAATCCCATATCAGGTAGATAAAGACAAAGATAAAACTTACACCTATATTCTGAAAGAGGAAACGGGTTCAGCTGCTGGATATGTAGGCGGTTATTCCACAGAGGAATATCGCATTACAGCGAAAATCACCGATGATGGCACAGGTAATCTGAAGGTCGCCAAGACTATCGAAAAGAAAAATGCAGATGGTACTTACAGTGCTCACACGGCAAATAACGGTGTTCCTTCCTTTACCAATACCTATAAGGCAACGGGTAAATTAACTCTGAGCGGTAAGAAGATTCTTGAAAACCATGCTCTCGAAAAAGATCAGTTCACCTTTGAACTCTACAAGATTGAGAATTACGGAAAAGAGAATCAGAGTTATACGCAGATCGATCAGAAAAAGAACAATGCGGACGGCAGCTTCACTTTCGATGAGCTTACCTTTAACGAGAATCAGGTTGGCGATAATTATTACGCTGTGCGTGAGGTGGACGAAGAAGCAGCACATCCTGGTTATAGCTATCTGAAAGACTATGTGATTGTAAAAGTAACGGTAACGGATGACGGACAGGGCAATCTGACAGCAACCGCTACACCGAACGGAGTAACCGGTGACACTGCACTTACCATCACCAACACCTATACAGCAAAAGGTCGGTTACAGCTGAAAGCTCATAAATCTCTGACGGGAGCTGCTCTTCGTGAGGATAACAAATTCAGCTTCACCCTGACCGGGCCCAAAAATACGAACCAGACAAAGCCAAATGATCTGGATGGAAACGTAGTCTTTGACACTCTGGAGTATGATCAGTCTGATATTGGACAGAAATATGTTTATACACTGACAGAAACCGATGAAGGAAAAGCAGGTTATACCTACGACAGCAAGATTTACACCGTAACCGTTGAGGTCAAAGATAATCATAATGGAACGCTTTCCACTCCGTATACGATCCAGATGCAGGAGAAGGCAGGCAGCACAGTAACGGATTATACGAAGTCTTCAGACGAAGAAGTCAAGATTCCAGAGTTCTCCAACAGCTACGAAGCAACCGGTTCAGCCGTTCTCAGTGGAACCAAAACGCTTATAGGCGGTACGAAAGAACTGAAAGCCGGCGATTTCAGCTTCAAGATCTATGAAGTGAAAATGCAGAAGAAGAGCGATGACTCAGACGAGCTGGTCGAGGTGGAAGAGGCTCTGAAAGATGCAGCCGGACAGGAGATTACCGTATCCAACGATGCGAAAGGAAACTTTACGTTCCCGGAAATCTCTTACACGCAGAATGACGTTGGTGTACATACTTACCGTATCAAAGAGATAAACGATGGAAAACCGGGTTACACCTACGATTCAGCATCTGTGGAAGTAACGATCAATGTAAAAGATAATCACAATAAGACGCTGGATACAACAGAACGGACTTACAAAAAAGGTGGCACTACAGTAGGTGCAATCAATTTCGAGAACTCTTATGCTGCGAACGGAAGCTTTACCCCGCAGGCAATCAAGGCTCTGGAAGGTCATAAGCTGTCCGCAGATCAGTTTACTTTTGTTCTTTACGAGGTAAAAGACAAAGAAGAGAAGGAACTTGAAAGAAAAACAAATGATGCGGCAGGCGTTGTCAGCTTTAAAACCAGAGACTACAGCCAGGCAGATATCGGAAAGACCTTTGTTTACCGGATCAAAGAGGTAAACGGTGGAATTGACGGATATGACTATTCAAAAGAGGAATATACCATTACCGTATCTGTTACGGATAATAATGGTTCCCTGACGGTAACACCTGTTTATACAAACAAGGAAGGCAAAAAAATTGAAAATGCAGAGGAAGTAGTCTTTAAGAATACCTATACTGCAACAGGTGACGCTACGATCAGCGGTACCAAGACTCTGACCGGAAACCGGACACTGGACAACGAGCAGTTCTCCTTCAAACTGACCACAGATCCGGAAGGAAAGAATCTGGTGAAGGATTCTGAAGGCAACGATATGATCGTGAAAAATGATGCAGATGGAAACTTTACATTCCCTGTACTTCATTACGATCAGGACGATGTCAAGGATGCAGAAGACATCAAAGCCGGAAAAGACTTTACCTATTATGTAAGTGAGATTGCAAATCCTGATGATGAGGTCTACACTTACAGCACCAGGATTTACAAAGTAGTTATCAATGTAAAGGATGACGGCGGTAAACTGGCAGTTGCCAAACCGGTAATCACTGATCTGAGTACAGGCGAACCGGCAGCTATCACTTTTGAAAACCATTACAATGCCAAAGGTTTTCTGAATCTTACGGCGACAAAGAAACTCGATGTGGTCTCTAATCAAGTGAAACTGAGTGCAAATCTTTTCTCCTTCACTCTGATCGGTGACAACATTAAGAAACAGATCAAGTGGAACAATGAAGACGGAAGCGTAATTTTTGATTCTATTAATTATACGGAAGCAGATATTGATAAGGATTTCACTTACACGATGACCGAGCAGTACGGAAAACTCAGTGGTTTTGAGTATTCCAATGAAGTTTATACGATCAAGGTTCATGTTTCTGATAACAGAGACGGAAGTCTGAACGTAGACGCAAAAGTCACCAATTCCGAAGGGGAAGACGTAAAGCTGGACGAGATTCAGTTTGTGAACAAGTATGAAGCCACCGGCAGTCTGACTCTGGAAGGTACGAAGGTACTGAACGGAAGAAAGTTGGAAGCAGAGCAGTTCACCTTTGCTTTAAGTGAAGGCGGCGAGGTCCTGCGAGAGGCATGGAACGCAGAAGATGGAAGCTTCAAATTTGATCCGATCAAGTACACGACTGCAGAGATCGGAACTCACTATTATACGGTTCAGGAAGTTACACCGGAAGCAGATGGCAATGGTTATACCTATGACCGCACGAGTTATAGGGTAGTCGTAGAAGTAAGTGATAACGGTGACGGTACATTGAATGTTGACGTTCGCAAAGAGAACGACAAAGAACCGGAACTGAAATTCACCAACACCTATAAGGCAGAAGGTGAAACTTCCGTAAAAGCAACAAAAGTACTGACCGGAACAACGTTGACAGAGAATAACAAGTTCTCCTTCACGCTGGAAAGCACCGGAATCGCACCGGCTTACAAAGAAACGGTTCAGAACAACGTCCGGGATGGAAGCATTTCCTTCCCGAAGATGACTTACACAGTGGCAGATGCAGGACAGACTTATACTTATCTGATGTATGAGGAAATCCCGGCAGAAAAGGCAGCGGGTTACACCTATGATGAGACTGTTTACCATGTAGAAGTAACCATTACCGATAACGGGGATGGACACCTGACGACAGCAACAAAGATCTATGAGGTCAGCGGTCCTGCAGGCCGTCCGGTGAAGACGGAAGTTGAGAAAGCTCAGTTTACCAATGCATACCATGCAGAGGGAACTCTGAATCTTACCGCTCAGAAGAATCTGACCGGCCGTCTGCTTGCAGATGGACAATTTGCCTTTATCCTGAAGAGCAAAGAAGTGAAGGAAGGCGAAACAGCCATCAGCCAGAGAAAGACCAATGAACTGAATGGCCAGATTACCTTTGATCCGATCTCTTATACAGAACAGGATCTTGGACAGACCTATACCTATCTTCTGTATGAGGAAATCCCGGCAGAGAAGGCAGATGGATACACTTATGATGAGACAACCTATGAGGTTCGGGTAACTCCGAAAGATAACGGAGATGGAACCATAAACGCAGAATATCAGATTGTGAAATCTGGCACGACTGTAGATGGTGAAATCGTACCGGTTGAAAAAGCAGTGTTCCATAATGTTTACAATGCATCTGGAAAGCTGACTTTGACGGCTACCAAGCTTCTGACAGGAAGAACCATTGAAGATGGCCAGTTTACCTTTACCCTGACCGGTCCGAAGACAGAAGATCAGTCAAAGAGCAACGTTGGTACACAGGTAACCTTTGATCTATTGAAGTATGATGAGAGCGATGCCGGAAAAGATTACGTTTATACGATCCGTGAGGAGATTCCGACAGACAAGCAGCCTGGTTATACTTACGATGAGAGCATTTATGAAGTAACCGTAAGTGTTCGGGATCAGGGAAATGGAAAACTGAATGCAGCCGTAAGTGATATTACCAAGATCACAACGGAAAATGAGGAAAAGAAACCGGAAAAAGCAGACGCTGTTGCATTTGTAAATACCTATAAAGCGACAGGTGAAACAAGTATCAGCGCAGAGAAGATTCTGAAAGGCAGAACCATTGCAGATAAGCAGTTCAGCTTCACATTAAAGGGAGATCCGGCAAACGAAGCAAATGGTGATACCAACAAGGATCAGACCGTGAAGAACGTTGGAAAGAACGTAACTTTCGCAAATCTTACTTACACTGAGAAGAATGCAGGCAAGACCTATACTTACTATCTTCAGGAAGTGCTACCGGATATGGAAGTACCGGGCTATGGATTTGATAACACCGTTCATACAGTAGAAGTAACTGTAACAGACAATGGAGACGGAACTCTGAAGGTTGAGAAAACCATTGATGGTAAGACGGTTGAAGCATCGAAAGATGATGAAACAAAGACACCGGATGCTGTATTTACTAACACCTACAGTGCAAAGGGCGGCATTGTTCTGACTGCTTCCAAAGCCTATGCAGAGGGCGTACAGAAGTCTCTTCTGGCAAACGAGTATCAGTTTGCAGTACTGGAGAATGGAAATGAAGTTGCCACCGGAACCAACGCACTGGATGGCAAGATCACCTTCACAGAAATCCCATATGTACTGACACCGGATGACACCAGTGTTCTGGGTACCCATATCTACACGGTAAAAGAGATCAAAGGAACGGATGGAGCAGTTCTTTATGATGGAACCGAGTATATGGTGAAAGTAAACGTAACCGACAATGGCAATGGAATCTTAAAGGCAGAAGTTGTCGGTGATACCAAAGAAGCAGATCTGAAGTTTGTCAACGATCTGACGAAGGTTAAGATTTCCAAGATTGATGCAGCCAATCAGGCAGAACTGCCGGGAGCGAAACTGGAAATCAGAGATGCAGACGACGAAGTCATTGATTCCTGGATCAGTGGAAGTGAGCCTCATTATATCGAAGGTATCCTGAAAGCCGATCAGAAGTATACTCTGATTGAGACCGCAGTGCCGAATGGTTACAAATATGCGGAAGAGATTACTTTTAAGGTAGGCAAAGACGGTAAGGTTCAGACCGTTACCATGAAAGATGCCCCCAGCCAGCTGACCGTATCCAAGAAAGATATGGCAGACCTTGCAGAGAATCTTCCGGGAGCAACTTTTGAAGTACAGGATGAGAACGGTGATGTCGTAAGAACCGTTTACAATGAGACTCTGAGATGGACCACCACAGCGGATGCACTGGTGAAGACCATCACCGGTCTGAAGGACGGCAGCTACAAACTGGTTGAGACCAAGGCTCCGACTGGTTACACGATTGCAGATCCGATTTCCTTTACCGTTGAAAAAGGAAAGATTTACAGAAGTGTAGACGGAGAACAGGCTGAGATCGATACGATTGCCATGGAGGATCAGGCAACAGAGGTTATTATCAGCAAGACCGATATCACTACCGGAAAAGAACTGCCGGGAGCAACACTTCAGATCCTGAAGAAAGTGAAAGCAGCAACAGATGCTGGTGAAGAAGTTGAGAAGGAAGAAACCGTAATCACTATTTACGGCGAGAAGCTGGAGTGGGTATCTGGTGAGACAACGAAAACCATTAAGGGCCTGCCCGCCGGAGAGTATATCCTTCGCGAGACCGCAGCACCGAATGGCTATACCATTGCGAAAGATGTGAAATTTACCGTTACCGATGAGCTGAAAGCAGCAGAAAAGGTAGTGATGGAGAACACACCGATCGAGGTAAACATCAGCAAGACCGATATCACAACAGACAAGGAACTGCCGGGAGCAACGCTTCAGATTCTGAAAAAAGCGGCCGCAGTTACTGATGACGGAGAAGAAACCGAGACAGAAGAAGTAGTAACGACCATCTACGGCGAGAAGCTGGAGTGGAAATCCACCGGCGAGCCGAAGAACATCAAGGGACTGCCTGCCGGAGAGTACATCCTCCGCGAGAGTGCAGCACCGGATGGCTACACGGTAGCAGCAGATGTAACCTTTACCGTTACCGACGAGCTGAAAGCGGTAGAAACCGTAGAGATGCAGGATGCACCGATTGAGACCGTGATCAGCAAGGTAGATATGGCTGATACGGCAAAAGAACTGCCGGGAGCAACCCTTCAGATTCTGAAGAAAGTGACGGCAGAGGACGGCACCACCAGTGAGGAGATCGCAGTCACCGTTTACGGTGAGAAACTGCAGTGGATTTCCGGTGAGGAAGCAAAAGAGATCAAGGGCCTGCCCGCAGGAGATTACATCCTCCGTGAGATCGCAGCACCGACCGGCTACACCATTGCAAAAGATGTAGAATTTACCGTAAGCAATGACCGAAAAGTAACAAACAAAGCAGTTATGGAGGATCAGGCAACCGAAGTGAAGATCAGCAAGGTGGATATCACCGATGCAGAGAAAGAGCTTCCGGGAGCAACCCTTCAGGTAATGGATAAATATGGAAACGAGATCGTGAAGACCGTTTACGGCGAAGAGCTGAAATGGGTATCCGGAAACGAGGCTAAGGTCATTAAGGGACTGCCGGCTGGCGAGTACACCTTAAGAGAGATCATCGCACCGGCTGGATACAGCATCGCGAAGGATGTGAAATTTACCATTACCGATGAGCTGAAAGCAGCAGAAACAGTAACCATGAAAGATGCAGCCATCGAAGCAGTGATCAGCAAGGTGGATATCACCAATGCAGAGAAAGAGCTTCCTGGAGCAGAGCTTCAGATCATGGATACAGAAGGCAAAGAAGTTGTGAAGACCATCTTTGGTGAAGAACTGAAATGGACTTCCGCAGAAACCGCAAAACAGATCAAGGGCCTGCCCGCTGGAGAGTATATCCTCCGCGAGACCAAAGCTCCGACAGGTTTTGCAGTAGCAGCAGATGTGAAATTTACGATAAGCGATGACCTGACCGTTGAGAAGAAAGTTGTCATGAAAGATGCGCCTACTGATGTGACTGTCAGCAAGGTTGCTCTTACCAATGAGACCAGAGAGCTGCCGGGAGCAACTCTTCAGATTCTTGATGAGAAGGGCGAGATCGCGAAGACCGTTTACGGTGAGCAGCTGTCCTGGATTTCCGATGTGACCGCAAAAGTCATCAAAGGACTTCCGGCAGGAACTTATACCTTAAGAGAGACCGCAGCACCTGATGGATATGCCCTCGCTGAGGATGTGACCTTTACTGTAAACACAGACGGAACAACAACAAAGGTTGTCATGAAGGATGATGTGACCAGAGTTCAGATCTCCAAGATGGATGTAACGAACAACAAAGAGCTTGCAGGAGCTCATCTGGCACTGAAGGATGCTTCCGGAGAGATTATCCTGAACTGGATCTCCACCGGAGAGCCCAAGGTATTTGAAGGAAAACTGATCGCAGGTGCAGCTTACACCCTGACCGAGATTTCCGCACCGTCCGGATACAGCCTGGCAAAGGATATTACCTTTACCGTAAACAGCAACAATGAGATCCAGAAGATCGTCATGGACGATAAGGTAGCATCCGGTGATGCTTCCGTCATCGTTCAGAAACTGGTAAAATATAAAGACCAGTATAAGACGATCGATGATTACACCTTCTACACCGCTCTGTTTGCCGATGAGGCATGCACACAGCGTGTCAGCAGCGTAAAGGCACTGCGGGTACAGCAGTCCTACACCACCTCCACGATCTTCACAAATCTGGAGTATGGCACCTATTATGTGGCAGAGACCGATGAATTTGGTAATCCGATCAGCGAATCCTTCGTGATCGATTCCAATGAAATCCTGGATGGAAAGGTAAGCCTGACTCCGAAGAGTCAGATGGGCAAGAGTACGATCATCAACTATGTAAACGGAAATCTGCCGGAGAATCCCTACAACGATGGTAAGATCACGGTAAATAAACAGGTTCTGATCGGAAGCGAGCCCGGAAACGTAACTGATACCTTCTACTTTGCACTGTTCACCGATGCGGCTCATACCATCATGGCAAGTGCAGATATTCAGAAACTGGAGCTCAATGATGAGTCCAGCGGAACTGTCGTCTTCGACAGACTGCCTTACGGCGAGTATTATCTGGCAGAGACAGACGAAGATGGCGTGCCGGTTGACAGCGACTTCGGGTATACGGTAACTCTGGATGCAAGTTATTGTAAGATTTCCTCTGACAGCACAGCTGTGGAGAGAACGATAACGAACTCCAAGGCAAAAGAGCCGGATACAGAGCCGGTTACACAGCCGACGACAAGTACGACGAACCGTACGACTACGACTACGACCACCACCACGACAACAACGCCGAAGACAGGAGACGATACAAACATCGCCTTCTACCTGACTCTTATGATGATGGCAGCCCTTGTCGGAACCGGTTATGGTGTCAGAAGACGTAAGAAAAAAGAACAGAGATAAATTGTTCTGAGAAATGAAAAAGGCCACCGCGAAAGCGGTGGTCTTTTTTGTAAGAAAATATTTGCTTTATTTCAGATGCCAGATATCGCGGTTGTACTCTGCGATGGTACGGTCGGATGAGAAGAAACCGGCTTTGGCGATGTTTACGAGCATCTTCTTGGCCCAGGCGGTGCGGTCCTCGTAGTCCTTGAAAGCCTGATCCTTGGTCTTTACATAGGACTTGAAGTCAAGGAAGGTCATGAACCAGTCTTTATTCAGAAGTTCGTTATAAAGGCGGGTCAGGTGCTCCTCAGAGCCAACTGCCAGCATTTCCTCGCCTACCAGGAAGTCCACAGCTGCTTTCAGCTCCGGATCAGCCTCGTAGAAGTCTTTGGAAACGTAGTCGGCTTTTGCATAGTGCTCGATGACTTCCTCACTGGATTCGCCGAAGATGTAGATGTTGTCATCGCCTACCAGGTCGTGGATCTCCACGTTGGCTCCGTCCATGGTTCCCAGGGTAATGGCTCCGTTCAGCATGAACTTCATGTTTCCGGTTCCGCTGGCCTCCTTGGATGCCAGGGAGATCTGCTCGGAGATATCGCAGGCCGGGATCAGTTTCTCAGCCTTGGATACGTTGTAGTTCTCGACCATAACCACATGGAGGAACTTGCTGACAACGGGATCTTTGTCGATGATATCCTGCAGGCAGAGGATGGCATGAATGATATCCTTTGCGATGATGTAAGCGGGAGCGGCCTTTGCACCGAAAATAGCGGTGATGGGGCGTTTCGGAAGCTTGCCGGCTTTGATCTCCAGATATTTGTGGATCAGGTAGAGCACGTTCAGCTGCTGACGTTTGTACTCGTGCAGACGTTTAATCTGGATATCGTAGATGGAGTTGTCGTCGATCTCGATGCCCTCAGTGGTCAGGATGTAGTCTTTCAGGACTTTCTTGTTGGCCTGTTTGATCTTCAGAAGCTCGCTTAAAACCTTCTTGTCATCCTTGAATTTCAGTAGTTTCTCAAGCTCGGTGGCATCGGTCTTGTAGCCTTCGCCGATCAGGCTTGTGATGAATTTCGTCAGATCATGGTCACAGTGCAGGAGCCAGCGGCGGAAGGTGATGCCGTTTGTCTTGTTGTTGAATTTCTCCGGATAAATCTTATAGAAGTTGTTCAGCTCATTGTTTTCCAGGATCTCCGTATGGAGGCGGGCTACGCCGTTGATGCTGAAGCCGTAATGGATATCAATGTGAGCCATGTGTACGAGGTTGTTTTTGTCGATGATGTAAACGGACTCATCGGAGTAGTTCCGGCGTACCATATCATCCAGTGCATAGATGATCGGGGTGAGCTGGGGAACGACTTTTTCCAGATATTTCATCGGCCATTTCTCCAGAGCCTCGGCCAGGATTGTGTGGTTGGTGTAAGCGCAGGTGCGGCTCACGATATCCATTGCCTCATGGAAGGTGATGCCCTTGATCATGAGAAGACGGATCAGCTCCGGAATGACCATGGTCGGGTGGGTATCGTTGATCTGGATTACGGCATAGTCCGGAAGGTCATGAAGATTGCTTCCGCGGGCAATACACTCATCAAGGATCAGACGGGCACCGTTGCTGACCATGAAGTACTGCTGGTAAATACGGAGCAGACGGCCATCCTCGTCGCTGTCATCGGGATAGAGGAAGAGGGTCAGGTTTTTGGCAATGTCTTCTTTATTAAAGGAGATGCCGTCGCGGACGATGGACTCGTCTACGGACTCCACATCGAAAAGGTGAAGCTTGTTGACGCGGTTGTTGTAGCCGATCACATCGATGTCGTAGAGGCGGGAGGTAACGGTGGTGCCACCAAAGGCAATGCGGTAGGTGGTGTCGGTCTTGTGAAGCCAGCTCTCTTTCTCAATCCAGGGGTTCGGGGTCTCGTTCTGGAGATGATCCTTAAATACCTGCTTGAAAAGGCCGAGATGATAGTTCAGGCCCACGCCGTCTCCCGGAAGACCAAGAGTAGCGATAGAATCCAGGAAGCAGGCTGCCAGTCGTCCTAAGCCCCCGTTTCCAAGGGAGGGTTCCGGCTCGGCTTCCTCGATCTCAGCCAGGCTCTTTCCGTTGCCTTTCAGCAGGAGAGCCACTTCATCGTAGATTCCAAGGTTGATGAGGTTATTGGAAAGAAGTTTGCCGATCAGGAACTCGGCGGAAATATAGTAGAGTTTCTTTTTGTCGTTACAGGGTGTCTCTTTTTCTTTGATCTGCTCTTTGGTGTAGCTTAAAAGCGCCAGGTAGAGCTCCTGGTTGGAACATTCGGAAATCGGTTTATTACAGGTTGTCTCGATAAATTTTTTCAACTGCATGATGATTCCTCCTACTTTTTCAGATTCCGGCAGGGCGCTGCCGTTCTACGGATGGCTCTATTATATCTGTTCCACCCGGAAAAGTCTTGCGATATCCTATTCAAATATAGTACAATCCTATCAAATAGTCAAACGGGAGAGGTGTATATGCGGGATTTTGAATACGAAACTTTCAGGGAAGACAAGAAGCATACAGAAGTAGCGTTCCCATATAATACCTATTTATGCTCGATTCCTCTTGATTTTTCCAGTGTTCCGGTACACTGGCATGAGGAGATGGAGCTCATCGTTGTGAAAAAGGGCCGGGGCCTTGTGACGCTGGACCGGGAAAGCAGGCTTTTGGAAGCGGGACAGGCGGTTATTGTTCTTCCGGGCCAGCTTCACGGCATTCGTCAGTATCAGCAGGAGCGGATGGAGTATGAAAATATCATTTTCCGACTGGAAATGCTCCTTCCAAAAGAGGGCGATGTCTGCGGGCCGAAATTTCTGGAGCCCTACCGGGACGGGAAGCTCCTCTATCCTGCCTGGATCGATGGTTCCGCTCTTTATCATGAAGAGATGCTGGAGTGCATCCGAAAAATGGACGAGCTCTCAGAGCAGCGCCCCAGGGGCTATCCTCTGGCGGTGAAGGGCTGGCTCTTCCAGTTCTTTTTCCTTATGTTTTCCCGGGTGGAGCCGACTCTGGCTGAGGAGGGCAGGGAAAAATCCCTGGATAAAATGAAACGCATTCTCAGGAGAATCGAAGTCGATTACGGAAAGCCCTTAAGTATCAAAGAGATGGCGGAATTTTCCGGTTTCAGCGAGTCGCATTTCATGAAATTTTTCAAAAATCATATGGGTGTGCCCTTCGTCAGCTATCTGAACGATTACCGGCTGACTCTCGCGGCACGGGCTCTGGCAGAGGGACAGGAGGACGTGCTGACTGTGGCCATGGACGTGGGTTTTTCTAATGTGTCCTATTTTAACCGGCTCTTTAAAAAGAAGTTCCGGATGACGCCTCTGGAATACCGGAAACGGGGAGAAAAAAGGTAAAATGGGACTGGTAAGAATGGTAATAAGTTGGTACAATAAAGAAGGTTAAATAAGCAGGTATTCAGGAGAAGTGATTTCACCTGTGCTATATACCAGATTAAACGATATCAATGGAGGGATTAAAAATGAAACAGGAACTGATCCAGAAGTTTAATGAGATTTATGGAGAAGGCGGAGAGCTGAAAACCTATTTTGCACCGGGTCGTGTAAACCTGATCGGTGAGCATACCGATTACAACGGCGGCCATGTATTTCCCTGCGCTCTGACCATCGGTACCTACATGATTGCCAGAAAACGAAACGACCGGAAAATGCGTTTTTACTCCATGAATTTTGAAAAAAGCGGCGTCATTGAATCTTCCCTGGACGACTTAAATCCCAAATGCGAAAAGAACTGGACCGCGTACCCCAAGGGAATGGTATGGACTTTCCTTCAGAAAGGCTATGCCGTTGATACCGGATTTG
>OGDF01001779.1_pt1 | contig 30994 bp, 34 predicted proteins | sample 1570141 | NCBI WGS metagenome assembly OGDF01 (sample SAMEA4370581, study PRJEB24528) | human gut metagenome | reverse complement strand
GGCAAAATTTCACGCATCCTGCGTTAAAAAGTCTTGACAGGCGACAGCCTGCCTGTGACTTTTTGCCTTGTCTACGTAAAATATATGCTCGAAAATCTGCATATTATCTTAGTGTCAACACTCCCTAAACTGTTCTTAAACAGGCGGAGCTGTGAATTTTCAGGCTGAACTTCACGATATAACGCAACAAGCAGTTGCTTGACTGGAATATATGCGCGTGATATAATATTGCAAAAGGAGGTTTGACAACATGGAAACAAAAGAAATTCTCTTAAAACTTCGCACTGAACACGGCTTATCACAGGACACACTTGCAGAAAAAGTCTTTGTGACCCGTCAGGCTGTTTCACGCTGGGAAAACGGCGAAACCGTACCGAATACCGAGACCCTGAAACTATTGTCAAAGCTGTATGAGGTTTCTATCAATACGCTTTTAGGTTCGCCGATGAAACTTATTTGTCAATGCTGCGGAATGCCCTTGGAGGACAGCAGCACGAGCAGGGAAAAGGACGGATCTTTCAATGAGAATTACTGCAAGTGGTGCTATGCTGACGGCGAGTATATGTACAGTAACATGGACGATTTAATTGACGTTTGCGTGAAGAACATGGCAAATGGGGAATACTCGGAGGAGAAAGTGCGTTCATATCTTAGGCAGACCCTTCCAAAATTAGATTACTGGAAACGTTATAAAGAACTTGGCGGAAATAGAGCGTTTGAGAAATTCAAAAAAACTTTGATAGACGAAATAAACGCATTGAATATTGAGGGAATGCCAATGCTTACAAAGCTGAATGCTCTTGTCGGCAGTTATGTGAATCTTGAGTACAGACTTCCTAATGGCAGAATGGTGAAATTCCTTGATGATAATGCTACATATCTCGGAAATCAGCTTGAATGCGAATTCGGCGGAGACAGGTGTTTCGGAGTCCTTGCAAACATGGATTTTATTCTTGTATCCACCTATGAGGAAAACGGGGTAGATCCTGAGTTGGTCATATACAAGAAAAGGTAATTCCCTTTATTAAAAAATCACTGTATATCGCGGAGAACAGGTTCACTTACGATATACAGTGATTTTATTTTATGGATAAATAACACACGTTCAATTAACTTTTAACAGAACGGTTGCAGTAACCAAGTCGTTTTCTTTTTCAAGGTTAAAGATCCCGTTGTACTTGTCAGCAATTGATTTTATTATCTTGGTTCCGTACCCGTGATCTTCAGATTTTTTGGAACTTACAAATTCGTTATTGTCGATAGTAAGGTTATTATCAGCGGAGTTTTCCACGGTTACGACAAAATAATCACGTTTGAACGAACTCCTGATACGAATGAATTTGCAGATACTTTCCGGCATATTTAAGCAGGCCTCAATAGCATTGTCGATCAGATTGGCAAATAAGCTGCAAAGATCATATTTATCAATATTCGCATTTTGGATATCGTTAAGGACTATATCATAATCGATGTTTTTATTTGCGGTCTCGTTCATTTTTACAGTCAGAAGTGAATTTATGACGGGTTCTTCACAGTAGTGAACAGTACGGAACTGATTGAGCTTATCCTTTATATCCTGGAGCAAAGTATCAGCATCACTTTCGTGACCGTTATGGAGAAGATTTGAATAAACCGAAAGCTGATTAATGATATCATGGCGGATCTTTGAAACTTCAGTATACTTATCATTAGCCGATTCGTAGTATTTGTAGGTGAATTGAAGTTCCTTTTCGATATTCTTTTTTTCTTCCTCTATTCTTATCAGTTTTTTATTACGGACAGATATGTAATAGTTGATAGTGGACATAATAATTATAATAAACTGAAAGACAAAGAGCGTAATATTATTGCCTTCGCTTAGAGAGTCGGAATTCTTATTAAAATAAAAAATCATAAGAACAAAATGAATTACCATAAACTGGAGCATAACAATGATCTGCTCTTTTGTACTTACGTTTTTGGAAATCTGCTGGGAAATAATGCAGTAAATAAAAGTTATAATAGCGAACATATCCGTGCATATCATTATTCCTACCTGATACTGGAGAGGATCTATATTCGCGACTTGTGAATAATCAAAATTCAATATATGAGAGCATATGACAGTAGAAAGCTCGCTTGATACGATTGAAATAAATAAACATATAAAATAATTGAGCAATTTCTTCTTTAATGACTCCTGAAACAATAAGAATATCGCCGAGAGTAAAGCTGCTGCTTTTAGAATATTATACAGTGGCAAATTATCTGTAAAATGATAAACAAAAATTAAAAGCAGTTCTACAGAAAGAAACAGCAAATAGGCTGTTATTTCTTTGTATCTTAATTTGATCCTTTCGCAAAAGAAAAAGAAAGTCAATAAAAACTGCGGAAGGAATACTATGTTTGAAATAATCATGTCGTCCATTATCATTCTCCTTTAAAGATATTTATATTTTTTACGAATTCCTTTTTTGCCTGAGAAGCATATTTCTGTGATATCGGGACGTGCTTATTATGTTTGATTACAAAGTCTGAGCGCTCCATGGAAGTAACGTAATTAAGATTAACGATATAGCTTTGGTGGCATCTGAAAAAAATCTCCGGTAAACTATCAGCTAAATCGGAGACTTTTCCTCTAGTTTCGCTGATTACATTAAACTGAGAATCGTAAAAAATGATGTGTTTTGCTCTGCCCTCAATGAATGAAATATCGCTGTATTTCAGCTTGAGCATTGAATACTTTGTGCTTTGTATCGTTATCGAATCATCTTGAATGGTATCTTCATTGATAAGCTCGAATGTGCGTCTGACTTTCTCAAAAGTTATCGGCTTCTGAATGAAACCGCAGGGCTTGGCAGCAAACATATCGCTACAGTATTTGTTATGTGCGGTAACGAATATCACCTTTAATTCGGGAAATTGCTGTTTTGCAAGTACAGCAAAATTTATCCCGTTCCGGCTGGTGTTTAATTCAATGTCCTGCAAAAGGAACATGGTTTCCGAGGAGACACTATTTTCAGCCTCTTTCTCATTTGTAATGATGTTTACTTGGATTTTGCGGTATTTTTCGATATTCATTATGTACTCTTTTAAAGTCTGCGCATCGGCAGCATTATCATCATAAATTAAAATATTTTTCATCTTATCTTCCTTAGTTGTTTTTATATTAATAATTATACACGATACGCGCTTTTTGTCAATATCTTCCTATTAAAACAGTCGGAATTGCATATTAATAAAGTATCCAAAGTTACCGTTGACTTTTTCACCAAATTATGATATAATATTAAATGTATAAGATGTGCAGACTTTCCCACAGAAATGTGTTAAAGAGTTTTTCATCGGTGATTTCGGCTGCTGACCGGAAAATTTTTCAGCGGCTTTTTCGGAGGTATCCAGCATGAAGCGTATTAATGTCAGAACAGGCTGTCCGTATGATGTGATTATCGAACGCGGAAGTCTGAAAAAATGTGCGGACTATATTTCGGAGGTAGTATCATCGCGAAAAACGGTGATAATAACCGATGATACCGTTGCAAAGCTATATCTTGACGACGTTGAGAAGTCTTTGCGTGCGGGAGGCTTTGAATGTGAGGCTTTTGTTTTTCCGCATGGCGAGCAGTCAAAGTGCATTAAAACGCTGAGTGATATTTTCGATTTTCTTTGCGAACAGAACATTACGCGTAAGGACTTCATCATAGCACTCGGAGGAGGAGTGGTCGGCGATATTACAGGATTTGCCGCAGCCTGCTTCCTTAGAGGGATAGATTTTATCCAGATACCCACGACGCTTCTTGCACAGGTCGATTCGTCAGTTGGCGGAAAAACTGCTGTTGATATTTCCGGCGGAAAGAATCTTGTCGGAGCTTTCAAGCAGCCTGCACTTGTGCTTTGCGACAGCGATACGCTTTCAACGCTTTCTGATGATATTTTCGCAGACGGGATGGGTGAAGTCATTAAATACGGCATGATTTGCGACTCAAAGCTTTTTGAACTTCTCGAAAAGCATACACTTGCAGACGTAAACGAGGTAATTGATGAGATCGTAAGCACCTGCATAGACATAAAGAGGGCAGTTGTGGAGAATGACGAGTTTGACAAGGGAGAGCGCATGATCCTTAATTTCGGACATACTCTCGGACACGCGATCGAGGGCTGGCACGAGTACAAGGACTTCTCACATGGCATGGGCGTTGCGGCAGGAATGTGCATGATCACTGACAAGTGCGCTCCGCAGCTTTCTGAGAGGCTGAAAAAATGCGTTGCGGCCTATGGTCTGCCTACGGGAACGGATATCCCCATGAGCGAGCTTTTACCATTCTGTTCAAAAGACAAAAAACGCGAGTCGAACACGCTCAATTACATTGTATGCAATGAAATAGGAAAGGCAGAGATCGTTAAAACCACAGTTGACGGATTTGCCGCACTTATGGAGGGAAAATAATGGATATAAAAATTACCCCGTCGTCCCTCAGCGGAGCAGTTGAGATTCCGGCATCAAAGAGCTGTGCGCACCGCTCGCTTATTTGCGCTGCACTTGCAGACGGAGTTTCCGTCCTGAGCGGAGTTACGATGTCAAAGGACATCGAAGCGACTATTTCCGCAGTTACAGCGCTTGGTGCGTCCGTGGAAGTTAACGGAGATATCGTGACGGTAAAGGGAATCTCGAGCCCGTCGGCAAAGGCTGATATTGACTGTAACGAAAGCGGTTCGACCCTCAGATTTATAATTCCCGTAGCAGCAGCACTCGGCGCAGAATCGACATTTTTCGGCAGAGGCAGACTTCCTGAGCGGCCGATAGACATTTATGTGCGCGAGCTTGGAAAGAATGGCATCAAGTTTGATTATGCTAACACAATGCCGTTTTCGATCTCAGGCAGACTCAGCGGCGGAACTTACGAAATTGAAGGAAATGTTTCGTCACAGTTCATAACCGGACTGCTGTTTGCTCTGCCGCTCCTTGACGGCGATTCCGAAATAGTACTGACTTCTCACCTTGAATCACGTCCTTACGTTGATATCACGATCGATACTTTAAGGCGCTTTGGAGTAAGCGTGGAGGAGTCAGCAAACGGTTTTAAAATACGCGGCGGTCAGAAGTACAAGCCTCATGACGAGAAGATAGAGGGCGACTATTCGCAGGCGTCATTCTTTTTTGTTGCAAATGCGCTTGGCTCTGATATCAATGTACACAATCTGAACGACAGCAGCGTTCAGGGAGATAAGCGGATTCTGGATATTATTGTCGGAATGAGCCATAGCGGAGGTCTTGGAAGCTATCGTGCAGACTGCTCGGATATTCCCGACCTTGTTCCGATACTGGCAGTTCTGGGCACATTCGGCAGTGAGAGATCGGTGATTTACAACGCTCAGCGCCTGAGAATAAAGGAGAGCGACCGACTTGTTTCAACGGCGGCAATGCTCAATGCGCTTGGCGGAAATGTTGAAGTAACAGATGACGGACTTATTATTGATCCGGTAGGCTCACTTCACGGCGGAACAGTTGACGGGGCTGGCGACCACAGGATCGTCATGGCGGCGGCAATTGCGGCTACCCGTGCGGACGGCGAGGTGATCATCAAGGGAGCACAGGCGGCTTCAAAATCATATCCTGATTTCTTCAAAGATTACACAAAGCTTGGAGGTAAGGTAAATGGCATCGATCTGGGATAAGCGGATTTCTATTTCAATCTTCGGCGAACCCGATGCTCCTGCTATGGGCGTTACTATCGGGAATCTGCCTGTAGGGGAGTACATAAATGCCGAAGAACTTGCGAATTACATGGCGAGGAGAGTTCCGAATCTCGGCGATGCAGCAGAAGCGGATATTGTGCCTTCACCGCGCATAATGTCCGGAATTTCCAACGAGCGCACGACCGGAGCGCCGCTTTGTGCGTTCATACAGAATGTCCGCAGAAGTCCGAAACCGCAGGGCGATAACGTTGACAGGCTTTCACGTCCCGGAAATGCCGATTACACGGGAGCAGTCCGTTACAGGAGTTTCAGCGACTTTGAGAGCAGAGGCAATTTTTCCATGCGCCTTACAGCTCCGCTTTGCTTTGCAGGAGCGGTATGTGCGCAGATACTCGAACGCCGCGGAATTTACACGGGGGCGCACATAGCAAGTATCCACAATGTAAAGGACAACCCTTTTGACGCTGTCCGTCTCAGCCGTGACGCAGTAATAAGCGTTCGGCAGAAGGAGTTTCCCGTGATCAACGACCGCAAAGGCTGGACAATGCTGCGGAATATTTGCAAGGCTGCCGAATACGGCGAGTCTCTCGGCGGAGTCATAGAGTGCGGCACGGTCAATGTTCCGGCAGGAATAGGTTCGCCGATCTTTGACGGACTTGAAAACAATATCGCGCAGCTTATGTTCGGTATTCCCGGGGTCAAGGGGATCGAATTCGGCACAGGCTTCACATCGGCGAATATGCTCGGAAGTCAGCAGAGCGATGAATTTTATGTAAGCGAGCGCGGTCATATACTCACAAAAACCAACAATCATGGCGGAATCATAGGCGGCATATCCTCGGGAATGCCGATAACTCTGAACGTGGCGATAAAGCCCGCACCCAAGTCTGTGAGCGCGGACGAACGCGAAACCTGCACAGTTCCCGCAGCGGTTGTCTGTGTGGAATCGGCTGTGAATATTGCCCTGCTTTCGCACATGATTGATTATCCGAATTTTTGTTGATAAGGTGATAATATGCAGGAAAAAAACATCAAGAAGATGACTGAAATGGCAGATACAACGGTGAACGATCTGCCCACCCTGAATATTCTGCTTTGCTATCTTTTGTATAAAATTGAACGTCCTGTAAACACGGAGCAGCTTTATGAGATCGCTATCGGAACGGGCGTGATAAATTATTTTTACTATCAGGATTCGATAGACTATTTGACGAAGAATGGTCTGATCTCCGTACAAAAGGACGAACTTGAGGGCGATTGTTACGTCCTTGAAAGCATGGGCAAAGAGTGCGCACAGCAGTTGAAAAGCTATGCGCCGAAAACTCTGCGCGATAAGCTTGTTCTTGCGGCGCTGAGGTATTTCACGCGCGTTAAGTATGAGCAGGAGATCAAGATAGAGTATGAACCTGCCGGAAAAGGGTATTATATGCACGTTCGCTGTCTTGATGTTGACTGCGACCTTATGGATCTGAAAATATATGCTCCCGATATGACGCAGGCAAAACTCCTCGGCGAGCGGATAATGCTGAATCCTGCGGGATTTTACGGAAAGGTCATTGATCTTGCGCTCTCGAATGAAGAGCCGCCCTATGACCTCAGCGATAATTGAGAATGAGTATTCAGGTGCGGAAAAATTTCTGCATATGTTCTTATAAAGACAAATTCTGATGGAGGGTAATATGAATTACGGTCTTGTCCTCGAGGGAGGAGCAATGCGTGGTCTGTTCACCGCAGGTGTGATCGACGTGCTCATGGAAAACGAAATAGAATTCGCAGGGGCTGTCGGAGTTTCAGCAGGAGCAGGCTTTGGCTGCAATTATAAGTCACGTCAGCCGGGAAGAGTTATTCGCTACAGCACGCGTTTTTGCCGTGAGTGGAAGTATTGCAGCGTCCGCTCGCTGCTTCTGACGGGAGATATGTACGGTGCAAAGTTCATTTACCATACAGTTCCCGAAAAGCTTGATATATTCGATGCAAAAACTTTTGATGAGAACCCGATGAAATTTTACTCAGTTGCCACGGATATTACTACGGGAAAGCCCGTGTATCGGCTTTTTTCAAAGGTGGACTATAACGAGCTTGAATGGCTGCGCGCGTCGGCTTCTATGCCGCTTGCCGCAAGGGTAGTCAATGTTGACGGCAGAAAACTTCTTGACGGCGGAATAACGGATTCGATCCCGCTGAAATTTATGGAAAAACAGGGTTACGAAAAAAATGTTGTTGTACTGACTCAGCCGCGCGGATTTGTAAAACACCCCTCAAAGAGCACCAAGCTTGTGAGCCGTGTATACAAAAAGTATCCGAATTTCGTCCGTGCTTGTGCCGAACGTTACAAGATGTATAATTCTGAACTGAGATACATAAAAAACGCGGAGAAAGAGGGAAGGGCATTTGTTATTGCACCGCCCGAGAAGCTTCCGATAGGTCACGTTGAGCATAACCCCGATGTAATGCGTGAGGCGTATCGAATCGGCAGAAAAGTCGCTCTTGACAGTTTGGGCGAGTTAAAAGAGTTTATGAAGTGAAAAAAAGCAGTCTGTACGGGAAAGTGCAGACTGCTTTTTTTTATATAGGAGAGTTTGTTCAGAGGTCAAATTGTTCGTTTCTGCTACAAATATACTGCCACTTGCAGTCGCCGCAGACATCTCCGAGCCGACCATTAAGTACAATATTCCGGCGGACTGCCGAGAAAAACTGACTCCATGCCATATTATCACCTTCATGTGCTCCGATAAGCGAGAGAACCGTGCTGTCATAGCGCTGAACTTTTTCCTCGGTGACACAAGCTCCGGAAAGAGCGTTCGGGCAGCTTGAACAAATGACATCAAAACCGCAGGTGAGTGTGACGTGAGGGTCTGTGTTTTGAAGCTTTTCGATTACTGCACTCATATTTGCAGTAAATTCATCGTTGTAGCCCTTTCCTTCAAAGAAACCTATGCACAGACCATGATGAGGGCGGAGAAATATCTCAGATCTTTGCATATTTCTTCACTCTGTTGGCAATAAGAAGAGCGAGAGCCATTTTAGCAAGGTCAAACGGTATAAAGGGGAAAACGCACCATTTCAGGGCCTGCATGAGTGTAACGGCTCCATTGGTTCTGGTAAAAACAAACATAAACCAAGCGGTTCCGAAAGCGTAGCATATTACAAGACCAATGAGCATTGACGCGATCCTTACCGCAATGTGCTTGCCGATAAAGGCTTCGGCAGCCCAGTAGACAAGGCCTATGAAAAGAAATCCGACAATATATCCGCCGGTAGTACCCGTGATCGCGCTTAAACCGCCCGTAAAATGAGCAAAAACCGGAAGTCCTACAGCTCCGAGGAGTATGTAGACGAGAATGGCAAAAGAGCCGTTTCTGCCGCCGAGAATTTCAAGAGCGCAGAAAACTCCGAAAACCTGAAGGGTAAATTCAACAGTTGCGGGAATCGAGATCCAAGCGCAGACAGCAATGACTGCGGCGAGCATGGCTGTGAGGACAAGCTCTTTTGTGGTGAAAAGTTTCTTTTTGATAGTGATTGAGTTTTCAGACATGATAAAAATACCTCCTTAAAGTACATGGCTATTATAGCACTAAACTTTATGATTGTCAACCCTTTTCATAAATTTGGTTGACAAGTGAACGTTAGGTGAAATTTTTGCTATGTGTTGATTTGACTTCCTTAATATGGTATAATAAATTCATATCATAATTATTAATGTAATTGCGGATATGCAGCGTAAAATTTGCGTATGCATGATCGGCGGTTATATCATGACATAATTAATTGAAAGGTTTGTGCCTATGAAAAATGGATTTGTCCCTAACAGTCACGCCTCGCAGAACGTAAGGCGCATAAAGGCAGATTGCGATAAGGGACTCACTCTTGCACAGGTCAAAGCGCGTAAGGCTGAGGGACTGGATAATCGTCCTGTTGATTCGCCTTCAAAAAGCGTAAAGGAGATAATTGCGGATAATGTTTTCACATATTTCAATCTGCTGTTTCTGATACTTACGCTTTTGCTGATTTTTGTGGGTTCTTACAGAGACATCACATTCATGCCTATCATTATTGCAAATGCTCTTATAGGAATTGTTCAGGAGTTGCGGTCAAAAAGGGTTCTGGACAAGCTTACTGTGCTCAATGCTCCTGTCACGAGCGTAATTCGTGACGGATCGGAGATAACTGTTGCATCAAAGGAACTTGTTCTTGATGATATAGCAGTTTTTCGTGCGGGAAATCAGATAAGTGCAGATGCGGTCGTGATAAGCGGAAATGTTTCGGTAAACGAGTCTCTCCTTACAGGTGAATCCGACGAGATCGCGAAAAAGCCCGGAGATACGCTGATGTCGGGCAGCTTTATTGTCTCGGGTTCATGCCGTGCAAGACTTGAAAAGGTTGGAGCGGAATCTTACATTTCAAAGCTTACGCTTCAGGCGAAAAAAAGTCGAAAAGGTGAGCAGTCCGAGATGATACGCTCGCTCAACAGAATAGTGAAGCTTGCGGGAATAGCAATTATCCCGATCGGAATAATACTTTTTTACCAGTCATATTTCGTCAGCCATGAAACCGTCAAGGCGAGTGTTCAGTCTATGGTAGCCGCTGTAATAGGAATGATCCCCGAGGGACTTTTTCTTGTCGCGAGCATGACCCTTGCAATAAGCGCAATGCGGCTTGCGATAGGAAAGGTTCTCGTACACGACATGAAGTGTATTGAAACTCTTGCGCGCGTTAATGTGCTGTGCGTGGATAAAACAGGTACTATCACGGAGAATTATATGTCCGTTTCGGAAATGATACCTGCTTCGTCAGAAATTCCCGAGGAGGCAGTATATGAGCTTATGAGCGATTTTGCCGCCGCACAGAATTACGACAATGAAACAATGACTGCCGTGAAGAACTATTTCAACCGTCCGAGCGGACTTGTGGCTTTAAGCTCCACAGGATTTTCGTCCGAGTTCAAATACAGCAGTGTAACGTTTGACAGAGGAGCATTTGTGCTCGGCGCGCCCGAATTTATTCTCAGGGATAAGTTTAACGAATATCGAGAGCTTATCGAGTCCTACAGCCGTAAAGGCTACCGTGTTCTTGCATTTGCAAGTTATTCGGGAACAATCAATGGAAAGGCTCTGACCTCCTCGGTAGTTCCGGTGTGCTTTATAATTCTTTCAAATCCGATACGCGAAAATGCAGCCGAGACCTTTAAGTATTTTGATGAACAGGGCGTTGAGATAAAAGTAATATCGGGAGATAATCCCGTTACGGTTTCTGAAGTGGCGAAACTTGCAGGAATAAGAAATGCGAATAACTACATTGACGCAACGACTCTTACAAATGATGCATCTATAAATGATGCGGTGCTGAAATACTCGGTTTTCGGCAGAGTAACTCCCGAGCAGAAGCGCAAGCTTGTAAGAGCACTTAAAAATGCGGGCAGAACGGTTGCAATGACGGGTGACGGAGTAAATGACGTTCTCGCGCTTAAAGACGCGGATTGTTCGGTTGCAATGGCATCGGGAAGTGACGCGGCAGCGCAGGCTTCACAGCTTGTATTGCTTGATTCGGACTTTTCAAAAATGCCCGATGTTGTTGCCGAGGGTCGCAAGGTCGTAAACAATCTTGAATGTTCGGGAAGTCTCTTTCTCGTGAAGAATATCTTCTCGCTCGTGCTCTCCATATTGTCTATATGCTTTGGAATCGCCTATCCGCTGAAACCCTCGCAGATATCGCTGATAAGTATGTTTACGATAGGAATTCCTGCGTTCTTCCTTTCACAGATGCCTAACAAGGATCTTATCCGCGGAAAGTTCATGACGAATATCCTGCTTAAAGCGCTGCCTGCCGGTATAACCGATACGATAATAGTGGCAGCTATGGTGTATTTCGGCAACATATTCGGCGTAGGGCAGACGGACATTGCTACGGCTTCGACCATATTGCTCGGAATAGTCGGTCTGATGATAGTGTTTGAGATATCCAAGCCTATGAATGTATACAAGATGTGGCTGTGGATATTCTGCGCGGTCGGTTTGATTTGCAGTATGATATTCGTAAGCGACTTTTTCGACATAACCGCTATGTCAACGAGATGTGTGCTCCTGTGTATAAATTTCTCGATAATCGCCGAACCGTGTATGCGTTATCTTACTGTAATAATGAAAAAGCTGCGGGAGGTTTTCATAAAGCTTGGAGAATAAAGAACTCTCAGTGAAATTGCCGCAGATCAGAAAGCCGAGTTTCAACCTCGGCTTTTTTGATGAGCAGTACCGGAGATAAACTCGGAAAAATCGGCATTATCTGTTGATTTTCTTGAAAAAGGTATTGCATTGCAGAAATAAGTGTGCTATAATTAGAGCACGTTCTAATTTTAAGAGAAAGAAGTGTATAAAATGTCAAGAAGATATGATAAGGAGGACGCAAAAAGAAGGATCCTTTCCGTATGTGTGCGTTTATTTATAGAAAAGGGATACAGCAGGACGACAAATGCTGAGATCCTCAGACTTGCCGACGTTACAAACGGAACTTTTTACAATATATTTAAGTCGAAGGACGGCATTCTTCTGGAATTGACAGAGTTTATGTTTTCCAACCAATTCAATATTGCAAATCAGCTCCCGGGAGCAAATGCCGACCCTGTTCTCATGTATGCGCTTGAAACTTCCATTCAGATGACGCTTACAGAACTGAACGAGAATCTCAGGGAGATCTACGTTGAAGCCTATACTCACCCGCAGGTTACCGAATATATACACCGTAAAACTGCGGCGGAACTTTATAAGATCTTCAGCAGCTACCTGCCCGAGTGCAGTGAAGCCGACTTCTTTGAACTGGAGATAGGCTCATCTGGTATTATGCGCGGATATATGACGAGACGCTGTGACTGCTATTTTACATTGAAGAAAAAGTTACAGCGTTTTCTTAAAATGAGCCTCAGTGCATACAGTGTTCCTGTCGAAAAGCAGGAGGCAGTCATTGCGCAGGTTATGCAGATGGACATTACAGCAGTGGCGAATTCCGTAATGCAGAAGCTTTTCTCTGCTTTGGAAATGAAGTATGATTTTGCCCTGACAGAGGACGATAAGTAAGCTTTTTTTGGAAAGCGGACGCCGTGGGAGCGGCGTCTGATTCTGTAATTGATGAGTATATGCAGGAGGAAAATATGATTTCGCCCTTTAATATTGAGATAGCCGGTAAGAGCGTGCGGATCGAGCCGATGTACGGCTGTATTCATGAGTATTGCAGGGGATTTGTTACAGATAAAGAAGCCGATACGATCGTAAGTATTTCTCAGGCGGATATAGACTTTGAAAGAAAAAAGTCAGAGTCCGAGGATATAAAAGAGGGCATTCCGATACGGCATTTCACGGACGAGTATCTCGAAACTTTAGCTGTTTACCGAAAAATAGCGGATAAAATGCTTGAGTGGGAGACTATTTTGTTTCACGGCTCGGTTGTAGCTGTTGACGGTATCGGCTATTTGTTTACAGCTAAGTCCGGAACGGGAAAATCCACGCATACAGCTTTGTGGAGGAAACTTTTCGGGGAACGCGCTGTAATGGTAAATGACGACAAGCCGCTGATAAAAGTGAAAGAAAGCGGCACGATTGTTTATGGTACTCCGTGGAACGGAAAACACAGACTCGGTGCAAATATGAGCGCTCCGCTTAAAGCAATATGCATTCTGGAACGCTCGGCAGAAAACCATATTGAAAAAATCACGGCTGACAGCGCATATAATATGCTTGTGCAGCAGGTCTACAGACCGCAGGATCCGCAGAAGCTGCTGAAAGTTCTTCAGCTTATCGATAAGCTTTCCGAGAACACGGAGCTTTACAAACTTGGCTGCAACATGGATATATCGGCAGCAGAAACAGCATTCAAGGCAATGGGAGGTTAATATCATGAAACTCAAGGAATCATTTGTCACACATAAAAACAAAGACGACTACATGATGATAGACGCAACAGGTGAGTTTTCAGGGCTGGTTCACAGCAATGCAACGACTGCGTTTATTGTCGGGTGTCTGAAAAACGACACTACGAGAGAAGAAATAATCGCGAAAATGCTTGATAAGTATGACGCACCGGAATCGAAAATATCTCAGGATGTTGACAGAATAATCAGTTCGCTGAAAAGCATAGGGGCAATTGATGAATAACTCTACCTTTGAAGATGAGATCAAGCGGACGGGGCGGATAATATACACTAATGTCGGCGACAGCATGATGCCTTTGATAAAGCAGGGGAGGGATGTTCTTGTCATTTCCGCAGTCAATGGCAGGCTGAAGCGTTATGACATCCCCTTGTATAAGCGAGACAGCGGTCAGTATGTTCTGCACCGTATCCTTAAAGTGCGTAAAAATGACTACGTTATCTGTGGGGATAACCGCTGTAACAAGGAATATGGTATTACTGACAGGCATATCATTGGAGTTCTGAGCGGCATTATCCGTGACGGCAGGGAAATCCCCGTGACGGACATTAAATGCCGGATATATGCACATTTGTGGTGCGATCTCTTCCCTGTAAGAGTTTTAATTATCCGTATTCGGCAGATTTTCAAAAGGCGGCTGAAATGAAAAACAACACGCTGAAATGGCTTTCCTATGTAGTAGGAAAGCATAAAATAAGCATATTCCTGCTGTCACTGATACAGGCTGTGCTTGGCGTCAGCGGAGTAATGTATGCTCTGCTATTGAAAAGAGGAATCGACAGCGCCGCCGAAAAAGACAGGTCAGGTTTTATGCTCGCACTTGTCATGGTGATTCTGCTTGTGGTTTTTCAGATCTTGCTGAGAGCAGTCGTGCGCTGGCTCGAAGAACTGTCGCGTTCAACGATAGAAAATACTCTCAAATCAAGGCTTTTTGAGACCTTACTGAAAAAAGACTACGCTTCGGTCACCAATGTGCACTCGGGCGAATGGATCAACCGTCTTACTTCCGATACAAAGGTGACGGCTGACGGCGCGGTGGAGATACTCCCGGGAATTATCGGAATGACTGTGAAAATTGTCGGCGCACTTGCCATGCTGATGATAATAGAGCCACGGTTTCTTTATGTGCTGATCCCATGCGGTGCGGCGCTGATACTTCTTACATACACGTTCAGGAAAGTGCTGAAAAGGCTGCACAAGTCGATTCAGGAAAGCGACGGCAAACTGCGCATTTTCCTACAGGAGCACCTTAGCAGTCTCATTATCGTAAAAAGCTTTTCGGCTGAACAGCGTACCGCAGAGCAGGGAAAGCAGAAAATGTCCGCGCATAAAAGTGCAAGAATGAGGCGGAATCGTTTCTCAAACGTCTGCAATATCGGATTTTCTGCGATTATGAACGGTATGTACCTTGTAGGCTTTGCATACTGCGGACTGGGAATCATCGGCGGTACAGTTAGCTACGGAACTCTTACGGCAACGTTGCAGCTTATCTCTCAGATACAATCACCGTTTGCCAATATCACAGGCTATCTGCCTAAGTTTTACGCCATGACGGCGAGCGCCGAAAGACTTCGCGAAGCAGAAAAATTTGAAGATGACTGCACGGAAAAGGTCATGGACAGCAGGGAGATCAAAAACTTTTACGATACCGAATTTTACGGTATAAAGGCTGATAATATCTGTTTCCGATACAGCAGCGATCAGGAGTTTATTCTGGATAATGTAAGCTTTGAGATAAAAAAAGGAGAAAATACAGCCTTTACCGGGCATTCCGGCTGCGGAAAATCGACTGTGCTGAAATTGCTTATGTGTCTGTATCGCTGCGAGCATGGCGGCATTATGATACAAGGTTCACATGAGACGGAAACTGAACTTACGGGCAAATGGCACAGACTGTTCGCATATGTTCCGCAGGATAATCATCTGATGAACGGCACTATAAAAGAAGTCATCACATTTGCAGATACGCAGGCAGATGAGGAGCGGATTGCCGCGGCGCTCAAAGTATCATGCGCTGATGAATTTGTGTCGGAGATTGAAAACGGCGTTGATACGATACTTGGCGAACGCGGGGCAGGACTTTCGGGAGGACAAATGCAGCGTATTGCGATCGCGAGGGCAATATACTCAGATTCTCCGATACTTCTGCTTGACGAAGCTACGAGTGCGCTTGATGAGGCGACAGAAAGAAAACTCCTGAGCAATCTCAGGAGCATGACGGATAAAACGGTTTTGATAGTGACTCACAGACCGCAGGCGCTTGAGATATGTGACAAAGTTATCAATTTCGCCGAAAACGGTGTAGAATGGAGAAGCAATGAGCAAAGAATACTATGATCTGGCATATCTGTGCAAATGTGCCGTAAACAGTACTATTCCCTCAAAAAGCAGATTAGAGAAAATGGATATGGAGCAGGTGTACAATGCTGCAAAACACCACTCTCTGACAGGGATCGCGGCATATTCTCTTGAATCCGCAGGAGTGCAAAACGAGTTGTTCCGCACAGCAAAGGCAAAAGCTGCGAGGAAAAACATATTGCTTGATTTTGAGCGGAAAAAACTTTTTTCTTTCTGTGAGGAAAAGGGAATATGGTATATGCCGCTGAAAGGGTGCATACTAAAAGATATGTATCCTGACTTCAGTATGCGGCAGATGGCAGATAACGACATTCTTTTTGATCCCGAACACCGTGCTGAAATAAAAGAGTATTTTAAGGCGGACGGTTATCGTGTGGTAAAATATAACCAGTCCAATCACGATATCTATGAAAAGCCTCCGATATTAAATTTTGAAATGCACACTTCTCTTTTTGGAGCTTCCCATAATCAGAAGTGGACAAAATACTATAAAGGGATAAAAGATAAGCTTATAAAGGATAGCGATAATAATTACGGATATCATTTTTCTGACGAAGATTTTTATATCTATATTGTTGCGCATGAATACAAGCACTATATAAACGGGGGAACGGGGATCCGCTCGCTGCTTGACAGATATATTTATCTGAAAGCAAAGCAGGAGACCATGAACTGGTCTTATATCTCCGATGAATGCCGAACTCTTGAAATAGCGGATTTTGAACAGCGAAGCCGTGAGCTTTCACAAAAGGTGTTCGGAAACCGTGAAACCGAATTATCCGATGAAGAAAAAACAATGTTTGAATATTATTTGAAATCAGGTACATATGGAAGCTTAGATCAGAATATAAAGCACAAAATGGACGAGTTACGCAAAGAAAAAGGCTCAGGATCAAAAATCGGAGCTAAACTTAAATATATCAGATACAGAGTTTTTCCTCCGATAGAGGTATATGAGGAGTGTTGCCCGACATTGGGCCGCCATAAACTCCTGCTTCCGTCCGCATGGGCATACCGTTTTGTGCGTGGAATGATTACCAAAAGGAAAAAGGTACATAATGAACTTAGATCCATGTTTTCACCCGAAGATAAAAAGCGATAGTTTAATGCAGGTCTGAAAGCTTGCAAACCTTACGCAAATGTGTTATAATTATGACAGTAAGACTTAGGATCTGTCTTTACAAACAGATATGTGCCGGACGGATCCTGAAAGAAGGATTTTTTTTGGAAAATAAAAATAAAAACGACTATAAGCTCGGAATACTGTTCATAATCATATCCGCGTTTTGCTTTGCGTTGATGAACCTGTTCATTCGCCTTGCAGGTGATGTTCCCACCATGCAGAAGTGCTTTTTCCGTAATTTTTTCGCGCTTATAGTTGCGGTTGTGTCTCTTATAAGGACGAAAACTCCGTTCAAAATAGGCAAGGGAAACTTAAAATATCTGACTATCCGCTCGGTTTCAGGCGGATTAGGCATGATGTGCAACTTCTATGCCGTTGACCACCTTGCTATCTCTGACGCATCTATTCTAAATAAACTGTCACCGTTTTTTGCGATAATTTTCTCATACTTTGTTTTGAAGGAGACGGCTGACCTGATAGAATGGCTGTCGGTTGCAGTAGCGTTTATCGGAGCTTTATTCGTGGTAAAGCCTACATTCGGCATGGAAGTCATTCCTGCGGCTTTGGGTGTTGTAGGCGGACTCGGAGCAGGTCTGGCTTATGCTTATGTGCGAAAGCTCGGAATGCGTAACGAGAACAGCATGATAATCGTTGCCTATTTCTCGGGGTTCACCACATTTTTGCTTTTGCCGTACCTTATTTTTAATTATCAGCCGATGAGCGGCAGACAGTGGTTGTTTCTCATTCTGACAGGAATAGCCGCCGCCGGCGGACAGATCTTCATAACAAAGGCTTATGCAAAAGCGCCTGCAAAGGAGATATCGGTTTACGATTTTTCAATTGTAATTTTTGCAGCGATTTTCGGCTTTATGTTTCTTGGACAGACACCCGATGCACTCAGCATTGTGGGATATGTCATAATAATCGGCATTGCAGTAATAAAGTGGCGGTACATGATAGTAAAAAGTCAAAAGGGATCCCGATCCTGACACGAATTATAACTTGACAAAGCCCGAGAAGCCTTGCACAAGTCCGGTAAAAATGAATAATAGAAAAAACGTCCCTCCTATTGTATAGTGAAATAAAAGCCATAGGAGGGAATTTTATGTTGTTTTGTGATATTATAACCGAAAACTGGAATTTATATTATTTCGCTATTAAGTATGTTACTATACCTACTCGATTTTTATCACATTCCACCGCACGAGATAGTATTTCTGTATTATCTTCATAAATATCATAGTATTTGACAATCCATCTGTCGCTACCATCATTTTTGGGGAATGCTTTAGTAGCATATGTCTTATACTTTGATTTGTCATAGAAACTTTCTTCAAATAATATTGTCTTATCTTCCATTAATCCGCCTCACAAGATTCCGATTTATCTGGCAGTATTGCACCACTTGTCTTTACATTTACATTATACCATACCGTCCAAGATTTTTCAACTTTTCTTATGCCGATTTTTCCTTACTTCCATAATTTAATCCCCTTAGAGTTCGCACGTTTTTTCGCGTGTCTGCTCTAAGGGAATCATATCAAAGTAACGGTTATTTTTAAGTTCAGGAAATTAGAACTCATAAACCGCGTTCAGGTTCTCATTTATATTCTACCTTAAAATCGCTGAATTTGGCGGTGTTATTTCCCTGAGCGTAAAGACCTATAATAACTCCCGTGAAACCGGAAGCTACCTCGGACGAAAGGTACTTGGTCTGACCAATGCCAAGGTCAAAACTCTTATCGCCGTCGCATACGATAAACTTATAGAAGAAATTGTTCATTTCCACCACAAGCTTTGCGGAGTTTGTCATTATAGGAACAGCACTCTGAACGTGCTTGATATCGCCTATATTGAGCTTGAGAACGGCTTCAAATCCGCTATCGGACTTCCTGAGAGCAATATCGTAGTGTTCCTGCTCGTCCATGAAAAGAGTGATTCCTGCCTCACCGCCGTCAGGCGAAATATCGCAGCATATCTCACCGCAGAAATCCTGCTGTCTTATGCCTATAAAAGTAGGAGAGGCAATATCTTCGAGAGTTTTGTCTGTTCCGTGAAGAATAAAGCTGTCACCTGAGAGCTCGTAATTGGAAAAGTCGGGATTTCTCATATAGCACCAGTCGATACTCGGAGAAGTATTGCCAAAGGTTTTGACGTTATTGACAATTTGAGTAAAATCGCCCTTTATCTCGTATTCGTCACGAGTAGTGCCATTGGTTCCGGCAGTAAACCAGCCGTCCTCATCAAAGTACACGGGCGTTAGGAAAACTTCTCTTCCCAGATGATGATACATCATCCATTGTTCGATCTGTCGGAAACCAAGGTGCGCTATGAACCATTCGCCATCGCGGGTCTGTATGAGATCGCCGTGACCGACTCCCTGAATCTGATAACCGCCGAGGTTGCGGTTAGTGAGAACAGGATTGTGAGAACAGCCTTCAAAGGGACCCCACACGGAATTGCTGCGTGCATAGGTTATCATGTGACCGTATTCCGTGCCGCCCTCCGCAGCCATGAGGTAGTATCCGACGCCGATCTTGTACATATGCGGGGATTCAAGGTATCTTCCGCCCGAACCGCACCAGATATTTTTGCTTGCGGAAAGCTTTTCGCCTGTTTCGATATTGATCTCGCATTGGGTAACTCCCTCAACGCCGTTATCGTCAGCGCCGTTGCTGATAAAATAAGCATGACCGTCATCAAAGAGGAGAGAGGGGTCGATTCCGCCCTGCTTGATTATAATAGGTTCGGACCATTCGCCATAGATATCGTCCGTGAAGATGTAAAAGTTTTCACCTGTAGAGGTGTTTGTTGTCACCATGTAGAATCTTCCGTCGTTGAATCTGATAGTGGGAGCATATACGCCGCCTGAGCTTCTTGCTCCATCGAGTTCAAGCTGACTCTTTCTTGTAAGGCAGTGACCTATCTGTTTCCAGTTTACAAGGTCGGAGCTTTCAAAGAGCGGAACTCCGGGAAAAAACTGAAATGAACTGCAAACCATGTAGTATTTTCCGTTTGCGGCACAAACGCTTGGGTCGGGATAAAATCCCTTGATTATTGGGTTTTTGTATTTCATATAAGACCTCTTTCGCAGGAGCTTTGTTCGGTTATCTTGCCTATATTCCCCGAAAGTCAGCTCCGAATTAAAATGTTAGCAAGAATAGTATATCATACAAAAGCAGAAAAGGCAACTTTATACTATAAATTTTTCGGTATTTTGATGAGAAAATTGTATCAATTGAGAATATGAAATTTAATGCTTGACAAAAGTGGGGAAAAGTGGTATAGTAATTAAGTAATGTACAATTGTTTGTCTGTGGCGGACGATTTTGCAGCACTCTTGATTCACAGGTGATTGATTATGGAAGAAAAATCGCAGCTTATTGTTGCTGAATCAAAAATACTTCCCGATGTCTTTACAAAGGTTCTTGAGGTAAAAAAGCTTATGGCGCAGAAAGGCGAAAAGAGCTTTGCCTCCGCCTGCAAGCGCATAGGCATTTCCCGAAGTGCATATTATAAGTACAAGGACTCGGTTTTTTCATACGAAGAGCTTTTCACGAGAAAGATAGTGAATATTTATCTGCTTCTCAGTGACAGCCCGGGCGTTCTTTCGTGCGTTCTTGTGTTTCTTCACAGCCTGAATGCGAACATACTTACCGTAAATCAGAGCATTCCCGTTGACGGAGCTGCTACCGTAAACATCTCACTCAGGCTTACAGGCGAGACCGATGAGGAGCTCGCTTCTTTAAATTCAATATCAAAGCTTGACGGCGTTTTAGAGGTCAAGGTACTTTCTGCCGAATAAGCTTTATGGAGGTTTCTTTTATGTCAGTAAAATTTGCAGTTTTAGGTTATGGTGTAGTAGGCTCAGGAGTAGTAGAGCTTTTTTACAAGAATAAGGCAAGCATTGAGAAGCGTGCCGGCAAGGAAATGGACGTTAAGTATATTCTTGATTTAAGAGATTTCCCTGATTCTCCTTACCGTGACAAGCTTACCAAGGACTTCAACGATATTCTCAATGATGACGAAGTAACGGCTGTTGCAGAGTGCATGGGCGGAGTTGAACCCGCATTCACATTTGTAAAGTCATGCCTTGAAAAGGGCAAGAGCGTTTCTACATCAAACAAGCAGCTTGTTGCGGAAAAAGGCGATATCCTTCTCCGCACAGCAAAGGAGCATAACTGCAACTTCTTCTTTGAAGCAAGCGTTGGCGGAGCTATTCCGATCATCAGACCTCTCCACCGCTGCCTCGCTGCAAATGATATAACAAAGGTTGCCGGAATCCTCAACGGAACGACAAACTTTATCCTTACAAAAATGTACAACGACAATATGCAGTTTGAGGATGCTCTCAAGCTTGCACAGGAACTCGGATATGCCGAGAAAGATCCCACGGCTGATATCGAGGGATATGATGCCTGCAGAAAGATCTGTATTATTGCATCACTCGTGTTCGGAAAGCACGTTTATCCCGACAGTGTGACTACAAAGGGAATATCTCAGGTATCTCTTGAAGACGTTGCTGCGGCAGATGTTCTCGGCTGTGCAGTAAAGCTTATAGCTTGCGTGGAGAAGCTTGAAAACGGCAAGATACTTCCCACAGTAATGCCTATGCTCGTGCCTCAGGAAAACATCATTGCAGGCGTAAGCGATGTATTCAATGCTGTTCTCGTTTACGGTGACGGAATCGATCAGACAATGTTCTACGGCAGAGGAGCAGGAAAGCTCCCGACCGCGAGTGCGGTTCTCGGTGACGTAATTGAGAGCGTAAAGGAAGAAAATACAGTTCTTTCACAGACATGGGAATCTTCGGAAGATTCATCATTTATCGCAGATATCAGCGAATTTACAGCACGTTGGTACTTCCGCGTACCCGAATCAAACAAGCCTGCTGACCTTGAGGGCGTTTACTGTGAGAACGGTTTTGCTCACTTTATCACAGAGGACAAGCTTTCATACAATGAGGCAGCCGAAAAGGCAGAAAAGCTCGGCGCAGCAGCATATATTCCTGTTCTTGACTGAAAATAATACTATAATAAAGAGGACTGCAATTGCAGTCCTCTTGTTTTAATGATTATTCAAAAGAGTTGAGATCAATTCCCGCGAGAAGGTCTTTGAGAGCAGCAAGGTCATCTGCTGTAAGGGTAACGCCCTTGCCCATTCTTGAATGGTCGGGAGCCCACTCTCTGATGTCGTACTTAGGCTCGTGCTCATTCCAACTAACCATGTTGAGTTCCTTTGTCCAACCCTTGGCGTTTTCCGAAAGAACGCCGATATGTTCTGTGATTTCGTACTTGAGTTCTGCCATGATAAATCTCCTTTAATTTTAGGCGACACTGCAAAAACCGAGCCTGACGGTTTCCGGCGGAGCGCCTTGATACTTTTGATAGCATTCAGTATTATATCATAAAAAAATCATTTTGTCCATACCCATTGGGAAAATTTTGCAGCGGCTGTATCAGAATCTGAAATCTCTTTCACCGTTTCTGATGCGCGCAAGATAACTCAGCGCTTTTTCGCGGCGTTTTGGGTCGGGAACATTCAGTATCTCGCGGTCTATAAGAGCCTCACCTATCTTTTGAGTCTCCTCAGTGGCATAATCCGTGAGATATTCCTGCAATGTAAGCAGAGCATTAGGGTGACAGCAATTCTGAATTTGTCCCACTTTGCAAAGAGCCATGAAACGATCACCGGTTCTGCCCTCGCGGTAACAGGCTGTGCAGAATGACGGGATATAGCCTTTTTCCATGAGCCACTTTACGACCTCGTCAAGAGTCCTCTGGTCGGAAACATCAAACTGCTCGGTGTCATGCGGTCTTTCCTCCGGCGAGTAACCTGCATATCCTCCGACGGAAGTTCGCGAACCGCCTGATATCTGCGATATTCCGAGTCCCATGACCTTATCGCGGCAGGTTTCATTTTCACGCGTTGAAATTATCATGCCTGTGTACGGAACGGCAATTCTGATACAGGCAATGATCTTAGCAAAAGTATCATCATCAATACTGTTGTCGAAAACATTCGGGTCGATATCCGAAGCCCTCTTTACGCGCGGAACGCTTATTGTATGCGGGCCAACGCCGTGAACAGTTTCAAGGTGTTCAGCGTGCATAAGAATCCCTGCGAACTCGTACTTGTACATATCAAGACCGAAAAGAACACCGAGCCCCACATCATCTATGCCGCCGTCCATGGCTCTGTCCATAGCTTCGGTATGGTAAGCGTAATCGTGTTTTGGCCCTGTCGGATGGAGCTTCTCATAGCTATCTTTGTGGTAAGTCTCCTGAAAGAGGATATATGTTCCGATACCTGCATCTTTCAGCTTTTTGTAGTTTTCGACCGTTGTGGCGGCAATATTGACGTTAACGCGCCTTATAGCACCGTTTTTGTGTTTGATAGAGTAAATGGTTTTTATGCAGTCGAGAATGTACTCAATGGGATTGTTTACGGGGTCTTCACCTGCTTCTATGGCAAGCCTCTTGTGGCCCATATCCTGAAGTGCGATAACCTCATCGCGAACCTCATCTTGTGTGAGTTTTTTTCGTGGTATTTCCTTGTTTTTGAAATGATACGGGCAGTAAACGCAATTGTTTACGCAGTAATTTGAGAGATAAAGCGGAGCAAACATAACGATTCTGTCACCGTAAAAGGCTTCCTTGATCTCGCGGGCGAGAGCATATATTTTTTCTATCACCTTCGGGTCGTCACAGGCAAGGAGAACACTCGCTTCACGATGGCTTAGTCCCGAACATTCCACACCTCGTCCCGTCTTTTTCGGAGCAGCTTTGGCAAGGATCTGCTCTATCAGTTCGTGATTGTTTTTATTTTTTTCAGCGTATTCGAGAGTTTCACGAATTTCGGTGTCATCTATGAACTCCTCAGCCTTTAGCGATTTAGGATCGTACATTTATATTACCTCACTTTTTAGAAATTGCTGCCTTAACGGAGACTCCGCTAATTCTGCCGAGTTTTCCTGTAAGGCTGCTTATAACATCTGGTTTTGCGTCTATAGCAACTGAAATCAGGGAAATGCCGCGCTCGCGGTAAGGAATGCCCATTCTCCCTATAATTACATCGCTGAATTCGTGTAGTACGTTGTTTACTTCGATCGCCGCAGAAAGCTCGTCAATAACAATAGCGGCAACGGCTATTCTTTTTTCGTCCATTAAAAACTCCTTTGAAAACAAAGATCCGCCTGCAAAAGGGCAGACGGACAAAGCTGTATCATATAAGACGTATTTAGCTGACCGATAGCAGAGAGCATACCCTGCTGCCCGAAAACTTCAAGAAAATCCGACCGACAGCCAAAGACGCAGTTCAACTGTCCGTCAATTAATTGTAGCATATGTATAAGTAAATGTCAATATTTATGAAAGACTTACCGGAAGTTAACCGAGTGAAACCTGAATCCAATATAGTTGATTTCGGGAATAGTTTGTGCTATAATTTAGACATTGGAGGGATAAGAATGAATCTTGAAAGACTGAAAAAGAATCTTTGTGACAATATACTTGAAGCTCAGATAAAGCTTGGATACGAGGGCAGACCAATGAGTTTCAACTATATTTTAAGTTCGCTGAATCATTTGCTCGGAGTGGAAAGAACCGAGAGCGAAATGGAAGCTAACCTTAAAGAATTTGCCGATTTTGTCCGGAATGACCTTGGCAAAGTCGAATTTCGGCCGATAAAAAGCGGATTCTGCATTACCGTACCCGAACAGGGAACAAAATACGTCCATGAAAATCCGGAGGGCGGCGAGTTCCTGCGCGAGTTTATAGAGGTAGTCCGCCGTCATTGCACACTTGATGAGGCATTTGCCATTTTCAGAAAATACAGCGAAAATGTCGTAACAGAGGAAGTTCACAACGACGAATTTAACTATCTCGTGTACTTTGCCGATGGTATTCCCGACGATTACCGCTACTGTATAGCTGTTGAGGAAGAAATTGACGGAAGCGTTCATATAACCTACCACAGATTCATTGCGGAAGATTATGAGGACTTCGGCTTCTGAGTGACAATTATAAGCAAAATAAAACCCGAGAGTGATCTCAGGTTTTATTTTGGTCGAATATCTCAACTATGTCGAGAAGTTTGATCAATATGTATTTTAGGTCGTGTTGACGCTAAGCCTAACAACGCATCTTTTCGGCAAAATTTCACGCATCCTGCGTTAAAAAGTCTTGACAGGCGACAGCCTGCCTGCGACTTTTTGCCTTGTCTACGTAAAATTTATGCTCGAAAATCTGCATATTATCTTAGTGTCAACACTCCCTAATTTGCAAGAACCGTATCAATTATTCCCTTATACAAAGCTCCCGAATCGCTCGCGTAGTTGAACCCATGGTCTTTCGGGTTCTGGATTTGCAGGATAATTATGTACGAGCCGTTTTCCTTGTATGAGCTGTAGTCAGCATAAGTCGGGCAGCCTGAGCTTTGGTCATTGTTGTTTCTGAGACAACCCGTGATGTAGAGATAATCGCCTGCACCGGTTTCAGCAGTACCTGTTTTGGTGTAGAGCTGATATCCTTCTGGGACATATACTCCGAGATGACCTGTAACTCCAAGCATACCGTCAAGGAGATTCTGTCTGTACTCCTGCGGAATGGAGGCGATGACCTCGTAAGGAGCACTTCCTGCGCTGATAGTTGAATTCGGGTCGTTTGTATCAACAATGTTTTTGACTACAAAAGGCTTTACCATGTCACCGAAAACAGCCTCACGCGCGAGAGCTGCGAGATAAATGGGACAGGTTCTGACATAAGCCTGACCGAAAGCGCTTCTTCGCAGGTCGTCTGCACAGTAGACCTCGATATTATTGTCTATTGAGCCAAAATCACAGTTTATGGTGTCAACAAAGTGAAATAGGCTATTCAGGTCTGACAAAGCAGTATCCGTGCCGATTTGGTCGAACACTTTTGCGAAGAAAATATTACTCGAATCGACAAATGCTGAATAGAGCGTTCTGTTCGGAATGGGATAGCAGCCTGCATCATGATTCCAGTTGACTATCGTAGCGCCGCCATCTACCCATGTTCCGTCGTCATAGAGCGTTGTGATTCCATGTTTGTCGGCGATAACTTCAGACATTATCTTGAAGCACGAGCCGGGAGTTGCATTCTGGAACGCTCTGTTTCCCATTGCGCCCCAAGGGAGACCGTCAGCGTAGCTTGGGTCAGCCTGATAGGCTTCCGGACTATAGGAGGGGTAGGAAACTTCGGACATGATAGAGCCGTCAGTTCGCATGACTACAACAGAACCGACAATGTTCATGTTCTGCATATAATTGTATATTGCCGCCTGAACATTTGCATCAATAGTCAGTTCAACGGATTGACCAACGGTGTCGGTATCATTTACTGGAGTCGGATTCTTAACGCGCAGTGTATCTTCGAGTTCGGTGTCAAGTCCTGCTGAAGCCGCACTGATGATGTTACCGACGGAATACTGATAATCGCTGTTATAGTAGCGCATTTCGCGGCCGTCCTCTGAGAGCTCGCTGCGAGTTAGCAGAGTTTTGTTACTGTCGTAAATATTTCCTCGCATAACAGCGACTGTAGTGGTCGTTGTAGTCGTAGTAGTGGTTTCTGTGGTTGTAGTGACAGTTTGAGTTGTTGTCGGAGCTTCTGTAGTCACGGCAGGCTGTGAAGTAGTCTGAGCAGACGGCGCTTCAACATGGATCCGTCCAACATCGGACGAGCAGGAAGAAAGCGCAGATATGAGCGAAGCTGCTGTTAAAAATGCGGTAAGTCTTTTCCTTTTATGAGCCATATCTTATCGTCCTTTCGCAATAATTACAAATTCACTTTATATTATACATTTTTTTACCGATTTCGTCAACGGAGTTTCCAAATTGTAACTGAATTGAAAACAAAATCAGCAGTATTGACTTTAGGGAGTGTTGACGCTAAGATAATATGCAGATTTTCGAGCATAAATTTTACGTAGACAAGGCAAAAAGTCGCAGGCAGGCTGTCGCCTGTCAAGACTTTTTAACGCAGGATGCGTGAAATTTTGCCGAAAAGATGCGTTGTTAGACTTAGTATCAACACTCCCTAAATTCTATGCATGATATAATCGATTCGATGATATAGAGCAAATTTATGGAGACTGAATACAGAAAACTGAAGGGAGAAAACATGAGACTTAAAACAGTAACAAGATATTCGGAAGATATCAAAGCTTTGGAAAAAATAAATGAGGAGGCAATTCCTGCGAGTGAGCGCAATACACTCGATGATATGCTTTCTACAGGTGCGGAGCTTATTGGAATTTGCGTGGAAAATGAACCAATAGGCTTTCTTGTGATAAGAAAATACAAAAAAATATGCTATCTTGCGTATCTAGCCGTGAAACAAGAGCTTCGCTCCAACGGAATAGGAAGTTCTGCTCTTAAAGTGCTCATAGCCGAATATAGTGATTATCAGGTGGTTGTTGAATTTGAAGCTCCAACTGCACATTCTGAAAATGACGATATAAAACTCCGCAGAAAACACTTTTATCTGAAAAACGGGTTCAACGAAACAGGCTGGTTTACATATTATGATGAAACGGAGTTTGAGATTGGGAGTTCCGTACAGGAATTTGATGTCGGCGGTTTTGGAGAATTTACGGAGTATCTAAGTACCGTTATATCCGACCATATTCCTAAGCCGTACCAAAAGTGAGAATTTGATGATGTATAGCCAAAAGCTCCCGAGAGAATTTCGGGAGCTTTTAACTTGATTTTATGAAAGTACCGTATTGACGACCCCGCCGTAGTAACTTGAGGACTGGCTTGCGAATTCAAAGCCGTGGTCTGACGGATTCTGGATCTGCATAACGATAATATAAGAACCTGTTGCCGCATAGTTTGAATAGTCATCATAAACTGTCGTGCCAGTGTCGTTGTCATTTTTGATGCAGCCGGTGATATAGAGGAAATCTCCGACCCAAGTTTCGGCAGTACCGGTTTTGGCAATGAATGAGTAGCCTGCCGGAACAGACACATTGAGTCCCGCTGCAACTCCGGCCATGCCGTCAAGGAGATTCTGACGGTATTCCTGTGGGATCGAAGCGATAACTTCGTTCGGAGCAGTACCGTCCGCAAGAATATTTTCGCAGTCGTTGGAATCCACAATATTCTGCAAAACGAAAGGCTTTACCATGTCGCCGAAAGCAGCCTCACGGCCAAGAGCCGCAAGGAAAAGCGGACAAGTCAGCACATAGGACTGTCCGAAAGCCGAACGTCTCAGATCGTCATCACAGTAGACTTCAATGTTGTTTTCGATCATGCCGAAATCACATTCGATATTGTCATCAGCTCCAAAATGAAAAATGGTGCTCAGGTCGCTGAGAACATCATCTGCGCCAATCTGGTCGAAAGCCTTGGCGAAGAAAACATTGCTTGAATTCACAAAGGCGGAATTGAGCGTTCTCTGCGCTATCGGGTAGGACTGATTCTTGCCCCAGTCCCAGTTGGAAATAGGAAAGTTACCGTATTCCCATTGCCCCTCATCGGGGAGGGAGGTGATTCCGTGCTTGTCCGCAATGACTTCGGACATTATCTTAAAGCACGAGCCGGGTTCGTAGTTCTGAAAAGCTTTGTTGCCGTAAGTTCCCCATGCGAGATCTTCGTTGTGCTCCGTGCCTGCATATTGAGCGGGATCGTATGAGGGATATGATACCTCAGCCAAGAGAGAACCGTCGGTTCGCATGACAACCACCGAACCAATGAGGTTGTTGCTTTCCATATATTGATATATCGCATTTTGCTTTTCAGCGTCGATCGTTAACTGAATAGCCTGTCCCACTCCGTCAATGCCGTCAACGGGAGTCGGATTGGAAACTTTCAGCTTTTCGTCAAAGGTAAGGTCGAGACCTTCCGACATTTCATTGAGAATGTTGGCAAAGGGGATCTTGTAATCGTCAGGCTGGTTCCGAGTTCCGTCTGAATCGGAATAAACGAGCAGTTTACCGTCTGAGGAGAAAATTTTTCCCTTGACAGAAGCTGTTGAAGGGGGAGCATCAGCTGTTGTTGTCTGAATTTCAGCAGATGTCACCTCTATGGGTATCTCTGTTGAAGTGACTGTCGGAGTTGTTGTTGCGGCGGAAGAACTGCTCTCATTGACATTCCCGACCTGCGATGAGGAGCAGGAAGTGAACAGAGCCGCAAGCATTGCCGATACTGCCGAAGCAGCGATAATTCTTTCAGCCGCCATTACTTCTTGCCGAAAAGTGAGAACTTCTTCTCATAAGGCTCTGTCTGTGCGCTTACAAACTCGTAACCTGTTTCTTCAACGACTTTTTTGAGAGCCTCGGTATCGGGAGTTTCAGCGGAAATGATAACGCTCTCGCAGTCGTCGTGAGAGGAAGTAACGCTCTTGGTCTTGAAATTTTTCTTGAAAGCCTCAGTCATGTGAGCTTCGCAATTCTGGCACATCATGCCGTTGATTTTAACAGTAGTCTTGAACATAAAAATTGCTCCTTTTAAGAAACTTACTTATTATAATAGGAATAAGCTTATAAGCAATTCTACATCATTTTGGATATTTTGTCAAGCATCGGAAAAAGCTGTAAACCATAGTAAACTTGCTTGACAAAAGAAAGAAAAACGGTTATAATATTAGCAAATGCTAACGCATTTAAATTTTTGCTCACTGGTTAGATTCGCCTAACGGAAAGGAAGATTAATATGGCTAAGATCGCAGTTGTATACTGGAGTGCTACAGGAAATACAGAGGCAATGGCAAACGCAGTTGCTGACGGAGCTAAGGAAAAGGGTGCTGAGGTTGACGTTATCACAGCGGCAGAGTTTGGCACAGACGCAGTTTCAAATTATGATGCATTCGCATTCGGCTGCCCTGCAATGGGTGACGAGGTTCTTGAGGAGGACGAATTTCAGCCCATGTGGGATTCAGTTAAGGACAGCCTTGGCGGCAAAAAGACAGTTCTTTTCGGCTCATACGGCTGGGGAGACGGCGAATGGATGAGAAACTGGGAGGAAGATGCAAAGGCAGCAGGCGTAAATCTCGCGGCAGATGTGCTTATTGCAAATGAAGCTCCTGATGATGATGCAGTTGAAAGCTGTAAGGCACTCGGTGCAGCAATTGCATAACAAAAGCTGATCCACCTTTACATTAAATGAGGATTTTAAGCGTATAAGCTCCGAGCGTCAGTTCAGGGCTTATACGCTGTTATTTATTATTGACAAAATAACTATCGTCCTTAAAATTAAATTAAACAGAGGAAAGTAATATGAATATTACCGTAATAATTGTGGAGCTGCTGATAATGTTTCTGGCTTTCGGATTTCTCGTTATCGGATTGCTGATGATAAGTCCCTTGACATTTATAAGTGACTATCCGCCTGAGATACAGGAGACATACTACCAAACCCAAAAGAAAGAGGCGGCGAAGGAAAAATTAAACGCGATCATGCTTGTAAAAAATGTGTGGCTATTGTAGCATTTATGTTCGTATTTGCGTGGATGCTCCACGTTGCCGGTGCGGAAACATTTTTGCAGGGATTAGGACTTGCTTACATATATATTTTGGCACTGTTTGTGTGGGATACCTTTTTCCTTGATTGGGTATTGTTTGCAAATATCAAAAGAATCAGACTTCCCGGCACAGAAAACATGGACAAAGAGTATCATAAGAAATGGTTCCATGTAAAGGTCAGCCTGCCGATGATACCTGTTTTTGCCGCTGTCGGTGCACTGAGTTCACTCATTATGATATGGATCTGGTGAGAATTTTTATTATTGACATAGAGGATTATTAGCAAAATAAAACTGCTGATTAAGGAGGAGATAATGAATAATCCGATTAAAGACTTGACCAGGAAAGAGTGGATCCTTTGGTTGGGTTCACTGTTTTTAGGTCGTGTTGACACTAAGATAATATGCAGATTTTCGAGCATAAATTTTACGTAGACAAG
>OGDF01001773.1_pt1 | contig 31072 bp, 26 predicted proteins | sample 1570141 | NCBI WGS metagenome assembly OGDF01 (sample SAMEA4370581, study PRJEB24528) | human gut metagenome | reverse complement strand
ACACTTATTTTATCCTACTTTTCAAAAATTTATACATATTTTTCAATTTCTAATTTTCCATCAAAGCAATAGCTAGCATCTCCACACATATATACATAAAAATTACTATCAATTCTAATATTTAAGTTCCCACCAAGTAATTTAACATTTATTTTACTGTTACTAATTTTCTTTAAATAATAGCTAACAAAAGCACTTGCACAGGCTCCACTTCCACATGCTAATGTTTCTCCACTGCCTCTTTCCCATACTCTCATTTTTATGGTATCATTACTAATTATTTCTACAAACTCAACATTTATCCCATCTTTAAAAATGCTATTTTTTTCAATAGCACTACCATATGCCCTTACATCAATATTTTCTACATTTTCAACAAAACACACAGCATGTAGGTTTCCAATTCCAGTAATATAGAGCTTTAATACCTTTTTTAAAACTTTAAGATTTACCTTCTTTATCATATTTTCTCCATCTAATTTTAAGCATATTTTTTTTGCATCTATTGATGGAATTCCCATATTTACTTGTACGGTATCACAAGTACTAGAATTATATTTTGACGTATTTATAGTTATATCTTTTACTCCAGATAAAGTTTCAATTTTCATATACTTTTTTGAAACTATGTAGTTATCATACAAATACTTTCCAACACACCTTATACCATTTCCGCACATTTTTGCTTCACTACCATCACTATTAAAAATTCTCATTTTTGCATCTGCTATATTACTATTTTCAATTAAAATTACTCCATCAGAACCAACACCAAAATTTCTATTACTTATCTTTTTTGTAAATTTGGTAATGTTACTTTTTAAAATTTCCATATCAGTCTTTGTATTCAAATTCATTTCCACATCCATACAGTTAATATATACGTAATCATTACCTATTCCAGTCATTTTTGAAAAATATAACATACAATCACCCTAATATATATTACTGATTTACTCTTTTTAAAATTACACCAAATACACTAAATATCATCAGTTTATTTACAAAAAATAAAGATACCATTTTTTAGTGATATCTTTATTTTTTTACAATTTATGTTTACGTTTTTTATTCTTTACAATTTATTACTGCAATGATCTTATATAAAAACTTTAAACTAAGCTATTTTTTCTGCAAATGCTTTGATAGTCACAATATTTACAATGTTCTCCTTTTTTATTTTTACTAACTGTTACTATACCTTTTATCATGTCATTTCCTATTTTTTTTAAAATTTCAGTTACTTCATTGCAAAGATTATTAAATTCATCTTCACTTAAAGCTTTTTTACTACTGTCTAGCCTAGTCTTTGATATATCAATTAATTTTTCATCACTACTTTCTATCTTTTTATCCATTTTTTCAAGAATATTTACATCACTTAAAAATATTCCTCTTAATCTTAAGCTCTTAATTACTTCTTTTTTTATACTAATCTCATCTTTAGTATAATCTTTTAAATTTACTAAGTTATTAGATAAGTTAAAATAAACACAACCAGCAGGTATAACTTTATTTTTTTGAAGTAATCTTTGATTTTGCAAAAAAGCATCTAAATATGTCATAAGTTGCAAAGATATTCCATCTTTTATATCGTCAATTGTTAAATTTTTCATACTAGACTTGTAATCTACTACTCTAACATACATTTTTTCATCTTCTCTTAATACGTCTACCCTATCAATCTTACCAACAATATTCATTGTTTTATCATTATCTAACTTAATTTTTATAGGTAGGAATTTACCATTTTCACTAAACTCTATTTCATATCCAAAAGGCACAAAATCACTTTGTCTAAAACTTCTTGCAATTACAAGCACTACCTTTTTTAATGTATTTGTAAGTTTCTTTTTATACATGTCATATTTTATACTATTTTTTTGCTTTTTAAATATTCTATCTAACTCGTATAGTATGATTTTTTCTAGTTCTTTTTCAAATTTTTCTTCCAACTTTTCGTCTTCTTTTATTATATCTTGCCACATATATCCATTTTTAAATAAATAGTCAGAAAACTCTTCTATAACATTATGCATAAAAGTTCCAGTATCCATAGATGTAATTTCAAACACTTTTTTCTTATTAATATTTAAAACATAGTTTAAATAATATGAAAATGGACATTTCTTAAACATTTCCAGTTTATATACACTGCTTTTAAAATCACTTTTATATACTTTTTCAACAGTTTCTTTTTTCAATACCCCTTGTGACTTACTATATTTTAATATATCATGGTATTTTTTATCATTCACATAATATGAATAAAGTGAATTAAACTGACTAATAATTTTTTCGTACTTATTCTTGCTAGTTATAACATCTTGACTAGTACTTTTTTCGTTATTTGCACAATTAGCATAGTCATTTATCTCTTCAATATTTTTAAGTATAACATCTGCAAGTTTACACATATATAAAAAGCCTTGTTCCTTAGAATATATAGCATCCAAATTTTGATATAAAATTTCATCTTGTACACTACTTGACTTAATTGTTATACCAAGCATATTACATACATCTTGTACAAAAGAAGACACTCTTGTTGACTCTCCAAGCAAATTTGTAGAAGGTAAAGATATGTACAGCTTTTCTGTTATATTGTTTATAGCCTCATAAATATTGTATTTTGCCATATTTTCTTTTGAAATCGTATCTTGTTTAAATTCAATTTCATAGCTTCTTAGATTTTCAATTTCATAATCATTAAATAGTATATCTTGTTCAACTAATTTTGGAAAATTATCTTCACTAGCACCAACAAAAAATGCAATATCTACTGGATTTAGCTTTGAAACATTTATATCTGCAACTATTACACTATCTTTTGTAGGAGGTATAGTTTTTACATATAAATCTTTTAAAGTATTTTCAAGTATGTTTCCAAATTCAACTATGTCTATTTCCTGAGCTCCATATATCTTTAATATCGACAAAAATATTTCACATATTTTTTCCCAAACTTGTCTTTCAACATTAACAGTATATATTTGATACTTAGCATCTTCAATACTATCAAGAAAAATATCATAGTTTTTAAATATATCGTTTTCTACTAAATGTGAATATATAACGTTAACATATTCACTACAATTTTTGCATTTTAAAATTTCTTCACTAAACTTCTCATATATGCCATTTATCTTTTCTCGTATATGATTTAGCCTTTCTAAATCATATACTATATCATCGTACTTTTCATTATTTAAGTAAAATTCTTTTTTTAGTCCATATCTTGTTATATCAAATTCCAGTATATAATTTTCTAAATATGAAATATCCTCTGGTAATATATTTACAAGACCTAATTTTAAAATGTCAAGTATATCACTAACCTTATATCCATTTACCACATTTAATAAAGTCAGTATATATGTAACCAATTTTGATGAAATTATACTTTTTTTAGTATCAACGTAAAACGGAATATTATAATCAGAAAATATCCTAGATATCAAAAATGCATAATCGTCTAAATTTGTTGTATATATTGCAAAATCTTTATATCTTTTACCATTTTTCAATTCTTTTGATATTATATTTGCTATTTTTTGAGTTTCATCATATACATTTTGAAATGAAGATACAAATACACTTTTCTCATTACTTTTTTGCTCATACATTCCATACAGATTTTCAAATATATTTTGTCCTAAGTATTTTATTTGTTCAGTAGTATTAAGAAAATTATTTAAAAAGACCTCTGTGTTTTGTGAGGAATGATATTTTGAAATAATTTTTAACAATCTTAAATATGTCTTGTTTGACTCCTCAAAAATATCATTGCTATTTTCCTCATATATATCTTGAACACACGTAATATCAGTTGTTAGTGATAAAACAATTTTAATATTATTTTTTACTAAAAATTCAATAAATTTGTATTCAATGTTTGTAAAATTGTTATATCCATCTATATATACCACCGAATTTTCAAAATATCTTAATATTTCAGATTGATTTTTTAATATAAGATCTATTTCATCCACATTGTCCACATACTTATTTTCTATGCTTTGCTCATATATTTGATATATCCCATATACTTCTTTTAATTTTTCTTCTAGTATTTTGTTTGTAAGAGAAGTATTATATATTTTTTCCTTATCTAAACCTTCTTTTCTAAATATGTCCATATATATATTAAGTAAATCCAAAAATCCTTGTTTATTTGACACTTTTTTAAACACATTAAATTTATCTTGATTTTCCATAATTATTTTATTTAAAATAACCTTTTTATCTAATTTTGTTATGTAATTATCATCAAAATGAATATTTTGTTCTTTACATATAATTGATATATAATTTGAAATTGTAGTTATCTTTGCACCAATTATCCCATCTACTTTTAATGTATTCATATAATTTATTTCTGTAATTTCTCTTTTTTGCGATGGTACAAATAACATTGGAATTATTCCTTCTTGTAAATTTTCTTTCATTAAATTATATATATATCTACTTTTTCCTGTCTTTGATTTTCCCACTAAAATTTCCATATATGTTCTCCATATTTCTAACTTTAAGCTTTTGTTTGATCATCTTTTTCAAAATCACTTATTAACATTTGCTCATCTTTTATTCTAATTTCATCAAATTTTGGTAAACAAGAGACATCTTCTATATTGCAAGATTTTAAAAACTCATTTGTAACACTATATGCAGCTGGTCTTCCAGGCAAATTAAGTCTTGCAACTTCTTCTACTAAGCCACATTCTAATAATCTATTTACTGCGAAATCACTGTTTACGCCTCTTATTGTTTCAATTTCTGATTTTGTTATTTTAGGATTATATGCAATAATACTTAAAGTTTCAAGTGCTGCTGTAGACAAACTCTGTTTCTTAGTATTTTCTACAAATTTTGCAACATATTTATAATTTTTGTTATTTGTTACTAATTGATATGAATCTTTTACTTTTATTAAAACTACTCCTGATGTTATGTTATATTTTTCCATTAATACATCTAATGAATTTTCAATTTGATTTTGTTCTACATGCAAAGTAGATGCTATTTCTTTTGCAGATATTTCTCTTCCAAGTGCAAACATTATGCTTTCTACTACATTTGTTAAATCGTCTTCAAAATCATTTTCTAATATTTTATCCATTTATACCCTCCAAGCCTCTTTAAATATTTTAAAGATATATATCAAAATCTCTTAATTATGGCTATTTTGTTAAAATATTCACAATATTTGCCACACTAAATACTTAGTTAATTATACCCTTAAAAAATAGATGTTTCAAGTTTTTTTTGCATTTACATATAAAATTTTGCATTTAACTTTTTATTTAACAATTTTACATTAAAAGTAATATTTTTGTTACATAGTTTTTTTTCATATCTTATCTCTTTACATTTACCACTATTAATTAAATTATTAAATAAATCTACTGTCTTATCATTTTCCTTTTATTTTTTTATAACTTAAAAGGTTATAATTAGAAAAAATAGAAACTATTACACAAAAATAACTGTATAATAGTTTCTATATATTAAATATAAATATGAAAATTAAAACCTATTAGAAATTCTCTAAGAAATATATCTAGTAGTTTCTATCATAATGTATAAAATGTTATAACCCCTTTTTGCCATTCCAGATATAATTGGACATATCAATATAAATACTAATGTAATTATAGCTTTTATAATTATACTTACTTTAAAAAAAATAATAGAAACTAAAAAATATATAACTATAACAACTACTTTTAGTGCAATTATGCTTTTTTCTTTTAATATAAATTTTAACACATTAGAACTATATTTTTCTGCAAGATCATTTTCTGAAGTTGTCTTTTTTACAAAATAAGGTACACCAACAAATGCAATGACAAGAAATATTGGTAATAAAAGACAAGAAAAAAGCATCACTATAATACATTCAAATGGAAAAAATGACATTGTACTTATAACACTTGCAACAAAAAGTAAAACATTTATCAAAATTCCAAGCATTACTATTTTTTTAGATTCACTTTTCCGCCTTTTTATAAAAAAACATACCGCATAGACAGATATTACATGTAAAATAACAAATAAAGCCATTACATTTTGACATGCATTTTTAAGATATAAAATGTTTACTATAGATTTTTTTCCTTCACTATAAGCTTTAATATCATATATATGTGAAAAAGTAAACAATATTCCTTCAATATATAACAATTGAAGTATCGTCATAAACTGTTCATCTATGTGAAAGATACAATATACTCCTTCTTTATATACTATGGTTATTTTTTCTAATACTTTATTCATACACTTTCCTCCATCAAACTATTGATAGTTACCAGACAACATAACTTAATTAAGCTAAAAAGTTAAAAAATCATATCGTTATAATTATAAGATAAAAAAGGAACTACTATGTAAAATTCATAAGTAATAGCTCCTTTTTATGTAGCTTAAATTTTTTATCTATCAATCTACTGGCTGATTTAAAATTGCTTCAAATAAGCTATATCCATTATTTGACATTCCAATAATAAATGGAACAAAAAATATAAATATCACAACCAAAACAAGATTTAAAAGTATTCCAATATCAAAAAATGATAATGCAATTTCAAAAATTAAAATCATAGCAACATATTCACAAGCTAAAAATATATTTGCTCTCATTTGTTTTTTAAAATCTTTTTCCTGATAATCCCACTTTAAAGCTTTTTTTAAGACTTGTTCTACTACATCATCAATAATAAAATATGCAGAAACAACAAAAATTGGCATAAGAATAGCTAAAAGAAGTATTGCAAGACATAATATAGGAAAAATTGACATTGAAACTATAAAGCAAAGTACAATGATCCAAAGACTAATAGAGCACTCTATTTTAACATACTTTTCTTTAATAATATTATTTTTTCCATTTTTTTTAAAATAGCACAGCACATAGATAGACACAATGTGAATTAAAATTCCAATAATAAACAAAATCCGTAAATCATACTTAAAATATAATAACCAATGTATAAAGTTATCTCCTTTTTTATAAATTTGAATTTTGTTAATTACAAGAGAAATAATTAAAAACAAAGCCTCTAAATAAAACACCTGACACGTCTCTAAATATCCAATTCCTTCATAATCCTGGATACATTCAATTCCCTTTTGATACACACCTAATAACTTTTTTAATCCGTTTTTCATACGCTTACCTCCATTAAATTTTTTTTGGAAAATAAAAAATAATTTCGATAATCAGTATAACATATTTATATTCATTTTACAATAATCAATATCTAAAAAATATTAACTATTTATTTAACTTTTTATCATTATCTATTATTAAGCATATATATTACAATATTTTGTTTTCATCATTTACAGTAACCTTTTGTTGAAATTCACTATATGTAATTTTTACACCATTAATTTTTTCTTTATGTTTTAATGCAACATTATACAAAATTGCTACTATAATAATTAAAAAAAAGTCTATAATTGATACAAAATCAACACGAAAAATAGACATTCCTATCAAAAATCTTGCCGTGTATATAAGTATAATATAAATTTGATAATTTTTTCTAGTAAATTCTCTTCTTGAATTTTTACAAGATTTAATATATGGAATAATTATTTTTAGCGTAAATATAGTAGTAGTTATAAATGTATATAAAAATAAGTTTACAAGAATTATATTTGCCCTATAGTCAAACCTATATTTTACTTCATCTGAAAAAAATGGCAAAAACCATAGCAAAAATATTACAATTAGTATTCCACAAATAAGTTTCAAAATAGACTTAAATCTATTATTTTCCACCTCATCATTTAAATCTTTTTGAATTTTCTTATGTTTTCTTACTTCCTCATTATAAAGTTCAAGATACCTTACATCAATTTTTTCATTTTTTCCAAGCCTACTTTTAATATATTCATTAAACTCATCATTTAATTTTGACGATTCGGTATATCTAACTTTACTTGGTTCATTGCTGTCATACACTAGCCTTTCACGCTTATTATCTGATTTTTCAACCTCTTCTTCATTATTTTTCATATTTTCCATATTTTTTATAATATTCATATCGACACTCCTCTAATAACCATGTATATTTTATCAAATATATTAACTTTTTTCTACAATATCATTAATTTTTATAAATTAAATTTTTTAAAATATAAAAGCCTTATTTTACTATTTTATTTTTCCATTGAATAGCAACATTAAAGCTACTTATTATTACTAAAATAATTTAGAGGTATGTTGTAAACTAAAAAAAAATATGCTATACTATATGAGTGTTAAACATAACAAATTGGAGATGATAATTTTATGCTATGTTCAGTATGTAAAAAAAATATGGCTGTAATATTTATAAACAAATTAGATAAAGATGGAAAACAGACTGATGAAACTACAGGTCTTTGTATAGATTGTGCTAAGAAGCAAGGAATTGATCCACTTGCAAATATCTTAAAAGGTATGGAAAATATATCTGATGAAGATATGGAAAATATGTCTAAACAATTTGATAGTCTTCTTGGTGAGTTTTCAAACGGCGAGGATTTTGATCAAGATGACGAAGATTCATCAAAGTCTAACTTTGGACTTCATAACTTATTTGGTAGTTTTGGAAAAAACAGCAAAAACAAGTCAGATGATATAGATGATACCAAAGAAAAAGCAACAAATTCTAAAAGAAAAAAAACAAGGAAAACAAAATACCTTGATACATTTGGTGAAAACCTAACTCAAAAAGCAAGAGAAAATAAATTAGATAAAGTAATTGGTAGAGAAAAAGAGCTTGCAAGAATGATACAAATTTTAAATAGAAGAAGTAAAAATAATCCAGCATTAATAGGAGAACCTGGTGTAGGTAAAACAGCTATTGTAAATGCACTTGCACAAGCAATAGTAAATGAAGATGTTCCAGGGAAGCTTATAAACAAGGAAGTATATTTAATAGATATGACATCACTTGTTGCTGGTACTCAATTTAGAGGACAATTTGAATCAAGAGTTAAAGGACTTATTGATGAATGTAAATCACTAGGTAATATAATTCTTGCAATTGATGAAGTTCATAATATTGTTGGTGGTCTTGAACATGACAATTCTATGAATGCTGCTAATATGTTAAAACCTGCTCTTGCAAATGGTTCTGTTCAAATAATTGGTGCTACAACACTAAAAGAATATAGACAATATATTGAAAAAGATAGTGCTCTTGAACGTAGATTTCAACCTGTAATGGTTGATGAACCTACTTCAAAAGAATGTTTTGAAATATTAAAAGGAATTAAAAGCTACTATGAGGATTTTCATAAAGTAATAATTCCAGATGATATGTTAAAACAAGCTGTTACACTTTCAAAAAAATATATACACGACAGATTTTTGCCAGATAAAGCAATAGATTTAATGGATGAAGCGTGTGCTAGAGTAAATCTTGAAGATGTTGTTTTATCAAAAATAGAAAAACTTGAAAATAAACTTGAAAAAATAAAAGAAGAAGAAGAAAATTTAAATAGTGAAATTTCAAATTCTGATGAAGAAAAAGAGAATAATTCAGAAAATATTTCTTCATTTGAGCAAGCTGCAAAAATAAAAGAAGAACGTTGTAAAATTGAAACTAGTCTTTCAAAATTAAAAGAAAAATCTAGTAGACATACTGTTACTTTTGACAACCTAGCACAAGTAATTGAACTATGGACAAAAATTCCAGTTAGTCGTGTCAAAGTTACAGAAACTGAAAAATTACTTAATTTAAAAAATAACTTATGTAAAAGAATAATTGGTCAGGATACAGCTGTTGAAGCAATTTCTAATGCAATACTTAGAAAAAGAGCAAATATACGTGATATCGAGCGTCCACCTTCATTCATATTTGTTGGTCCTACAGGAGTTGGTAAAACTCAACTTGTAAAAGAGCTTGCCTATGAGCTTTTTGACAACAAAGATGCTGTTATAAAGCTTGACATGTCTGAGTATATGGAATCTAATTCTACTTCAAAACTTATAGGTTCACCTCCAGGATATGTTGGATATGATGAGGCAGGTCAACTTACTGAAAAAATAAGAAGAAATCCTTATAGCATTGTTCTATTTGATGAAATTGAAAAAGCACATCCTAGTGTATATAATATTTTACTTCAAATTCTTGATGAAGGCAAACTTACAGACTCGCAAGGAAGAAGTGTTTCATTTAAACATACTATAATAGTACTTACTTCAAACCTTGGAACTAACTTTAAAAATGATGGATATGGTTTTGCAAATAAACAAATTGAAAGTGATTTATTAAAATCAAAAACAAGTGATGCTTTAAAGGAATACTTTAGTCCAGAATTTTTAAATAGAATTGATGAAGTTATTACTTTTAACAAGCTAGATAAGAAATCATTAAATCAAATTGCTATTTTACTTATAAATGAATTACAAGACGAAACAAAGCAAAAAGATTTATTATTCGACTATACAGAAAATGTGGTTTCTTTCATAGTAGAAAAAGGTTATGATGAAAAATTTGGTGCTAGACCTTTAAGACGTGCAATTCAAAAATATATTGAAGACTTGCTTTCTGTTGAATACATAAAAGGAAATCTAAAAGAAGATAAACTTTATCATTTAGATGTAAAAAACGATTCTATTTGTATAATGAATATAGATTAGTTAAATAACTTACTAATTAAATATTTAATATTTGATATTTAATATCAAAATTAATAGAGATTTGTAATCATATTATTGCAAGTCTCTATTTTTTATAAAGTTTAAATATTTTTATATTATACATAATTATTATTTTATAATTTTCATCTTGTTTACATTATTATTCTACAAAATTTGACATTATTTACATTATGCAATATAATTTTTATGGTGATAGTTTTGAATACTCACACTCCAAATAAAAAAATTATTAAATCAATTATATTAATTTTTGTCCTAGCTATAATATGCTTATCTGTGGCCTTTTTTATTAAATATGTAAAAACAGATGAACAATTTTACTTAAATGTTACTCAAAAAGGATTAACAATAGCTAATTTAGAACTAATAAGTCAAAATGACGATAGTGTAAACGTTAAAATTATTTTACCTAGTCTTTGGATCTCAAAAAAAAGATATATATTTGTAAGTAATTCCAATTTTTTACCATCAATGTATGATGAAAAATGGATAGAAGTAAATAATAATGAATGTATACTTAACTTAAATGAATCATCAAAATATATTTTTATAAAAGATAGTAAAAATATATCTAATTCATTTAATGTGTCAGACTACATCAATTTAATCACAAATATGAAAGCATATTCAAAAGATTGTATATTATATATTGGTGATACACTTAATATAGATTATGAAATTTCTAAAATTGGCTATCCAGATGAAACTATAAAAATTAATACAGATAATAATGATGTTATACAAATAACAGATAATACTATTATTGGGCTAAAAAATCGGCAAAGCTAAAATTAAAGTTTCAGATAATTATAATCATGATCAAGAACTTAGCATAATTGTTACTGATCTTATATCTAAACCAATAATAAATGATAATAAGCCATTTTTAAAAGCAAATCAGTACACAAATGATGAAGCTACTTTACTAGATCAATTATTAGAGTTTGACGTAAATGAAGCTGAAATTTGTACTCGTGCAGGTGTTGTTGCTGCAGCTAGATTTCTTTCACTTAAATTTAAGTACAAAATACCTTACTTTTTAGAAAATGGTAGACTTCAAAAACATGGTGATTCTGATTTTGTTGACGGTGAAGGTAGATATTATCATAAAGGTTTATATTTATCTACTTCAAAATATGCTGATATAAAAAGTTCAATTGCAGGGCCTGCCATGTGGGGAAAACGAATATATGAATATAGTAATGATAGAATAATGCCAAATGGACTAGATTGCAGTGGATTTATTTCTTGGTGTTTATTAAATGGTGGATATGATCCAGGTGATATCGGTGCTGGTCCAAATTATGGCTACAAAGTTCTAACAGATCTTGGAAAATCACAAAAAATAAATATGGCTTTACTAACTTCTGGTAAAATAAAAGCTGGAGACTTAATTGGATATGATGGACATATTGGAATCATAATTGCAGTTGAAGATGGTTATATAACCGTTGCAGATACTATTCTTTATGAAAGAGGTGTATGTGCAACAAGATATAGTTATAATAGCCTTATATATAATAGTGGATTTACACATATATATGACATGGATGATTATTACAAAAAAGACGGTAATTACTCTAATATTTGGTAGAAAATATATTAGTACATAAATTTATTACGCACCTAAAACTAGTAATATGACTAGTTATGGGTGCGTATTTTATCGTATTATGTATTAAAATTTTTACCTATTTTGCTAACTTTCTAGATCTTCTATTATAAAATTTAATTCTTGTAAGTTATTAGCCTTTATTCCAACATTTAGTTCTTCCATAAGTTCAGGTCTTATGGTTTCTGTTTGAATATCTATTTCTTGATACTTTGTTTTTACTATATCACTTACAATATTATATACTACTATCTTACCATTTTCTAATTTAACTACAAAATGGTTTGGACAATTTTGGTTTAATTTTCTGTAATATATCAATTTTTCATTTGATTCTTCTTGAATTTCATATGTTTGCATCTCTTTTTCTTGTTTATTTTTTTCCTTTATTTTTAAATCATCTAAGCTAGTATCATAGATAGTTTCTTTTTTTACTATCTTTTCACCACATAAAAGATAGTCATCAATATATACAAGATCAATATTATATTTTTTTGTACTAACTGGCTGAGTATAAACATTTATATCATCATTAGTAATATTATCTATTTTATCACTATTTTCCTTTTGTTCATCTTTAATATAATTATCATATAATGAATTATTATACACAAAATTAAATCCTAATATAACTCCAATAAGTAATAATGATATAATTGTAATTAGTATTGCTATTTTATATTTTTTATTTAATTCCACTAAATCACCCACTTTAATAGTATTCTTATCATTTTTTACTGTTTTATACAAATAATTTAAAATATAATAAAAATAGTAATAATTTTACATTTTTATAATTATATATTTACTTATAATTTAAAATTTTATAGAATATGCACCTTCTTTTTCAGTTATAACGATATCAAAATTATATTTTTTTAGTATTTCTATGGTTTCACTACTTGGATGACCATATTTTTTCTTCTTTGAGGAAATAATTGCTACAGCATCCTTAAAATTTTTTATAAATTCTTCAGATGTAGAGGTCTTTGAACCATGATGTCCAATTTGAATAGCAATTACATTTTCAAATAAATTTGCTTTTTCATTTATAGCATTTTTTAAAATCCACTTTTCTGTTTCTTTCGTAGCGTCTCCCATAAAGAGAATACTACTATTTTTATTAAGTTCAACTAAATAAACACTACTATTAGAATTTAACATATCACTTGAATTAATAACTTCATTTTTCTTTGAAGTTATCACCTTAACATTAATACCTGTAACATCGATATCATCCATATAGTTTACTTCAATTCTTCTGATTTTTTTATTATTTGCTAAATTAATTATGTTATAAAATTCATTATTTTCATATCCTTCTGGCGGATTTTTAAAAGCAATAGCACATACCTTAAAATTTTCCAAAAGTTTGTATATTCCATTTACATGATCTTCATGCATATGTGTTAAAAATACTATATCTATCTTATGTATTGCCTTTGCATTAAGAAAATTTGATATGATATTATATGCTAAATTTTTAGTAGTTGAGCCAATATCTACTATTATTACTTTTCTATTTTTCCTTATTATAGCCATATTTCCCTGCTCAACATTAAAAAAGTATACATATTCTTCAAAATATAGACGATATATACTAAAAAATAACATACAAAAAATTGTACTTACTATCATTATAAAACTAATACATCTTAGTACCTTTCTATACAATTTTGACATTATTAGTGATATATACTTCTTGGTTATTATTACAAAAATCATAATATAGTATAAACATATTTCAAATTGGCTAAACCTTGGAATATATAATGTGAAATAATTTAACTTTGATAATATTTCTACAATTTTTATTATGACTTTTAATAAAATATAATTTGAACTAATAAGTAAATCAGAAATTAATGGAATACATGAAAAAATAAACGACAAAAATCCAATAAAAAATTCACAAGTTATAACAGGTGAAACAATTACACTAGAAACAAAACTAAATAAATCTATACATCCAAAGTATTTAATTTGAAGAGGCAAAGTACATATTAATGTTGAAAATGAAGTTGCAACCACGCCAAGTGGTATTAAAGAAATCTTTAATATATTTTTAGGCAAAAAATATAACTTTACACTAAAGAAAGTAACTATATAATTTTGAAACATTATTATTCCAAATGTAGATAAATAAGAAAGCAAAAATGATGAATTAACTATGTAATATGGATTTACACAAAGTAGTACTACTGCAGATAAAAAAAGATTTTTTATATTATTACCATTATTGTCATTCTTGCTTTTTTCTTTCATACTAAAGCATGAAATTATTGACATTATACCTGCTCTTAGTACTGATACTGAAAAGTTCGATATAATCAGAAAAATGCCAATTACAATTATCTTAAACATAACTGAAATTTTAGGATTCATTCTCTTTGTTAAATAATTAATAATTACACTAATATAATATACATGCATCCCAGATGTTACTAAAATATATAGTATTCCATTTTCACTAAAGTCTTGTTTTATTTTATCATCTAAATAAATATCATTTCCATATATCATACTTTTATATAAATTAGCTTCATTTTTAGGTAAATTTTGCTCAACTTTTAACTCTATACATTCTTTAATACTATTTCCTAAATATTCTAGTATATTATGCACACTATTTCCTATTTTTCTTGCATCATTTGTTGTAAAAATACCTACTATGTTATTTGAATTTAAATACTTTTTATAATCAAATTCATAAGGATTTCCAAGTCTTTGCGGTATATATACACTAGCTCTAAAACTTAAAATATCACCATATTTAAAATTTTCAATTTGCTTAATTTTATCTTCATCTTGATTTTTATCAATAGTTATATTAAGTAAAAATTTATTTTCATTATATTTTACTAAATATGTAATTTTATCATCAGTTACCTTGTTTTTACATAAAATAACACAATTTCTTCTTGCAACAGACACATCGCTTTTATATTTAAAATTAAAAATATACACAGATTTAATAACTGATAAAACAAATACTATCAAAATACAATAAATATACACTCTATTTGAATTTTTTAAAAATATACGATTAAAACAATCAAAAAGAAATTTAAACATAGTTTAATTATATCATAGCTTACTAAAAATGTACATACGTTTGTAACATATTAATAAAAAAAATATATACTATTATATATAACTTATCGAGGTGATCATTTGATTAGTCTTAGTGTATGTATGATTGTACGTGATGAGGAAGATGTTCTTGAAAGATGTTTAAATTGTGTAAATAAAATAGCTGATGAAATTATTATTGTGGATACAGGTTCTATTGATTCTACAAAAAAAATAGCACAAAAATTTTCAGCTAAAGTATATGATTTTACTTGGTGTTACGATTTTTCTAAAGCTAGAAATTATTCATTTTCAAAAGCAACTAAAGAATATATAATGTGGATTGATGCAGACGATGTAATATCTGAGAGTGAAATATCAAAAATAATTACTCTAAAAGAAAAATTATCTGATAAAAAAGTTGATGTAGTAAATCTAAAATACAGCCTTGGAAATAATCAAAAAGGAAATTCCTCCCTTTTATACTATAGGGAAAGAATTGTAAAAAATAACGCTAATTTTAAATGGATAGGACAAATACATGAAGTAATAATACCTAAAGGAATTGTTATCTATGAGAATATTGTAATAACACATGCAAAAATAAAAAAAGGAGATCCAACAAGAAATTTAAAAATATTTCAAAAGATGATAAAAGATGGTATTACATTTGATTCAAGACAAAAATTTTACTATGCACGTGAACTATATTACTTAAAAGATTATGAAAATGCAATAAAAGCCTATAACTTTTTTTTAAGTGATAAAAACGCTTGGAGTGAAAACATAATATGTGCATATAGTGATTTGGCATACATATATGAAGAAAAAAAGGATTACAAAAAAATGTATGAATGCTTAATTAATACACTTTCTCTAGACTTTCCTTCATCACAAATTTGTTGCCAATTCGGATTTTACTTTATTTATAATGAAAAAGTGGATATTGCAATAAAGTGGTTTATGTTAGCTAGAACTCAAACAGAAGACTTAAAAAGTGGGAAATTCTACTATAGTATTTACAAAGAATATATAGCAAATATAATGCTATGTGTATGCTATGATAAACTAAGAAACTATGAGCTTTCTAATTTTTATAATGAAGAAGCGGGAAAATATGATAATACGGATAAAATTTACTTAAACAACAAACAATATCTTGAAAAAATGTTAAATTTTAATAATTAAAAATTATAAAATGTAAAATATTTACATTGCTAATTGATTTATTTAATTATAAAATGAATTTTGCATGTTTTTTTTAGATAACAAATTATAACATTTTGACAAGCAAATTAGTTTCTAACTAATTGCTTGTTTTTTTACTTTAACATACAAAAATTTTATTGCTTAATTATATATTATATGATACAATTTTTTTAAATTACAAGGAGGTAGTTTATGGATAACGAGAAAAAGAAGTCTATTATTTTAATAACTTTTACATTAATTATTTTAGTTGTTATTACTCTTTTTATAGTTGTTAATTGTACCAAAACAGATGAACTAATATCTGTAAAATCAAAAAAAGATCTAGAAAAATTATACAATGCTAAGTCCATAGAATCAGATCACACATTTATTAAGCTACTAACAATGCCTTTTAGTGCTTTATCTGGAGAATTTGATGGACCTACATACTATGACAAAAATTATAACAGTTCTAGTAATTATGGTAGCTCTGATTTTATAACAACTAATGATACAAGTAGTTCTAACACTATAACTAATTCTGCTTTAAATTCAACATTTGAATCTTCATCTAATGACTATTCAAAAACAAATATTCAAGTTGAAAATGTTGATGAAGCTGATATAACTAAAACAGATGGTAAGTACATTTATTCCCTAACTGATAAGGATGTTATAATTACAAATGTAGAAAATCCAGCAAATATATATATCAGTTCTAGAATAACCTTACCAGAAGGAATTCCAGAAGAACTTATGCTATATAATGATAAACTTGCTATAATTGCTAGTAATAATACTTATGAGACTATTGTATACGTTTACAACATTAGCAACAAAGAATCTCCAAAAGTTAGCAAAAGCTATAAATTATACGAGCCATATTACACTTCTAGAGCAATAGATGGAAAGTTATATGTTATATCATCAGGTAGTCTAAGAAAAGATGACAATAATGATTTTATCACTTATTACAGTGAAAATAACATAACAAAGGAATTAAGCTTAGATAATATAAAATACATGAAAAAAGTTAATACCAAAACCCTAAGCTTTATATCGGTTGTTGATATGAATGATATTTCTTCAGATATTAATATAAATGCATATTTTTTAAATATAAATAATGCATACATCTCACAAAATAATATTTATCTTTTAAATGAAAAATACTCAAGAACAAGTAGTGCGCCAAACCCAAAACTAATATTTGGATTTAAGGGAGCACTTGGAATACTAGATTATGAGGATTATATTACTTCTGCTTCTAAAAAAACCGATATATATAAATTTAATATTTTAAATGATGGAAGTATAAAATATGAAACTAAAACTAAGACGATAGGTTCTGTAATAAATCAGTTTTCATTAGATGAATACGAAGGTAATTTAAGAGTAGCACTTTATGATAGCGATGGTTCTCGTGTAGTTATATTTGATAAAAATTTAAAAGAAATTGGAAGAAGTGATAACCTTGCTAAAGGTGAAAAAATGTATTCTTCAAGGTTTATTGGAAATAAAGTTTATCTTGTAACATATAAAACAGTTGATCCTTTATATGTTATTGATCTTAGTGTTCCAAGTAATATTAAAGTTCTAGGAGCATTAAAAATACCAGGTTATAGTACATACTTACATCCTTATGATGAAAATCATATAATTGGTATTGGAATGGAAACTAAAGAAAATATTAGAAGAGATGTAAATGGAAAAGTAATTTCTACTACATCTAGTATTATTGGTATGAAAATGGCATTATTTGATGTTTCAGATGTAAATAATCCAATACAAATATCAAGTACTGTAATTGGTGATAGTCGCTCAAGTTCTGCAATTTTAACAAATCATAAAGCTTTACTATTTTCAAAAGAAAAAGAACTTATTGCCATACCTGTAAATAACTATAATGAAGACTTTAATATAACTACTAATCAAGATACTTATTCTTCTATTATAAATTCATATGCTAATTACAAAAAATCATATGTCTCAGAGGGATATTTTGTGTATAAAATAACTATTGACGATGGATTCACATTAAAAGGAACTATAACTCATGATAAAGTAAATTCAAAATATGCTTATTCTACTGTAACAAAATTATTAAGAGGACTATATATAGATGATAACTTATATACAGTTTCACAGTCTTGTATTAAAGTAAACAAGCTTGAAAATCTTGAACAAATTAGTCAATTAAAAATAGATAACTAAATATAAAAAATAAAATGCAAAGGAGGATTAATAATGGATGATACTAATAATTTAAAGAAAAAATCAGCTGCTCCTGCTGCTTCTCTTACACTTGGAATAATTTCAATAGTCACGGCGCTATTTTGGTACCTAGCTTTACCTAGTGGAATATTAGCTATAGTTTTTGGAGCAAACTCAGTCAAAAAATTTGGAAGTAAACTTGGAAAAGCAGGCATTATAACAGGTATAATTGGTCTTTCACTTTTCTTATTTATATATATTTCTATATTACTTTTAATTTTACTTTCAAACTATATGTAATAACCTATACTTATATTAGGTCAAAAAATATTGTATAATTGTGATTTTTAATTAATCTATACAATTTTAAAATTTTAATTAATTTAATATATAAATTAAAGACAAAATAATTGTAATATACATTGCAATTATTTTGTTTTTTATACTTATTCCTATATTTTTCTAAATTTATTGCCTTTTTCATCAAAATATTATATAATGATTCATGTTAAAGGAAAATATAAAAATACTTCATTATATAAGGAGGAAAACATGATAGATATAAAATTTTTAAGAGAGAATCCTGATATTGTAAAAGAAAATATCAAGAAAAAATTTCAAGATCAAAAACTACCTATGGTAGACGAAGTAATAGCATTAGATAAAGAAAATAGAGAAATAATGCAAAATGGAGATAAACTAAGATCAGAAAGAAAAAGCCTAAGTTCAAAAATTGGAGAACTTATGAAATCTGGCAATAAAGAAGAAGCTCAAAAAGTAAAAGATGATGTTCAAAAAATAAATATTGAACTTGATCAAAATGAAAAATTAGAAGAAGAATATGCAAGTAAAATTAAGGCAATCATGATGAAAATTCCAAATATTATGCATGAATCTGTTCCAATTGGAAAAGACGATTCTGAAAATGTTGAAATTCAAAGATTCGGTGAACCTGTTGTTCCAGATTATGAAATTCCATTTCATGGAGAAATTTTAGAAAATTTAGGTGGACTTGATTTAGATAGCGCTAGAAGAGTAGCAGGAAATGGCTTTTATTATTTAATGGGTGATGTAGCAAGACTTCATTCAGCAGTTTTAACTTATGCTAGAGATTTTATGATAAATAAAGGATTTACATACTGTATTCCACCATACATGATAAGAAGTTCTGTAGTAACTGGAGTTATGAGCTTTGAAGAAATGGATGCTATGATGTATAAAATTGAAGGTGAAGATTTATATTTAATTGGTACAAGTGAACATTCAATGATTGGTAAATTTAAAGATCAAATATTGAAAAAAGAAAGTATGCCATATACTATGACATCTTATTCCCCATGCTTTAGAAAAGAAAAAGGAGCACATGGAATTGAAGAACGTGGTGTATATAGAATACATCAGTTTGAAAAACAAGAGATGATAGTAGTTTGTGAACCAGAAGATAGTTGGACTTGGTATGATAAAATGTGGTCTTATACTGTTGAATTTTTTAGAAGTATGGGAATACCAGTAAGAACTCTTGAATGTTGCAGTGGAGATCTTGCAGATTTAAAAGCAAAATCTTGCGATGTTGAAGCATGGTCACCAAGACAAAAGAAATACTTTGAAGTAGGAAGCTGTTCTAACTTAACAGATGCACAAGCAAGAAGACTAGGTATTAGGATAAGAGGCGAAAATGGTAACTATTTTGCACATACTCTAAATAATACAGTTGTCGCTCCTCCACGTATGCTTATATCTATAATGGAAAATAATTATATGCCAGATGGAAGTGTTATAATTCCAGAAGTATTAAGACCATATATGGGCGGACTTGAAAAAATCACTCCAAAGCAAAGTAAATAATCAAAATTTAAACTACATGCAAAATTAAAGTTTGCATGTAGTTTTTTTACTTATAAATACTTTAATTAAAATATAATCTACCGTATTTTCCATCCGCTAAGCAAAATCTAAAAATCTTTAAATTAAAGGCATACATTTATCATTACTTGACATATTTATGTCACGATGATATAATAATATGTAGGTTTTATATTAAATTTTAGTACAATTTACTAAAAGGAGGTTTAGTATGGATTAAGTGTAATCTTCGTCATTAAAAATTTTAACATTGGAGGCAAAAACATGAAAGAAAGAGAAAAAAAAGCTATATGCTTTAATATTTGTTCTGCTATAATTTTGGTTATTTACACATGTACATTTTTTTTAGAGGCGATTAATTCAAAAATATTTTTTATGAATGTACTTGCAATAGTGGGTATGGTTGTTATTTTAGTATTTATTCTTGTTGAAAATTACCTAATGTTATTTAAAGGCATAATCAAGAAAAGATTGAAAAAAGAAAAAAATTTCAAAACAAAAAAAGAAAAAAATAACAAAATAAAAAATGTACTAAATATATTAAAAGGTATATTTAGTAGCCTGATAAAAAAAAGAAAAAGTGATACTGAAGAAAGCACTAGTAACACTACTAGTAAGCAACATGATATAGAGTATTCCTTAGAAGAGATAAGGAAAAACTATGAAGGAATAGATTGGCGTTACGCAATTATAAGTTTTGATGGAATTAGAATTTCTGACCTTCTTCATCAAACTGTATCGCATGGAGTACTATTCCTTGAACAAACAGAATCTTTAAATGAATTAATCGATATGTCTCTTTCCGGTTATGCTCATACAGAATGTACTATCGCATTAATTAACTTCAAGAATGTTTTTTGCAAGAACATTCTTAAAATTGCAGGTCTAGCGGAGTTTTTCTACAACTATCGCGATTATTTTGAAGATCAAAATTTACAGGATAGCTTAAAAAAAGCAGCTAAAATTTTGAATGAGCTAGTTTCAACAAATGCTCAAATCTTAACAACAGTTTCCGATATGTATGTTTCACTAAATACTTCTAATTCTAATGACACTGAAATTATTGATTTTTTTACCAAAAGGTCAAAAGAACTGTTAGAAGTATTAAATAACAAAACTTCTTAAAAATTAAATTGAAAAAGAATCATCATCACTATTGTGGTGATGATTTTTTATTCTTTATTTAAATATTTTTCACTTTGCTTACAGTTTATATTACAGTTTATATCATAATTTTTTATATTTTTTCCTTGACTATTTCAAACTTTGAAAGTATACTATTTATATATATACCATACAATAATTAACATTAATAAAACTATAAAAATAATATATAATTTAATAAATACAATAATAAAAAAGGAGGATTATAATGATAGAAATAAGATGGCATGGACGTGGAGGTCAAGGTGCTAAAACAGCTTCTTTACTACTTGCTGATGCTGCTTTTAATACAGGAAAATATATTCAAGGTTTTCCAGAATACGGACCAGAAAGGATGGGTGCACCTATTACTGCATATAATCGTATAAGTGACAAACCCATTAGACTCCACTCAAATATTTATGAACCAGATTTTGTTGTTGTAACAGATGATACTTTGCTAAAAAGTGTTAATGTAACAGATGGATTAAAAGAAGAAGGAGCAATATTAATTAATTCTGAAAAAGAAATTGAAAAACTAAAAGAAGATCTAAATGGATATAAAGGTAGAGTATTTAAAATTGCTGCATCAAAAATTAGCAAGGATCTACTTGGTGCAAACTTTCCAAATACTTCCCTACTTGCTGCAATAGTAAAAATTACTAATATAATGACTAAAGATGAATTACTATGTAACATGGAAGAATCCTTCAAGCACAAATTTGCCAGAAAACCAGAGGTAATTTTACCTAATATGGAAGCAATAAAATTAGCATATAACGAAGTAAAAGGAGGCTTTTAAATGGAAAATATAAAAGGAAGAGGGGCTACAATACTTACTAGTGGAAACTCTTTGGAAATTAAAACTGGATCTTGGAAAAATAGATATCCCGTTCACTTAAATGATAAATGTAAAAACTGCCTTATGTGTGTACCATATTGCCCAGAAGGATGTATATTTCAAAAAGATGGCGTACTTACTAAAATTGATTTAGATTATTGCAAGGGATGTGGAATATGTGCAAAAGTTTGCCCTTTTAAAGCAATAGAAATGAAAGATGCAAAGGAGGAATCATAATGGGAATACGTGAAAGATTAAGTGGAAATGAAGCTGTTGCAACAGCAATGAAACAAATAAATCCTGATGTAGTTGCTGCCTACCCTATTACTCCATCTACAGAAATACCTCAATACTTTTCAAACTTCGTTTCAAATGGTTCTGTTAGTTCAGAATTTATTGCAGTTGAAAGTGAGCATAGTGCTATGTCTGCATGTATTGGAGCATCAGCTGCAGGAAGTAGAGTTATGAGTGCTACTTCATCACAAGGACTTGCATATATGTTTGAAATGTTATATATAGCATCAGGAATGAGATTGCCACTTACATTAATTTGCGCTAATCGTGCGTTGTCTGCTCCATTAAACATACATAATGACCATTCTGATTCTATGGGAGTTAGAGATTGTGGATTTATACAGTTATATTGTGAAAATAACCAAGAAGCATATGACAATACAATAATGGCTGTAAAATTAACAGAAAAAGTAAAAATACCAGTAATGGTATGCTATGATGGTTTTATAACATCACATTCAGTTGAAAATATAGAATTACTTGAAACGGAAAAAGTAAAGGAATTTTTAGGTGAATATATACCTGATGAATACTTACTAGATGAGAAAAGAAATATTGCTATGGGACCTCTTGACATGCAAAAAAATTATTTTGAACATAGAATAGAACTTGCTAATGCAATGGAAAATGCAAAAGATGCAATTTTAGAAATTTCAAATGAATATTATAAAATTAGCGGTAGAAAGTATGATCTATTTGAAAAATATATGTTAGATGATGCTGAATTTGGAATAGTTGTTTTAAACTCAACTGCTGGAACTGCAAAAGATGCAATTGATACACTAAGAAGTCAAGGAATAAAAGCAGGTCTGCTAAAGCCTAGAACATTTAGACCTCTTCCAGCATCAGAAATTGCTCTAGCACTTTCTAACCTAAAATCTATTGCAATACTTGATAAATCCGACAGTATAAATGGATTTAGTGGTCCTGTTTTTGGAGAAATTACTGCTGCTATGTATTCATATGGTAAAAAAATACCCGCTATAAATTATATATATGGTCTTGGTGGAACTGATGTAACTAAAGAAAATATTATAGAAGTATTTGATAAACTTCAAAAAATATCATTTGGAGAAAAATTTGACATAAAAAATTACCTTGGAATAGAAATACCTAAGAAGGAGGAATTTTAAAATGGCATATAACTTAAAAGATGTATTAAATAAAGACTCAAGATTTGTATCTGGTCATAGAATGTGTGCTGGATGTGGTGCTCCTCCTGCTGTTAGAATGGTTCTTCGTGCTTTAAATGAAAATGACAACGCAGTTGTTTCATGTGCAACTGGCTGTTTAGAAGTATCTAGCTTTTTATATCCATATACTTCCTGGAAAAATGTATCTTTTATCCATACTGCTTTTGAATGTGCTTCTGCTACATTGTCAGGAGTTGAACGTGCATATAACAAGTTAAAAAGAGATGGAAAAATAAATAAAGACAATGTAACTAAATTTTTAGCTTTTGGTGGAGATGGTGGAACTCTTGATATAGGATTTCAAAGTTTATCTGGTGCAATGGAAAGAAATCATGACATAACTTATATATGCTATGATAATGGAGCTTATATGAATACTGGAACTCAGCGTTCATCTTCTACTCCACATTTTGCAGATACCACAACCTCACCAGCTGGAAAAGTTTTGAATGGTAAAAATGTACCAAGAAAAGATTTAACCACAATAATGGCTGCACACAATTTACCATATGTTGCACAGACCGCTTTATTTTTAAATATGAAAGATATATACGAAAAAGCTAAAAAAGCTATATATACAGAAGGACCTACTTTCATTTCAATCTTTTCACCTTGCCCAAGGGGTTGGGGATATCCTACAGAAGATTTGCAAAAAATAGAAAAATTAGCACTTGACACATGTTTTTGGCCTGTATATGAAATAGAAAATGGCGTTTATAAAATCAATTACAAGCCTACTAAAAAATTACCTATAGAAGAATTTTTAAAGACTCAAAAAAGGTTTAAACACTTATTTGCTCCAGGAAACGAATATCTTATATCTACTTTACAAGAAGAAATTGACAAGAAGTGGGAATATTTATTAAACATGGAAAAGTTTACTAATAAAGAAAATATTGATTAATATTATATCTTATTATCTATACAAACTATGATAAATTTTCCATGATATTTTAAATAGATGCTATGTTAGAAATAATGTAGTGTCTATTTTTTTACTTAAATAAATATATACTTTTTAGTAAAATACATCACTTATTAATACCATTAACTTTCAAAAAATTTTGTCTTTTAACTTGACATAAATTTATTTTATGTTATAATTATTCATGCTAAGTGATATAAATTTTTTAGTAACTATCTAAAAAGAGATTCTTGCAAAAAAGGAGGTGATTACCAATGTCAACTAGATTCTTTACAAAAAAAGAGTATCTCGACGCCGTTGATGAGATTTTGTACCTTGCAAATAAAACTTTTGATACTCATTCGTCAACTGAAAAATATCTAAGCCCTGATGAAAGAAAATTTTCTCTTTTATTTGAAAAAGGAAAAGTAGAATTTGTAATGTTGTTTGACACAAGCAACAGATACATTACATCCGATTTCCAAGAGCTTGGATATATAAAAATTCCGGCGTTTAGGGATATAGAACTTTCAACTGTGAGGGATGTAACAGAAGCATTTTGGTACTTTGTTTCTGTCAGAACAAAATAATAATTTTCTAATGTAACCTTAAAAAATTACAGTATAGCATTGTATTACTTTTAATGTTGCAAGAAAGGAATATGAAATGAATACATTTTCAGTAGAAGAGTATGAAGGACTTATAGAGGTCCTAAGAAATGCTGCTTCAAAAAATTATTGTCTAAAGACAATGAAAGTAGAAAAAGAAGTAGACTATTTAAAAACAACTTTTTCTATTGTAGGAAAACGAAAAAAATTCATATTGAGGTATTTCTACATTGATGGTAACCGTGGTACAATTACCATCAATAGCAAAAGAGCCGGTGATATGACAATATCAGATATCATATCAATGTTTTACGACCGCTTTGAATTAAAGAGGTTGCAAATCGATGCCTTCAATGAGATTTGTAACCTTGCTGTAAGAATTGCAGAAGGTAAAAATAACTTTAAATCTGTGATGTATGCAGATAACCTGTTAGTACTTACAACCAAAAAATCAGGTAGATTTACATTAGTATATTCTCCTACTTGTGTTAGTCTATACTGCGGTGAAAATAAAATTGAGACGAGCAATCCGCTTGACTTGATTAAATTTATAGGAGACTCTTTAAAACAAATACTATGATCAAAAATAATAGTTAAGTTCAAATTTAAACTTAACTATTATTTTTTTGTAAATATACTTGCAAAATTTATTTTATCTTCACCATATTTTTTAGTAATACTGTCTAATACCATAGTTGCCTTTTCTATTTTTTCATTTTTCTTACTTTGAACGTTAAAAAATGAATCAAATTTAATTTGCTCATTTATACAATTTTCCACAACTACCGATACCGTAATCATTCTAATTTTTGTTGCCTTTGAATAATTTTCTCTTAATAGTAAAATAGCAGTCTCAGCAATTTCTTGATATAAATCAGTTGAACTAATTTGTCTTTGCCTATTCGTAACATTAAAATTTTCATCTTTTAGAGTTAATGAAATAACATTACATTTAATACCTTTATCACGTAAACTACGAGCTATATCTCCAGATATTTTCTTTATAATTACAAATAAATATTCTACATCATCTGTATCAGACTTTAAAGTTATTCCTTTACTAATACTTTTTGATTCATGCTTTTTTTCATATAATTTTACAAAATCACTATCTATCCCATTTGCATAATCATGTATTGTAACTCCAAGTTTTCCGAATTTTTTTGACAATTTATATACATCATATCTTGCCAAATCACCAATAGTTTTTATTCTCATTTTAATTAATTCTGAATATGTAGATTTACCAACTAAAATAAGCTCATTTACAGGTCTATCCCATAAATACTTTTTAAAATTTTCCTTTGTAAATACCGTAATAGCATCAGGTTTTTTAAAATCGCTTCCCATTTTTGCAAGTACCCTATTATATGAAACTCCCACTGAAATAGTAAGTCCAATACTTTTTTTTATTTCTTCTTTTATTTTATACGCTATTTCATAGGGTGAACCAAAAAGAGCCTTAGAAGATGTAACATCTAAAAAAGACTCATCAATACTGCATGGTTCAACTCTATCTGTATATTTTAAATACACTTCATTTACAAGTTTAGAATATTTAACATAATCAGGATAATATCCTTGTACTAACACTAAATTTTTACACTTTTTCTGCGCTTGATAAATTGTTTCTGCTGTTTGTATATTATATTTTTTTGCAATTTCATTCTTAGCTAAAATTATTCCATGCCTTATATTTGGATCTCCACATACTGCCATTGGTATATTTTTTAATTCTGGTCTTTTAATACACTCAACTGAAGCAAAGAAAGAATTTAAATCGCAATGCAATATATCTTTCATACTACCACCAACAATTATATTATATCAAACATTAGTTCTATTTTCAATATTTAATAAAAATTTATTATAATTTTCATTATTTTTGGGTAAATTCTTAATAATTTGCTTTAATGCAAATGTTATATCTTTATGATATCTTAAATTATTTTCTTCATTTATTTTATTTCTTATATGTAATAAGTAATTTTCAATTAATGAAAATGCTATTTTATCATCTAGTAAAAAGTCATAATCATTATAAAAAACAGTTTCATATTTTTTTTCAAATGAATTTATTATTTCAAATGTATATAATTTAGGATCTAAGCATGCCAAATGGTATTCTTTTTGTCCAATAATTTCCTTTAGTAATCTTGCATATTCTATCACTTCAGAATTAACTTTACTAATATGCGATTCATATATATAATACTTTCTATCTTTATCAACGTACCTTTTTATATATGAGTTTAAATTAAACATGTCGCATACTTCAGCTTCTGCAAATATATCTAACATATCTAGGAAATTTCCTAAATAATTTGAGTATATATTACTTCTACTTTTTATATAAAGCCCTACTGATACCACTTCATCATTTGAAACTACAATATTTGCTATTTTTTCTAATTCCTTATATATCATAATTCGAAATTCATTAATTATTAATTTTTTCTTTTCATCGACACTTAAATTTCTAGTATTAGCAACTATATACTCTCCTGTAACATAATATTTTAAGGTCTTTTGGTTAAAGTCATAATTTATATAAATAGAGTGATATTTTTCTATCTTTTCTATATGTTTTATATTGTTTTCAAAATTATATACACATTTATCAATTATTTTTTCTACAATATCATCATCTTGAAAAATTTTATTAAGGTAGTTTGTTTTATCAATTAAGAATTGTACAAAAATTGATTTAAAAAATGTATCGATATTTACCAAATTAAAAAATCTCTCTAATTTTGAAATTATTTTTTCACTATTTACCATAGTTTCTCTCCTTAAATAATACATCAATAATTATCTTTATCTTTCCTCATAATCATTATTATCGTAATATGATTCTTCATATTCTTCTTCTTTTCTTGTATATTCTTCTAAAGTTGGATTTCCTCCCATTGATATATCGTAGACAAGTTCAAAATCATAAGTACATTTATCAGGTCTAACCCAGCTATGAAGCGTAGGATCTTCCCATGGATACCTATCTTCAGTACATAAAAAATATGGTACCTTATCCTTATCACACATTTCTGCCATTTCATAAATTGAAGAAAGTCCATCAAAGTCTGCCACTATAACTGAAAATTCAGCATTATTTGCCATCTTAGCAGCTGTTTTAGGAGTTGGACATGCTATTTTATTTACAGTTCCTGCACGATATTGTTCTAAAGTTCTTCTAGTATGATAACACTCTATATCTTCTGTATCTTCTTCATAAAAACCATTTCCACATGAAGCTAAATAACATTCATACCCTTGTCTTTCCAAAATTCCAATAATTTCTGGTAATAAGTTATTTAATAACCTATTCGAACTTCCATAAATTCCTGATGTATCTATAAAAAACTGAACATATCTTGCATCCATTAAGTCTGATTTATCATTCATAAGTTTGTAATCTTGCCCTTTTAGCATATGCATAATCATCTTTCTTTTGTCATATCTTTCAGATCCATCTTGGACATCAATGCCAGAGTGCATATCTGCTATTTTTTTTATTATTTCAATTACTTGCTTTTTTATATATTCTGGTTTATTATTTTCCTTTAGTTCTTCAATCTCATTTGACTTTCTTACAAACATTTGCTCAATTTGTTTTTTAAAGATATCATTTTCGTTTTCCTCTGATGTACCATTATAATTGCTTTTTTCCTCTTCTCCTACTATAGTATTTTCTTTTTCACCCTGTATTTCATTTTCATCAGATTCAGATTTATCATTTTCTTCATTTTTTTCTTGTTCTTTTGCATTGTCTTTTTCTTCTTTTAAACTTTCATCATTATTTTTAAGCTTACTGTCACGTTCATTTTCACCATCATCTGCAACATTTTTTGAGTTTTCTATCTCTTTCGAACTTTCATCTCCACCATGAACTAATTCAGATATTTTTGAAGTAGCCGGTACTACTACTTCTGTAGACTCTGCGTCTTCTGGCGATTCAACTTTTTTATCTGGCGGTTCCTCTTTCTTTTTTTCATTTGCTTTTTTCTGTATTTTCTCCATAGCAATTTTTTCAAGATCTTCAAAAATTGCATTCATATCATATTTTAGAGCCATATGATTTCCCCCTAATACCTATCATATTCATTTTCACCTTTTTGCAAGTCATTTCCTAAATAGCTTTCCAATTCCTTATTCCAGGAGTTAAGGTATACATATGTCTTATCATTATCTTTTGCAAGCCTAAATATAGTATCTCCGACAACTTTTATTCCAAGTTTAGTACCATTATTTGTTGATTTGTTATTTGCCCAAATTACATTTTCATCATTTTCCTCTTTAATTTTACTTGATTCCAAATCATCTTCAAGCCAGCCTTCATAGTCACTAAAATCCACATTTTCTTTAGCCCTCTTTAAATCTTTTATAGTACTTATAGCTACGTAAATGTCATCATTCTTATCCGAAAATAACTTGTAATTTGCGCCATATTCACTATTTAGTAAGTTTATCCACTGTGCTGCAGTTGTATTATCATTTATTCTAACTTCACATTGAGCTAAATTTGGTCTTTCAAACTCTATTTTCTCTTCACTTGTTAGACGTTGAAATTCAGCAACTGATTTTACATCAAGTTCATCAAGATTTATATATTGTGATAGTGCATCTAAATCAATTTTCTCTTCTAAAACCTCTAAGTCTTCTAAATATTGTTTTGCTTGTCTTATAGAAAAATCAGGACATTTATCATATATATATGTCATATAATGATCTTCTGGAAGCCCCAATATTTCAAGAAACATTTCTCTACTTGGTCTTGGAACCACAACTTTTTTACTTCTATTTAAAAGAGCCTCATCTATCTGTCTTTTATCATTTGATGTTATAATCGTATATATTGGATAATCTCCTCTTTCATATGTATCGGTTCCAGTAGTTAATCTACCATTTTCCAAAAAATCTAGAAAAAAAGAATCAACATCAGGTCTTGCCTTATCAAGTTCGTCTATTACTAACACTACTGGCTTTTCATGAGATTTTTCTAGAGCTTGTAGTAAAATTCCTGGCTTAATACAATTATCAGCATCTTGTTTTATTGCTCCCTTTATGTCGACATCATATTGAAAATTTTCGGTTCCCATCCTTGGGAAACATTGAACAAATCTTTCATCTGAATCGATCATTTTTGCAAAAGTCTCAGCTAAAAATGTTTTACCCGATCCAGATTTTCCTTGAAGCAATAGCGTAGGAATGCTTTTATTGCTCCTTTTTCCTGCAGCTTCAAACAAAAACATAGTTTTAGAAAGTTCCTCAGATGCAAAATATCCATTCTCCTTTAATCTTTTCTGCATATCTTTTACTTTTTCTGACATTATATTTTCCTCCTTAAAATATTTAAATAATATATTATTCATTTAATCATACTTTACCTAAAGAAATAAATCTTTTCAACAATTTTACTAAAAGACTTACAAGTGGACAGTTTTTATATAAGAAAAAAACGAAATATAAATAAAGGAAAT